>Ga0209427_10008393_pt1 | contig 11625 bp, 11 predicted proteins | sample DeeMarSWOR136_30_FD_187465 | JGI IMG/M metagenome (GOLD analysis project Ga0209427, IMG submission 187465) | Marine sediment microbial communities from White Oak River estuary, North Carolina - WOR-1-36_30 (SPAdes) (version 2) | ecosystem: Environmental > Aquatic > Marine > Intertidal zone >... | reverse complement strand
TACCACTGTAGATTAGGAGGGTTTCTTTTTTTCCTTTCTTATCTATATCTTCTGCTTTAATTCTTATCTTGTTTGGTACAATATAGCTTTGTCGAATTTTCTTGGGCTCTATATAAGTTTTATAAAGTTCTATAGAGGTGCCCTGAAGAGTATAAAGTACACAAATACCTATACTTACACCGTGAATAATATCACGTATTTTTTTGCTTTTACTTTTTTTCATTTTAGTAATTTCATTATTTATTATATTTATTCTTCCCTTGGTTGATTTCCTTGTATACACTTACAATCGGATTTATTATCAGAGTCCCTATAGCACCACTTCCAAATAAGACCCCTAGATAAGCACCCCAGTTCCAATCAGTTATGTAATTTGAATCAATTAAATAATTACTTCTGGCTTCAAATCCAAATAATTCACCTACTAACAAGCCAGTACCTAAAACAGCTACACCTATTGATTTTCCTATTTCTAGTTCGCTGGCCAGGTCCTCCAGAGTCATATCTCCTATTTTCTTTTCTTTTTTTGAAGATTTTTCATCTTTTCCAATAATGCCTGTTCCTAGCCATTTGTACCCAAAATAGCAGTTTACTAATCCAACAATAGCGTAGTCTAGGTATGGATATACCTGATTTAAGAGATCACATATATTTGACAAAACCATTATACTTACTTAATAGTGGTAAAGATATATTAATCTTTTTCCTCTCAAATGAGAATAATTTAGGAAAATATATAAATCTGTGGATATTTGCTATAATCATGGACACAAAAATCCTAGAAGATTTTGGTCTAACCAATTCAGAAATAAGAGTATACTTAACAATCCTCGAAACAGGCACATGTAGTGCTAGACAAATAATAAATAAGTCAGGGTTGCAAAGCTCAGTTGTGTACAGAGCCCTTGACTCATTATCAGAAAAAGGATTAATAGGGCATATATTAGAAGGTAAAAGAAAAACATACCAGTCAATCAACCCTGAACATTTCTTAAACTATATTGATGAAAAAAGAGAGCAATACAAAAAAATACTTCCAGAACTCAAAAAAAGACAGCTGCTAGCAGAAAAAGAAGGAAAAGCAATCATATATAAAGGAATAAGAGGAGTAAAAGAGGTATACACAATATTAAGAAATGCTAAGGCAAAAGAATATTTAACCTTTGGAGGAGGCAAACCATGTGAAGACTTGCTAGGAACAGCATGGTGGCTTAACCATCATATGAAAAGAATAGAGAACAAGCTTCCAGCAAGGCAAGTATATGACCTAACTGTAAAGAAAATAGGAATGAGGCTTCTGAAAAAGCCATTAACCAAAATAAGGTTCTTGCCAGCAAAATTTGCACACTTCCAAGAAACAGCAATTGTGGGAGACTACGTAGCAATAAGCATATTCACAGAAAACCCATACAGCATATTAATAAAAGATAAAATTGTAGCAGAAGGATACAAAAAACATTTTGAACTAATGTGGGAGACAGCGAAGTAATATCATACATCTAAGTAGGGTATAAAAGTCACCTTTGGCTCTGCTATTATTATTGCGGTTTTATAACTCTTGATTATATCTAAGAATTTCTCCCTTATATCAGCCATTACTTTATTGTATTTCTCCATGTTTTCTATTTCCATTTCTATCTCCAAGTCCCAGGGACCAATGCATCTAACAACATTAAGGGTTGGTTTTAGCTCCAGGCAGTAATTGATTAGTTGATTTTCTCTTTCTTCTGTTATATCTTTTAGAGAGATTATTGTTTTAACAAATTCTCTTCCATACATCTTAGGATCAACACCTAGTTTATAGTGCATTATTACCCCTTCTTTTTCAAGCCTCTTGATTCTGTATTTAACTATTTGTAAAGTAGTATTTGTTTCTTTTGCAATTTCAGTATAGGCTTTCCGGGAATTATTAGCAATTATATTTAAAATTTTATAGTCAATCTTATCTAAAGGCGTGTTTTCAAGTTTCCCGCCGGTGTCAGTTATTTTTCTTTCTGTTGTTTTAGGCAGAAACCATTTTCTGTTTATCTGATAGTTATCAAGAGTTATCGAAGTTTCTTTTTCGGATATGTATTTTGAGAATTTATTTAGAAATCCTGCTAAGAAGTTATAATTAAAGTCATAATGATTTCTTGCCCACGTTCCTATCATCATCTCAAAAACTCCATTTGTTGATGCAAGCCAGAAAACCATTTTATGCTCCTCAAGGTAGTTAAGCATGCTGGTGTATATCTCCTCATTTATGTTTTGAAAATTAAGATATAGTTTGAATGCTACAAACCCAAACTTGCCTGGATTGATTAAGGTATAGAATTGGGTTATGTATTTTCTTTCTTTTAACCTGTTAATCCGGTAGTTAACTACCTCTTTGCTTGTGTTTAGCTTCTTGGCTAATTCACTGTAACTAATTCTGCTGTTAAGGTCAAGCTGGAATAATATCTTTTTATCACGCAGGTCTAATTCTTTCATAAATAATAACATAGTGATAACTATTATTTAAATTTTATCAATTTGATAAAAAAAGTAGAAGAAAGTTTTATTAAGTTGAATAATTATATTACTACCATAAAATAGTAAAAAGAAGTTGAAAATGGAATGATATCAAAAATGAAAACCAAAGCATCAATAATAGAAGGCTGGCACTTCAACAAAGAAGTGTATAAGAATGCGCATGAGAATGACAGGCTTGAAAAGCTAGTAACAGAACTCTCTAATGTTTGTAATCTATCATGCCCTAGCTGTTTCACAAAAAAAGTTGATGGTAGCTGGACAAAAAAAGGAAAAAAAAGATTGATTGATGAACTCAGTTATGAAGATCAAATAGCTCTAATAAATGAAGCAGGAAATCTAGGTATAAGGACGGTTGATTTTGTTGGTGCAGGAGAGCCTTTACTTGATATCAGGTTTGAATCTATTATTAATTATATAAAAAACTTAAACATGTATAGTGTTGTATTCACCCACGGAGCAACTCCTAATTTCCAAGAAATTGCTCAAAAATTCAAAGAAGATAAGGTTTCCTTTTTCATTAAATTATGGAGCCAGAATCCTGCATTACAGCAAAGATATGTTGGCGGATCAGTTCCGAATTATTTAGATAAAAGAGACCAAGCACTACAAACCCTTATTGATTTAGGGCATAACACAGGAACAGGAACCGTAGTGGATGGAATTAATTATCAAACAACAAGAATGGGTGCAGATATTTTAGTCATGAAAAGCAATTACAATGAAATTCCAGATATTTTCAGATACTGCAGGGAAAACAATATCATGCCAGAAATTAAAACTTACATTCCAGAAGGACCTACACGTTTCAGCCATGAATTAGCAAAGCAAAAATACTCACTTAATGAATTAATCAAACTCAGGAAAGATGAAATATCAACAGAAGCATTTGAGGAGTTAAGAAAAGAAATTAAAAGAATTGATCAAGACGAGTTTGGAATACCAAGAATGGATGTTCTCTACCCTCAAGGATGTAAATGCACACAAAGCATAGGTTCATTATATGTCACAGTACAAGGCGACATCAGATCATGTGTAGGAACCCATGTAAGTTATGGAAAGTATATGCCTCGCAAAGATATGTTAAGCAAAACATTACAAAAAAGAAAAACAAAAGAAAGGTTAAGTTTTGACTGCATTCCTAGAATTGAAGAAGAAAAGGCAAGAAATGTTGGAAATTAATTTCTAAATCACCCCCTCTATCGTCTCTTCTATCTCTTTGGCTGTTTTGTCCCAGCTGAACTCTTTCTCTATTGTTTTTCTGGCTTCCAAGCTTATCTTTCTCTTTAATACTTCTTGTTTCCTTAAGAACAGTATCTGCTTGGCTAAGTCATAAGAGTTTCTTTCTTTAAAGAACAAGCCATTAATGCCTGGCTTTATGTAGTCTTTTACAAAGCCCACCTTAGTCGCTATTACTGGTATTCCGCAGCTCATGGCTTCAAGGGTTGTTAAACTGGTGGTTTCTGTTAAGCTGGTCAAGCAGTACACATCCATGGCTTGGAGGTAAGTAACCACTTTGTCAGATTTACCAGGCAGTAAAACGCCTTGCACACTTGCAAGCTTTTTCTTTATACTCTCAACTCCTTCGCCTACTATTATTAATAGAGTTTTGGGATGCGTTTTTTTTACAAGGATAAAGGCTCTGAGCAGAGTAGTCAAGTCTTTTTCTCTTCCTAATCGGCCGTGATGACCTATTATGAAAAAATCAGGGTCTAAGCCTAGTTTCTCCTTGGCTGCTCTCTTATTACCCATTGGAACAAATTTCTTTGTATCCACTCCTAGGTGTATCACTTTCTTCTTGCTTCTTATCTTCTGCCAGGTAAGCATTTCTGCAATATTCTCAGAAGGAACTATTAACAGGTTTGACTTGTTATAGATTTTCTTAACCAGAAACCTAGTTAGGTAGTATACATATTTTCTGAGTAATATCAGGCCTGCTGCTCTTGTTACTAGTTCCCATTCAATTGAGTGTATATAGGAAAGAACGATTTTTCTACATCTCTTAGCAGCTATTATGGTTAGAAACCCTATAGACCCAATGGTCTGGGAGAACACAATATCTGTCTTCTTTACCTCTCTCTTGATGGTTCTGTAATCAAGCTTGGCAGGATTAAAATCTCCTATTCTGAACCTGGTTATGGGTATCTTAATAAGTCTGATGCTCTTATCATTATCAAAATAGGATGGTCCAAAGTCAGGTGCAATTACTGTTATTTCATACTTCTTTTTTAATCTGGGTATTATCTCTGACAAGAATCTTGATATACCATCCCATCTGGGCAAAAAGTTGTCTGTGGCTATGAGTAGTTTTTTCTTATAAGCTGCTGCTTCTCTTTCCTGGACAGTTGATGCCTGTCCTTTATTTTTTCTATTTTGTTTTTTAATCTTCCTTGCCATTCTATCTTACCTTGTAAAACACCTCTGCATACTTGGTATTGTGTTTTATGCCGTTAAGCAAGTCTTTTATATAGGTTAAGAGGAATAAAAAGTTGTTCAGAACCAGGTAGTTATAAAAAGTCGATAAATCTATCTGGCTCTTAAAAGCCTTTAAAGCCTTCATCTTGGTTTTAAAAGTATTAGATGTGTCAACCACTAGTTTAGGTTTGTCTCTTTTTTTAAGATTTATCAAGTGCCACACCTCAAAGGTGTAGAAATCTGCTTTTAGGTTCATCTCCTTATACATCTTTAGAACAAGCTTAAAAGTGGCTCTGTGGTCGGAGTGAGCATCATCAGATGAGTGAGTGAATATTTTTGTTGGTCTTATTTTTCTTATTATTTTTTTGAAATTCTTATCTATACCTCTCTTCTCAAAGTCCTGTTCAAAACGGTTCTCTTTTAAGCCAAGAAAAGTAACTCCTTTTCCACCAATTATTTTATCAGCCTTCTGAGCCTCCTTAATCCTTGTCTTTGAAATAATCTCTCTCTTAACATAAGGCTTAACACCCTCTCCAAAAGACATTATAATGGTATGAACATCAAAGCCTTCCTTAGCATACTTAGCCATGGCTCCGCCAGCGCCAAGAACCTTATCATCTGGATGAGCACATATTACAAGGATTGAGCCTTTGCTTTTATGTTCTTTCTCAGCTTTAGCCATAAAAATTGGGTTAGAAGAGAGGTTTAATTAGTTTTTGGTTTTTTAAAAGATGCGCTGGCCGGGATTCGAATTTCCGGATACAGGTTAAACCTTATATCTCCCGGATATACGGCTAACTTCTAGACTTCCTAATGGAAGGCCGCAGTCATTTCCAGCACAAGAGATGGAAGCTCAAGAGCTTGCTCTTGTTGTAGCCATTAGACCACCAGCGCATAGGGCTCATGAAAGATACTTTGTTTATATATGTTTTTGTTTGGAAAAATTAAAACATTCAAAAATTTTAATTTTTGTTATGTTTTTATTCACAAGCTTTTTTAAATTTACTTAATTACTTCCCATAACCATTTAAACTGGCCTCTGAATGAATCTGCAATTTCTTTGTTATCTATTAAAAATATAATTGGTTGTTCAACAGAAACAAGAATTATAGCAACTTTACTACCAAACACCCATGTTGTCTGAAGATGATGAATATTCTTTGGTAAAAATTTGTGTTCTGCTAAGCCTGTCTTTGAAAGCTCTTTTGCTCTTTTCCTTCCTTCTGATGTATCTGCTATTAATCCTTTATACTTTATTTTTAGTTTACACCTTCTTCTATGCCAGCCTGGCAGAAAGTAGGGTATTACTTGAGGACCTTTACCGGTTGAGCCAATGCTTAACCAGTCTTTTTTCTCTTTTAGGATTAATTCCATAACTGTCTTTAACCCTCCTTTTCCTCTATAAATTGCTGCACTTAGCTCACTTTTAGTTGCCTTGTATCTTGCAAAAAGCTCTGGAAGAAGTGTTTTTACTACTTCTTCTTTTTGCTTAATATCCTCTTCTTTTTCCTTTAACACATCTAGAATCTTTTCAGGATTTGTTGCCTCATAGAACTTTTTTCCAGATTTTATTACATAACTTACTAGGCCTTTTTCAATCAATCTGTTTAGAGCATCATAAACAGCTCTTCTGTGTATTCCTGCTTTTTCTGATATTTTGCCTGCAAGACTGCTACCTAAATCTAATAAAGCAAGATAAACCTTTGATTCGTTTTGGGTTAGCCCTACTCTTTCTAGTTCCATATGCCATAGTAAAACTAATTAATATATAAATATTGTGGTGAAGATACATCACCCCAAAATTTATTAAATATCTTTTAATGTTACCATTAATAGGTAGATAATATGGAAAATATAACGTTGGTTGAGGCTTCGGCAGGTCTCTATGAGCCGGGGGTTTTTACTAGACACAGTCACCTTGAACCTCTTGCTTTAGAGTATCTAGCCAGTGTTTTAAAAAAAGAAGGTTATAAAACAAATATTTTACAGCAAAGAGAAGAACCAGCGGATAAATTTTTGAAGAAAATATTAGGAACAAAACCAAACCTAGTTGCATTTTCAACATTTACCTACTCTTTCCCCTACTCTAAGAACTTAGCAGGAATGATTAAAGGAACTAACAACAAAATTTATACTGTTTTTGGTGGAGTTCATGTTAGCTCTTATCCTCAAAGTATAGATGACAAAGCAATTGACTTTATTGTTTTAGGGGAGGGAGAGCATACCCTATTAGATTTAGTAAAAACTTTAGATAATGGTGGAAGATTAGAAAATGTAAATGGCATAGCTTATTGGGATGATGGGATTAAAATCACAGAACCAAGAAAAAGAATTGAGAATTTGGATGAATTACCATTCCCGTTGAGACCAAAAACAATCTTGGAAAAAACAAGAATTAATACTTTGATGTACCCAACAAAATCTGAACAAAAAGGAGTGGCTTCTATAGCTTACTCTAGGGGTTGTTCATATGGTTGTTCTTTCTGTGCTTCTAAAAATATTTGGGGAAAAACAGTAAACTGGCGTTCTGTCAAGAGTATAGTTGATGAAATAGAAGAGCTACAAAGACAATTCAGAACCAATACAATCTTTTTTACAGATTTAACATTTAATCTTGATAAAGGAAAGGTTTTGGAATTATGCGATGAACTAACAAAACAAAAAATCTCTGTGAGCTGGGATGCTATGTTAAGAGCCACTTCACCAGATGGCTCTTTGCTTGTTGATAAAGGATTATTAGAAGCAATGAAAAAAGCTAAATGTGCAAAAGTAAGTTATGGGCTAGAAAGTTTAATCTCTGAAATTCAAGAAGTATATAACAAAAAGGGAGAGATTAATGCACTCAAACAAATTCTAGAGTTAGGAAATAGTATAGGATTAATTAACAAAGGGTATTTGATTATAGGAGAACCAAAACTAGAAACAAAAGAGACTTTAGACTACACTAAAGAAATTTTAAAAGAATTATCTTTAGATGAACTAAGAATAAGTTTTTTAACACCATTTCCAAATACCTCAACTTATTTTGAATGTGAACAAGAAAAAAGAATAATAACAAAGAATTGGGCAAAATATACTTCGGATGAACCAATTTTAGAATTAGACCATTTAAACAAAGAAGAGTTAATAGAAGCAAGAAAAGAAATTTTTAGAGAATTCTATCAAAACTCAAGTTATGAAAAAAGAATGAAGTCAAAGATAAAGAGATTTCCTCACCTGAAAAAATCATATGATGAACATCTCCAATTTTTAGAACAAAAAGAGGTGTTAGAATGAAAAACATAACCTTGGTTGAAGCTGCAAAAGGAATGAGTGAATTGGGTGTTTATCAAAGACATGGCAGCTTTGACCCTATTGGGTTAGAATATTTAGGAGCTGTTTTAGACGGAAGTGGTTATAATATATTTATTCTGAAACAAAGAAAAGAATCTTCAAAAGAATTCTTAGAAAAAATTCTTAGCACAAACCCAGATTTGGTTGGTTTTTCTACATATTCCTATAATTTTCAACATTCAAAGAATTTAGCTGCAATGATTAAAGGAACTAATCCAGAGGTTTATACTGTTTTTGGAAATGTTCATATTTCGTCTCACCCCACTGATGTAGATGATACCTCTATTGATTTTGGAATTATGGGAGAAGGAGAATATGTTATTAGAGATCTTGTAAAGGCCCTTGACAAAGGCTATGATGTTAGGAATCTTGAAAGCCTGGTTTATTGGAGTAAGGGGGTAAAAATAAATCCTAGAAGAGGAAGGATAGAAAATTTAGATGAGTTACCATTTCCCCTAAGGACAGAAGACCTTATTAAGGAAAATAAGACTGTTTTAATGTATCCATCAACAAAAGAACAAAAACTTGCTGCTATAAACTATTCAAGAGGGTGTACCTTTGCATGTCCTTACTGTAGCTCTGATAATATTTGGGGTAAAAACGTTAATTGGCGTTCTGCTAAAAATCTTGTTGATGAAATAGAATACTTAAAGAAAAAATATGATATTAACACTTTATTCTTCACAGACTTGACTTTTAATTTGAATAAAGAAAAAATAAGTGAACTTTGTGATGAGATTATAGACAGAGATATAGAGATAAGCTGGTATTCTATGCTAAGATTAGAAGATATGAAAGGAAAACCAATGATTAATAGAGAATTACTTGAAAGAATGAGAAGAGCTGGTTGTAACAAAGTTGCTTTTGGCATTGAAACCTTTAATGAAGAAATACTTACTTCATATAACAAAAAAGTTTCTTTTGAAAACACAAGAGATATTTTAGATTTAACTCATCAACTCGGAATAATAAATAAAGGATACTTTATGATTGGTGAACCCTTCCTTGAAACAAAAAAAACCATAAATGAAATAAAGAGGAATTTAACTGAATTACCATTTGATATTATAAGAATTGTTTATTTAACGCCCTTTCCAGGAACCTCTATTTATGATAGATATAAAGAAAAGATTATTACAAAGGACTGGGCAAGATATACGAGTGAAGAGCCGATATTCTCTCTTAACAATTTAAACCAAGAAGAACTAATGGAAGCTAGGAAAGATATTTTATCTTCTTTTTATACAAGTGAGAACTATTTAAAAACAATAAGATCAAAGATAAGAAGATTTCCTCATTTAAGAGAAGCTTTTGAAGAATTCTTTGAATTTCTTAGTTGTGAAGGAATAAGGGTGAGTTTATGAGAACCTTGGAAAAACATATTCAGGAACTAAGAAAAGAAATCTTTGAATTAAAGAAAAAAAGAAATGCAGTAATTCTTGCACATAGTTACCAAAATCCTTATGTCCAAGATACTTCTGATTTCGTAGGTTCTTCTTTACAGCTTGCTCAAAAAGCTAAGAACCTGGATTGCGATGTTGTTGTTTTTGCAGGTGTTGATTTTATGGCAGCCACAACCAAGATTCTTAATCCAGAAAAAATAGTTTTAATTCCAGATAATAGAGCAAAGTGCCCTCTTGCAAGAATGTTAACTGTAGAAGATTTAAAAGAAGCCAAAAAAAGATATCCTAAGGCACCCATTCTACTTTATACAAATACAACAGCAGAATGCCAGGCACAAGCAGACATAATCTATACTGCTGGAAATGCAATTGAAATTGTTGATAAAATGGCCAAAAAAACAGGTTCTGATGTTATAATTTATGGTCCTGATGTTAATATGGCATACTTTGTTGGAAAAAGATTGAAGTGCCAGGTATTGGTAAAAACAGCAAGTGGAGTAAAGAAGATAAAAGGACTTGAAAGAGACAATAGATTAATCTATGTCCCAAGCCAAGGGTACTGTGCTCCACATATTAGAATACTTCCAGAAACAATTGAAAAGATGAAGCAGAAATATCCAAATGCCAAGGTTCTTACACATTCTGAGTGTTATCCAGGTGTTCAAGAAATATCTGATTTTGTTGGTTCAACAGGGGATATGATTAGATTTGTGAAACATAGCAAAGCAAAAGAATTTTTAGTAGGGACTGAAAAAGATTTTTGTTATAAATTAAAAAAAGAAGTTCCAGGTAAGAAATACCATCCAATTGGAAAAATAGATAATACAGAGATAATCTGCCCTTATATGAAGATGCATTCTTTAGAAAAAATTAAAGATTCATTAAAGTATAACATATATGAAGTTCATGTATCTCAAAGCATTGCAAAAAGAGCTAGGAAGGCAATAGAGCGAATGTTAGAGATATGAACCTACTCTTGTTTACACAACCTTTTTAAATCTTCTTCTTATCCTCTATTCATAGGTGAAAAAAGAGTGGTTTTAGACAAACTCTCAGATTCATTGAAAAACACCTTGAAAAAGATTACTGGCGCGAGTTTTGTAGATGAAAAACTAGTGAATGAGTTGGTTAAAGATATTCAGCGCGCATTTTTGCAAGGAGATGTTAATGTAAAACTGGTTTTTGAGATTACCCAGAAGATAAAGGAAAGAGCTCTTAAGGAGGAGCCTCCTAAGGGTGTTACTCGTAAAGAGTTTCTTATCAAGATTGTTTATGATGAGCTGGTTAACTTTTTAGGAGGTCCTGGTGCTAAAATCTTGGTTAAGGGCAAGCCTTTTAAGATGATGCTGGTGGGCTTGTTTGGGAGTGGTAAGAGTACTAGTGCTGGTAAACTAGCTGCTTTTTATAAGAAGCGAGGCTTAAAAGTGGCTCTAGTGCAAACAGATACTTGGAGGCCTGCTGCTTATGACCAATTAGAAACCTTGGCTAAAAAGGTAAAGGTTGATTTCTTTGGAGTTAAAGGGGAGAAAAATGCTATTAAAATCTATAAGAAGTTTGAGAAGGAGTATAAAAAATATGATATGATTATTATTGACACTGCTAAATTATGTCTGTAGGACAAGTCTGAGGTTTCCTTGGTTATCCCTTTCTCAGGTTAATTCTAGGTTTGACCGATTTATTAACAACGTTCATCGGCCAAAGACCTTTTAGGACACGAGACGCTTCTTGTGCTACGCTTAGTTTTAATCTTTTTGCTGCAGCTTCGGAAGACCCTGCACAATGAGGAGTAATGATTACGTTGCTCATGCTTAGTAGGTGGTTGTCAGCATTGATAGGCTCCTGCTCAAAAACATCAAGCGCTGCCCCGGCAATCGCCTTCTTTTCCAACGCTTTAATCAGTGCTGTTTCATCAATACCCGAACCTCTAGCCGTGTTAATAATATAAGATGTGGGTTTCATCAGGCTC
>Ga0209427_10008390_pt1 | contig 11626 bp, 11 predicted proteins | sample DeeMarSWOR136_30_FD_187465 | JGI IMG/M metagenome (GOLD analysis project Ga0209427, IMG submission 187465) | Marine sediment microbial communities from White Oak River estuary, North Carolina - WOR-1-36_30 (SPAdes) (version 2) | ecosystem: Environmental > Aquatic > Marine > Intertidal zone >... | reverse complement strand
TCTGCAGCCATCCCATAGATTTTCTGTCAAATACATTATGTCTTCAAATTTAGCTAGTTCGAATGCTCTAACATAATCTTGGTAGTCTAAGGCTAGCATCTTATGAACTTCTGCAAAATATTTAATCTCCTTCTTTTTGCCAAGAAGGTAATGCATGTGAATTAGCCATATTGATCTTGAAATTATGCTCGTTGCCATCCTAACAAATTTCAGCTCATCATCTTCATATGTGTCAAGTGATATGTGTCCTTCTTTGAAGTCCTTCTTGAAAACCCATGGTTCTACTATAACTAATCCCGTGTCCTTCAGGTGTTTATAGAAGTTTTCAAGTGTCTTTACTAGATTCTTGAAGCTTTGAACATAACCTATAGAGCTGAACAAGCAAACAATGACGTCAAATCTGCTTTTTAGTTTGAAATCTGTCATGTTGGCTATTTTGAATTTTGCTTCTGGAACTTTGTTTTTGGCAATCTCAATCATTCTTCTGTTTATATCCAATCCTGTACAATTAAAATGTGAAGAAAAGTACTTCAGATGCTCTCCAGTCCCACAACCAACATCAAGTAGAATCATTGATTCCTCGCTCTCTAACTTTTTAATGATACCCTTTACAATCTTTGATTCTTTCTCATAATCTTTTTTTTCTAAATAGAACCGATCGTAGTATTCTGCAAAGATTTTGAAATTTTCTGCTTTCATAAGCTAAAACCACACAAACTCTTATAGAATTCAATCCCTTGACGTTTTTCCTGATTCGATGACCATCAATTATGGTCTAGCGCACTAGTCTTTCTCCATATTTCAGACACTTATCAATCTCACTAGGCACAATTGTCCTCTTGTGTTCATTTTAGGACTGCAATCTCATCTTTTGGGTCTTTTGAAGACACCTAAGACCGCGAAATCCTTTTCAGATTCAACAACCGTTGTTTCAAAACTCACCAGTTCCCACCCTTGCGAACCATACTTGTTTAACAAGTCGGTGAGATATGGAGGTTTGAACCAGCGGTTTGGAAGTCCACTGATCTTTTTCTTCTCAGATTCTAACTCACTTATCAACTCAACAACCATGTACTCCCATCCTTGCAAACTGTTTCACCTCGCTCCTCAATATTACTGAATATTAATCCCATATAGTTTAAAACTTCGTGTACGTTTAACGCTTCATCTAGATTCAATTATCATGGAACCTGCTGCAATTCTTCAGATCGCAATGCCTTCAGGATTTTCTGCTGTTTTTATCGTTATTGGGGAGATAAGGATTATCCGAAATGACTTAAACCAAATTATTGCGCGTGTCAAACAAAATCTTTCCATCTAAGTTTAGTAAGGAAGTGTCCTTAGATTCTGAATATAGATTCCATCTTCATAATCCTAATATGTATTCCATTGATTTCGTAGTGATATATGAAATGGTGAAGACAACTTGAGTGGGTGGCAGGAACTCGAAGATATTAAGAGGAAAAAAGCAGAATTAGAATTTCAGTTGCGTTCAATGGAGGAAAGAGAGAGAACTTTGGAAGAAAGGGTAACATTGCTTGAAGACAAATTGAGAATTCAGGAACTGGAAGGACGATTGAAGGCGAAACATGAAATTGTGGAACAATTGGAGTATAAGATAAGCGACATGGAAAAAAAGTTGAAGCAACCACGAAATGAACTAGAAACGTCAACAGTGACGCGAGAACCAGATATGAAGTCAAGCAAATTTCAATATCTCTTTGAGACACGCTAAGAGATGGCTAATCATAGTGAACCAGAGTCGTCAGTCAGATTTCATGGTTTGAATAATATGCGTGGCTGTTTGCCCGAGTGAGAGAAGTGTACTACCGAAAAATTACGAAAAACTAGGAAATCTGTGTACGAATATCATTATCTAGATGACGCATTTGTTGAAGATGGAATTCAGCAAAACTAAAGTAGAGCATCATTTTTTGCTTGGAGGATATGTGCTCGATTATTTTGGGAGTAACGAAACTTGTCCAGTGTTAGGTTGTTCTTTTTACAAATCAGGTTTTAATCTTGCATCTTACAGAGAAGTGATTGTGCGTAGTAAATTTAGTTAGGCAATTTGGGTTATGTTGGGTGGCTTCCATTATCCACTGTGTTGTCTACAACTCTGATCCATTTGGTGGCTAAGATCTGGTCGAAATCTTCGCTTTTAGGGTTTAGGTCGGTAACAACTAGGTGCCAATGGTCGTTTATTGTGGCAAAAGTCGAGTCTAAAATTACAAATTTAGGGGTATAGCTGAAGACTTCCCTACCTATTTTGGAGAGTATGTCTAATGCACGTTCGTAAGCCTTGTATCGTATTGAATGTTGATGTTGTTTATGTATTATCATTATTCGTTCTCTGTGGCCTTTTAGATTTTCAGTTCTCAAGACAATGAAGGATTTGTCTTCATAGTATATTTTTTCTCTTTTTAAGTCCAGTTCACATAAGGGACAATTTAGAGCTTTCAACTCGACGTGTCTCACTCCATTTTTTGTTCTTGCTTCTTTATCTATAGTTTTTATGATATAAAGAAGACGGCATCCCCGTTATTTCGTGAATGTCGCGTATATTCTTTTTTTGTGTATCTATTTCTGATATATGTCGATATTTGAAAGAACTGATTTATTAAGATATGATATACAAAGAGAGATAGAGTGTCTGACATGTTTTGGAGTAAGAAGAAACGTGAAAAACTTGATTTATTAAATCTTTCAGATTCTGAAAAAACCAGGGTGATTGAAGATATCAGAAAGAGACTTCGAGGAAGAATCAGAGAAGAAAAACGTTTGCGTCATTTGCTTGAGGCTGAAACAATAACTGTAAAGGGAAAAGTAGTCTACAAAGCAGATGAACCGTTGAAGGGACTTATACTTCCCAGCAAACTGTAAAGTTTGACTCCACTACTTTTTCTTATAAGCAGTATGTGACCTCTTGCTTTGAGTGTTGTCGATTATTGACTTTATCTTCTTGACGATTACCTCCGGCGGTGTCGTCAGGTCTTTGCAGTGAACATTCTTCAGTATATTTTTTCTTTTGTAGTATTCTATTAAGGGTTCAGTCTTCTTTCGATAGATGTTTAGACGTTCCTGTATGACTTTGGGTTTGTCGTCTTCTCTCTGGTAAAGCTCTCCATGGCATTTGTCGCATATGTTGTCTTTCTTAGGTTTCAGCGTCAACTTGTTGTAGATGGCTCCGCATTTTCGGCATGTAAGTCTGTTTGACAAGCGTTGAATAATTATTTCGTCAGGGACATTCAAGTTTATTACGAGGTCAATCTCTGAAACCTTGTCTAAGGCTTCCGCTTGTTTTATGGTTCTAGGAAAGCCGTCAAGTATGAATCCTTTCTCTGTGTCAGGTTTTTTCAATCTTTTCGTTAGGAGCTTAACAATGATTTTGTCTGGAACCAGTTTGCCTTTATCACTGTAATCTTCTATCATCTTTCCAAGCTGTGTCTCAGCCTTTATTTCTTCTCTAACTATGTCGCCAGTAGCGATATGTGGAAACCCGAGGATTATGGTCAGCCTCGAAGCGTAAGTTCCTTTGCCAGCACCTGGAGGACCCAACAAAATGATTCTCATGAAAAATCACTTTGGATGCGTAAGCCAGCCGCTTATTGAAGACTATGTCGCCGTTTTTGGTTCTGTTTTGAAAGCTTCAACAAACTCGACGGTTGTTGTTTTCGGGAAAAACTTGCGGATGTCCATAGCTATTCCTCTCTTTGCCAGTTGGACTCCTTCTAGGTAGAAGGCTTCTTCAGGCATTTTAATTCTGGTTGTTCTTGCTGTAACGGCGAATTCAAATTTAGATTCTTCCACTGCAAGTATTCTTCGATGAATTAATGCAATTATCTTCTCCTTCTTTGTCTTAAGCTTCTTCTTAACAGTCACATCGTAAACTAATGTTTTTCCAGCCAATGGCAAATTGAAGTCCAATAATACGCGTCCAGCACCCATAGTTCGCACTGTACCCATCTTCCCGTTGTATTCAACACGCATCCCAATACTAGGAGTTATTCCTTTAGCTGTCAACTGCCTTAATGAGACACGCTTAACTTTCTCGGCGTCTCTTTCTCCAAAAGCCTGCTTAGGCGGTATCTCAACCTTCTTGTTCTTACCAATCTCCATTTTTGGTAACTTGTCATCTAACGCCTTAAGCACCCATCCTTCTCCAATCACTACAAGCCTTGGTTCGTAAATTTCTCCTTCCTTGTATAACCGTTCCTTCTTCGCTGTCTCCTCCACAGTTGTGTCAAAAACATCACCTGTCTCTTTCACTCTTCCCACAAGCTCTAAAAGAATAAAATCCCCTTTCTGTAAAGCCATAATTCATCATCTAATCCGCATTTGCCAAAATTAGTTTTCAACTCCAATAAAAGCTTTCGCCTGAAAATCACACGAGCTCACTAACTTTTATTCAAATTGACTTCTACTCTCAACAATCATGTAATCTAATCCTTGGATTCTCAGCCACTTACCGACGTAAGCAACTACATACTCTTCTTTCTCTTGGATTGCTATCTTAAATATCTTCTCAGCAACGTCTTCAAAGAACCTTCACATCTATAACCTTCTAAACCCAAGAGTCTCTGATCAGTCTAGAGACTCTGGAAAAGCATATCCATCTAATGCGCGTGAATATGAAGGCAAAAGACTCTTTAGAAACCTTAAATAAACTGCATCTTGCGGGGTCGTCGTCTAGTTTGGTCTAAGATACCAGCCTTAAGGCTTAGTAATTTCTTATCATATGTTTGTTTTTTATGTTGATTGATGATGTGATTTGTGTGATTTGTGGTTTTACCATGTGTTTTTTGTTGCTGGTCTGTTTGTTTTTTCATTTTTGTTTTCCTCTGGTAATTAATGAATGATTTATAATATAGGAATTATTCTATGTTGTACCATGTGTTTGGAAAGAATTTTTAAATGTATGTTTGTTTTGTGTTTTGTATAGATTTGAAGGTAGTCTAGAGTGTCTAAGATTAGATTGTTTGTTCGTACGAGGAAGCAAGGGTCTTATATTGCATCTGTTCCTTTGAAGCGTTTGGTTAAGTTGTCTGGGTATAATAAGAGGCGTTGGGAGTTTAAGGATGGTTGGTTGATTCTTGAGGCGTTTTGATTCTAAGGCGTACTATTTGATTCATCGAGCGAGCTACGCACGAGAGTTAAGCCTGTATGAATTTGTTGGTTGAATAAACTGTGGTGAGGACATTGAATTTTAGAAGGGTGCTGTGGGCATTCGCATTTGTGGGAACGTTCTATCTTTCGTTATATTTCCTTAGGTTCTTCGGTGTTCTAGGAAGCGAATTTGACATTCTGGTAAATTGCGTTTCAATTATCTCCTTTACACTGTTTGGAGTGCTTATTGGCATCGCCATTTCGCAGAAGAAAATCAATGTTCGAGGGTTGGTAGTGAATATGCTATTGACTTTCATACTCTTTCCTCTTTCTCCACTAATCGGATTTACAATAGCCCAAGCACTGCCTTTCAGTAGACAACATAAGCCCATAGCAGTAGGGGTCTTTACTATCGGGTTTGCTATTCTTTACATGCGGCTCATCTATTATCTCAGAAAGAAGGGCTTCCTCAAACTTGCAAAAACAAATGGGACAGAAGAATAGGTTCTAGCGTGCGCCTTTCGAAGGTTTGTTCGGTTTTCTTTTGAAGACATTTGGATGAATAGACGCTTGCACATGTGACACGGATAGTATATAGAATATGTATCATGTGATATTATTGAATGATTATAGACGTTGAATTCGCAACGCTTTTAAAGCAATGATGCATACACTAAATAGTGGAGTGAAATCCTATTGGGCAAAAAAGAAAAAGCTTCGCCCGCATTGAAAAGAATCACTCAGAATTCCAAGATTGGACATACGGAACTGCAATATCGGGCGAGTAATGGATATATCCAAGACATGAATCGAGAAGAGAAAATGCGTGAAGCCAGCAAACCATTATATCTAAGGCGATATGAGTAGTCAAAACGCTTACACGCGTGCGCTTTTTAGTTCAGTAGTGTGTTGTTCGTTCTGCGTTGTGCCGTAACCTTATACATGAACATTCACTATTTCTAGCAATTTTAAGAAATTACGGTCTGAGGATTTCAAGATTCTACCCTGCAAAGGGGTATGAATGAAAGTAATTTCTGGATTTTGTTGCGTCGCTTTTTTGTTATTTCAACTTTGCATGACGCTGAGGTATTATTGCGCGCGCCTAATCTTTGCTGAAACTTAAATGTGATCCGCCAGCGCGCGGGTATTTAGTAATCATGTAGTTGTTTCTGGAGTCTCTCTTTTTTTTGATGATGCCATTCATTAGTTCTGAAAATTCCAAGAAATTGTGGTCTAAAGATATTCGGATTCTACTATTAAGGGTATAAGGAAAAACAATTTCTGGACCATTACTATGCACAATTCAAACCATCGGTTTCATCAGGTTACTCTTTCAGGCGAAGTTTTGCTGGAATTTAGATATTATGTTATAGGTCTTGTTCCAGCTGATATTGTCAGATTGCAGGAAGATGTCTGGTTCAGCAGATTGGATTCCGAGCAGGTAGATTTGGTTGAAAAATTCCTTCCAGCTTCTATGCATAAGGAGATCTAGAATTCCGTAAACATTCATTACTGATTAGACTTATATTGAACTGAGAACCCAATTTGAAGTGTCACTTCCGTTTCTAGGAGTGCGAGGGTATGAAATGAAAATAGCATCTATTCATGTAAAAAACTATCGTTGTCTAAGAGACGTTTTCGTTCCTTTGAATGCATTAACCGTCTTGGTTGGTACGAACGGAACCGGCAAATCCTGTTTATTAAATGCGCTAAAGCTTTTTTATAACACAAACATCAATATCAGCGAACGAGATTACTATGGTGGCAATACTTCTGAAGATATCTCAATAATTGTGCATTTTTCAGATTTGACCGATGTCGAAAAAAAGCTGTTTCGATCATATTTGGAAGGTGACGAACTATCAGTGGAAAAGGTCATCAAATATGATATTCGCAAGCCACTTCAAAAATACCATGGAACGAGATATAAAAATCCTGAATTTGAAGCGTTTAGAAATGCCAGTGGAGGCAATATAAAGGCAGAATACAATAAACTAAGAGGAAAAGACGATTACAAAGGTTTTCCATCGTACCAAAACAAAGAGGTGGCTAAAGAAGTTCTTGCAAAATGGGAATTAGCTAATAAAGATAGATGCGAGAGATGTAGGGATGATGGTGAATTTTTTGGTTTTCAAAATGTAGGCACATATAGGTTGGAAAAGTATTCAAGATTCATTCACATACCAGCAGTGCAGGAAGCAAGTGAGGAAAGTACAGAACGAAAAGGTTCTATATTTGAAGAAGTTATGGAGATAGTGGTAAAAAGCGCTTTAGCCACTAATGAGGATTTAGTCAGATTAGAGGCTGAAACGCAGCAGAGATACAAAAAACTGATTGATCCCTCCAAAAATAGGAATCTGAAAGACCTTGAAAAGAAAATCACAGAGACTCTAAACTATTTTGTCCACGACTCAGAAGTAAAAATACAATGGATTGAGGAAATAGGAATTCAAATTAATCCCCCAAGGGCTTACGTTACATTAATGGAAGGAGGTCATGAAAATACTGTTAACAGGTGTGGACATGGTTTGCAGAGAGCCTATGTACTTTCCCTGTTTCAAGAATTGGCATTTATTCAAGCCTCAAGATCTTTGGAAGGTGGAGAATCCAATGAATCAAGCCAACCAAGTTTGCCAAGTCTAATCATCGGGATAGAAGAACCAGAGTTGTACCAACATCCTGACAGACAAAGGCATTTCGCTCAAACTCTATTGAAATTATCCAGTGGAGGAATAGAACGCACAATTGCGAATATTCAAATTATTTATTCTACACACGCACCTCTAATGATCGATTTTCAAAGGTTCAATGAACTTCGGATTTTTAGAAAGATAGACGTAGCTGAAGAAGAGAAACCAAAAGAAACTAATATGACCTATACGAGACTTTCTGAAGTTTCAAGATTAGTAGAGAAAGCGAAAGAACTCTCCTTGGATTCTATTGGGGACGAAGAATTGAGACAAAGATTAATATCATTAATGAATCCATGGATGAATGAAGGGTTTTTCGCAAGTCTGGTCGTACTAGTTGAAGGGATACGAGATAGAGCTTTGATTCTAGGAGAAGCATTTACAAGAGCTCTTGATTTTGAAAGCAAGGGCATATGCATCATTCCTTGTTCTGGAAAAGATAGCATGACCGAGGCTATAGCAATCTACAATTGTTTGAAAATACCAACTTATGTAGTGTGGGATTCGGATGAAGGTAACGAGAAAGGCAAACCCGCAAATAAGAACATATTGAGATGTCATGGATGTGCACCTGAGGATTACCCCTGTAGATTGACAAATGATTTTTGTTGCACTAAGACAAATCTGGAACAGACTTTCCGTGAAGAGATCGGTTCTGTTGATTTTGAGAGAGTTTCCTCAAGATATTGCAGAGAGAATAATCTGGGAAAGCTAAGGTACGTAATGGAAAATCCGTACATTGTCTCGAACATAATTGGGCTTCTCAAAAAAGCGGGCTATCACAGTAATACATTGAAAGATATTGTTGATAAAATCAGCAAAAAATACAATGCTTGTTAGGTAAATCAGTCAAGCGCGGAAAGGTGATCTCATTTATTATAGATATTGAAGTTGAAGAGATCACTAGAGAGGTTAAGCGTCTGTAGGGTGCCTACTGAGGCGGAGACCGAAGGGCTGAGTAGCGACAGTGAAGAAGAGGCTTGCTAGGGGGTGGATGGGTGGGAGCAAGGCGAAGAGCCTTGCGGACCACTGGTGTTAAGGTTTTTTTGGTTTTAAGCGGGCTTTCACATAGCGGTCGTTGAGGTCTACGAGTTCTTATGTAGCTTGTTCAAATTGTCTCGGGTTGTAACAGCGGTGCACGCGCTATTATATCGCTTGCTTCACTAGGAGAGGGTTGAATAAACGGAATGTTCTGCATGAGTTGTATCATCATCTGGCTTATGTTAATGATTGGGATATGAGTCAAAGAAAAGAAGAAATGAAAGCCAACAAATACGCCAGAAAGCTCTTGAATGCCCTATAAGGTGATTCCTTAGACGTTCTCCCCAACTACTCTGACGATTTCTCTGTTGATTTCTCCTAATTCGGTTTCAATTCCTTCTTGTATTTCATCTGAAAGTTTTCTTATGCGTTTTACGGAATTCCCAACATTAGTGCATTCTCGTTTGACCCTTGAGAATACCTCTAGTTTGCGTTCTATCTCTTTGAGTTTCTCTTGAATGAATGAAACATTGAGACCTTCAGCTTCTGCTTTTTCCATCAATGAGCGAATTCTAGCCCAACAAACGGCAATATGTAAGACCTCTGGGTGAATTGTCCCTTCATGCTCCTTACTGGTCAAAGCACAAACCAGATGATTACCTTGATATTCGTTGAAACATCCTACAGCTTTCGGCAAAGATTCTACCCATTTTGACACAAAGACTCCATATTTGGCATCACGATTTTCAATTGCTTCGTTCATAATTTCGTGGATTTTAGTCAACGATATGTCTTGTACGTCCTTAGTTTCCAAAACGAGCTTACAGTCTGGTCTTTCACCTATTGTTATTACAAAGTCTCCTTCCTTGGAATTACTGATCCTTCCCACAATATTTGTGGTTCTTGTCAATTCGTCTCCTAGATGCCTACTTACGAGGTCACTGAGAAGACCTTCACACAGGTCTTCAAACTCGTATCCTTTTTTTGGAGTTACTTCTATCACTTCTTCTACTGCTTTCTTAATACCCAATTCCTTCGCAAGTCCGTCAATTTTCTCTATGATGAGTGTTCTCAACCTGTACAAAGGTGAACCTTCCTTTGTTGGGTCAAAAATATCTGTGACCAACTTGCCTTTCTCTCCGAAGTGTTCATCAATAATCGTTGAGAACGATCCATTTTCCCCGAAAATCTCCTCGACTTGCTCCTCAACATCCTCCTTAGTTTTTTCTGTGATCTCAGTGAATTTCTCACTCAATTTGTAAAATTCTTTTTCAATATAATCTATCTTTTCTGTTGTACCTATAGTTTTAAGTGCAACAACACCCAATTTTAATGATGTCTCAAACCTCTCTTCCAAATTCTCTGGGGATATATCAGCAAAATAAGCCACGATCTCACTATCATTTGTCTCAAAATTTTCAACCAACAAAGTTCCATTCTCGATTTCTATCTCAGTCAAATTTTTTGCCCTTCAAGTCAACTTATCAATGTATCTATTATGAATCTACCAGTATAACATTTTCCATGATTAGCTTCCAAGCAAACTCTGATATTCCCCTTCCCATTGAGGGGAAGATATGAAGTACAAGCTTCATGGTAGGGGTGATTCGCCTTCAACATGCGCGCGCTCTTTTTTTCAACCCATCTTTTTCCCTGCACCCTGCTTTCTATTTGTCAACCAAATCAATCTTCAACTATCAGACTATCACTACTCTCCAACCTGAAAAGTTGGTTGGTTGGATTAAAGTTTTATTCCTTGTTATCGCCCGATAGCGCACGCTTTTTTTGGTGCGAGCGGAACGGAGTGACGCGAGCAACTGTTTGGAATGATTGGCTGATATAAAAGAAAAGAGGGTTATTTGCGTTTTCTAAATAGTTTTGTTCCATCCATTTCTGTGATATATTCGAATCCTAGCTCTATTAGTTCTGTTGCTTCTTTGATGTTGTTGGCTGTTTTGCGTGTGTATTCCTCTTCCCCTCCTATTATGATTCCTCTTATGTAGTGCATTGTGGTTTCTAGTTTCTTGTGTCTTAGATGTCGCATTACTGCGATTGGGTCTTTTAGTTTGTTGTATAGTCTTGCTCCTGAATAGTTTCGTAGGTTTTTCATTGGAATTTTCTTCAATTCGGGTTGCTTTAAGTTGTCTGCTACTCTATTTCTTATTCTTCGCCATATTTGACTCATTACTTTGGGTTGTGGAAATGGGTATTCTTCTTGATTTTTTGCTAAGTATTCTCGTAGCATTTCTGCTGTTTTTGTTTTTAGTTTGTATGAGCCTGATGCGTGTCCTTTGCATCCTTGTACGCTGATAATTCCCTGTTTTATGTCTATATCTTTTCTGCTTGTCTTGTGGAGTTCTTGTCCTTCTAAGCCAGTTTCTGCTAAGATTGTAAAGATTGTTGCGTATCGTTTAGTGGCTGCTGAGATCATTTTGTTTACGTTGATTGTTGTTGGAATTAGAGGGATTTTTGGTTCATATTTGTATCTTGGAATTTCCCATGTCATATTGTTGGCTTTACATAGTTTGTCGTAACAGAAGGCTAGTTTGTTTTTTGTGCTGTTAGATAAGGGTTTTCCGTTATCGATTCTCTTGGCGTTGGCAATATATCGTTTTACTTCTTCTGGTTTCAGCAAGTCTGCGTGTTTGCTTATTCGTGTTAGGTTTTGAGAGACGCTTTTGGTTGTGTTTTCTGCTTTTCCGTTGGTCTTAAGATTAATTAGTGTGTTGATGATAAGTTCTTGTGTTTGGGGTCGTCGTCTAGTTAGAGAGTCTGATTTGGTAGGTATCTTGGTGCAGATTCTCCTAGTGTGGTCTAAGATACCAGCCTGGGGTGCTGGTGATCCGGGG
>Ga0209427_10008389_pt1 | contig 11628 bp, 7 predicted proteins | sample DeeMarSWOR136_30_FD_187465 | JGI IMG/M metagenome (GOLD analysis project Ga0209427, IMG submission 187465) | Marine sediment microbial communities from White Oak River estuary, North Carolina - WOR-1-36_30 (SPAdes) (version 2) | ecosystem: Environmental > Aquatic > Marine > Intertidal zone >... | reverse complement strand
GTCCCCATCGACACTGACATCGCCACTGCCGTCAGGAGCGACATCGACCGTTAGGTTATGGGGGATCTGGATGAAGTTGGCCACTACCGTCATAGCCGAGTTAACCATTACGGTGGTCGGGTTGTCGGAGCCGGAGTGGTCTCCACTCCAGTTGGCAAAGCTGTAGCCAGACGCGGGTACTGCCTCAAGCTCAACGGGTCCTGCAGCACAGCTACTTTTGTATGGGTACTCCGATGGGGGAACGCCACCATTTATCTTCACACCTCCACCACCACTTGGGCTGACATCGACCGTCAGCCAATATGTACCTCAGCCAGCTTCAGCAGGGCCTACCATAGGTGGTGCCATCATCATCAGCGCCAGGCCGAGGATCAGCCATGCCAAGCCCACTTTGAACAACGTTCCTCTTCTCACGTTTGACTCCTTCTCTCTGAAGAGTATCGCCCTTACACCTGCCTCATCTGCATCTCGCTTTTCTCGCCACCTGCTACTTCACCGCCACTATTCCTCTCGGTTCGTTGAGAGCCTCCCCAATAATCGCTGCGTCCTCAACCCCATTTTGCCCCAACAGAGCGAGCAGCAGTTCTGCCTTCCCAGACTCAAGGCAGATGAGCAGCCCCCCGGAGGTTTGAGGGTCAAAGAGGATGTCTTGCATATATTCGGGTACCTCCTCCGCGATTTCCACCGCACTGGAGTAAAACTGCCGGTTCCGGTGTAAACCGCCGGGGTATAATCCGCGCTGAGCGAACACGCTTGTTTCTGGGAGCAACGGGATCGAAGTGAAACTGAGGCCGATCCCAACTTGACTGTTCTGAGCCACCTGAACAGTATGCCCAAGGAGTCCGAATCCAGTGATGTCAGTACAAGCATGAACGCCAGCCTGCTGCATTAATTCTGACGCTTTCTCGTTCAGTGTTGCCATACACTTTGTAAGCTTCGCTACCGTCTCTTTGTCAACCAGCCCGGCTTTCAGGGCGGTGCTTAGGATTCCAGTTCCCAATGGCTTGGTGAGTATGAGTTTATCGCCTGCCTTGGCTCCTGAATTGGTAACCAAGCGTTTGGGATGCACCACACCCGTGACCGAAAGGCCGTACTTCAACTCAGCATCGACCACGCTATGGCCGCCCACGAGTGTCACCCTGGCCTCAAGCATCTTATCGGCCCCGCCCTTGAGGATTTCCTTCAGCACTGAAATATCCATGGACCCGGAGGGGAAGCAGACTATATTCATCGCAGTGAGCGGCCTGCCGCCCATGGCATAGACATCGCTTAACGCGTTGGCAGCCGCAATCTGACCGAATGCGTAAGGGTCGTCTACTACTGGCGTGAAGAAATCGACGGTCTGGATGATAGCCAGCTCATCACTCAGTTTGTAAACGCCAGCATCGTCCGCGTCTTCAATGCCACGAATCACGTTCGGGTCAGCCATCGGTACCAAACCGCATAGAGCTTCAAACAGGTCACCCGGACCCAGCTTAGAAGCTCAACCCGCCCCGCGAACACTTTCAGTTAGACGAGTGCCCGTCCAGTCGTCCATCCAATTCCCCTGCCTGAAGCTGCCGATTCGACTTCAGGCTCATCAGGTATTATAGCATTCTCGGCATCAAGAAGTAAAAACCGCTGATTTGAAAAGCGACCCAGGTATGATAGAATATCCTTGTCATAAATGAAAAGCATGTTTTCTCATCTTCCCAGTGTGGACCGGGTGCTCTCGGACGAGCGGGTCAGGCAGCTGGAGCGAACGCAGCCACGCAGTCTGCTCTTAAACCTGGTCCGCGACCACCTGGAACGTAATCGCCTCGCCATTGCTGCTGGTAATCCATGCCCTTCCATTGACGAGATAGTAGAATCCGTTTGCGATCAAGCACGCAGCATGGCAAGGTCGAGCTTGTGCCCAGTAGTCAATGCCACTGGGGTAATACTTCACACTAACCTGGGCCGTGCGCTACTCAGCGAAGAAGCAGTGGCGGCTATGGGTGCGGCGGCCAGGAGTTACTGCAACCTGGAGTTCGACCTTGACAGCGGGACGCGGGGTACCCGTAACACTCACCCTGAGCCGCTTCTGCGCCAGCTCACTGGGGCTGAGGCCGCGCTGGTGGTAAACAACAATGCCTCGGCGGTACTGCTAGGCCTGACTGCATTAGCCAAAAAGAAGGAGGTTATCGTTTCCCGAGGTCAAGCAGTGGAGATCGGCGGTGGCTTTCGAATCCCTGACGTTATGCGTCAAAGCGGGGCGAAGCTAATCGAAGTGGGGACCACCAACTGCACCTATAGTGCTGATTATGAACAGGCGATTACCCCGCGGACAGCAGCACTAATGCGTGTCCATTCCAGTAACTTCAGGCTCACTGGTTTCACCCATGCTGTTCCCCTTGCTGAGTTGGTAGCCATAGGTCGCCACCATAACCTCCCGATATTTGATGACCTGGGCAGCGGCTGTTTCTTTGACACAACCGGGTTTGGACTTGACCCGGAGCCAATGGTACAAGAAAGCGTTGCTCAAGGTGCCGGGCTGGTCTTTTTCTCCGGTGATAAGCTGATGGGGGGGCCTCAGGCCGGGATTATCGTCGGCGAGAAGCAGTTTATCGACAAGCTAAAGAAACACCCGCTGGCCCGGGCGGTGCGAATTGACAAAATAAGGTTAGCAGGCCTAGTAGCGACATTACTTCACTACCTAGAAGGTGAAGCAGTAGCTAAGGTGCCAATATGGCGTATGGTCTCGACACCGCTGGAGGAGATTGAACGGCGCGCCAGAAGTTGGGCTCAGGCGGTCGGAGAAATGGCTCGTGTGATCGACGGGGAGACTATGGTCGGGGGCGGCAGCCTACCTGGCAGCACCTTACCTACAAGACTCGTTGCCATTGGCACCGAGGGTAGCAGAAAAGACACAAATACAGCGCAAGCCCTAAGCGAAAGGCTCCGATGTCAGGAAGTACCCCTCATTGGGCGCATTAGCGGCAATGTGTTGCTCCTCGACCCGCGCTCTGTCCTTCCTGAAGAGGATGACCTCGTGCTTCAAACGCTTCGCAATCTATCCGCCACCCTGAGCCGCACCTGATGGCAGTAAACGGGGATTGACCATGTTTGTGCTGGGCACTGCTGGGCATATAGACCATGGCAAATCGGTATTGGTGCATGCCCTAACTGGCATAGACCCTGACCGATTACGTGAGGAAAAAGAGCGGGGCATGACCATTGACCTCGGTTTCGCCTGGCTAACGCTGCCCAGTGGGCGAGAAGTCGGGATCGTTGATGTCCCCGGACATGAACGATTCATCAAGAACATGCTGGCGGGTGTGGGTGGCATTGACCTTGCCGTACTTGTAGTTGCCGCCAACGAAGGGGTGATGGCCCAAACCAGAGAGCACGCAGCCATCCTGGACTTGCTCGGAGTACAGAGAGCAGTCGTGGTCATCACTAAAAAGGACCTGGTGGATGATGAGTCCCTGAACTTGGTCAAGGCGGACATAGGGGAGCTCACTGCTCCAACGACCCTATCCCAAGCGCCGATCATCGCAGTTTCAGCACTGACCAAGGAGGGATTGCCCGACTTAATTTTGGCTATCGATAATCTCCTGAACCCTACTGAGCCGAGAAAGGACTTGGGGCGACCAAGGCTGCCAATAGACCGAGTGTTCACCATCGTTGGAGCCGGCACCGTCGTCACAGGAACGTTAATCGATGGCTCTCTTACTGTGGGACAGGAGGTGGAGGTTGTCCCGGCTGGTCTCAGATCACGCGTGCGGGGATTGCAGATGCACAAATCCCCCATCGAAACGGCCAGCCCAGGGAGTAGGATTGCTGCCAATTTGGTCGGCATTGCCACCAGGCAACTGCAGCGTGGCGACGTCCTCACCGAGCCCGGTTGGGTGGTGCCGAGCACGATGCTCAGCGTCAAGCTCCGCCTGCTCTCGTATCTCTTCCATCCATTGCGACATAATGCTACCGTTAGCCTTTATACCGGAGCCACCGAGGCAATGGCGAGAGTCCGTCTATTAGAAAAAGAGGAACTTCAGCCGGGAGAGGTGGCCTGGGCTCAGTTGTGGTTGGATAGGCAGATCGCCGTGGTCAGTGGCGACCGCTTCGTTATCCGTTCGCCTATGGAGACTCTCGGCGGAGGGAGTATTGTCGATGCTCAGGCCAAGCGACTTCGCCGCTTTCGCCCGGCTATTATTCAAAACCTGAGACTAAGAGAGGAAGGCACTGCCGAGGAGATTATTACCACGTTATTGGCAACAAGCGAGCCCGTGGAGCTTCTGGACCTCGTCGCTAAATGCAATTTGCCCGCCGATGATGCTCGGCCAGTCATGGAAATCCTTGTCCAGCAAGGGCAGGCAGTTGCCTTAGGTCAAGGGGATCGCCGTCTTCTCCTGACAAGGCTGGGCTGGGAGCGCCTGACCAGGAACGCTGTCGCCATAGTAAAGGACTATCACCAAAGATTCCCGGCTCGACCGGGCATGCCCAAGGCCGAACTAGCGAGCCGACTGAAGCTGGAGGCATACTCCGCGGATGCCGTCCAAAGGCTTTCTGCCGAGGGCCTTCTAGTCGACCGAGGGGCAACCGTGAGCTCACCTTTGCATCAGATCCAACTTACCCAGGCGCAGCAAACGAAAATGGATGCCTTCCTGCGAGCCCTTGCCGAAAACCCGTACGCTCCGCCGAGTGATCTTATCCCGGAGCCTGATTTGCTCAATCTGCTCATCGAGCAAGGCCAAGTGGTGAAGGTAAGTAGTAGCGTGGTTCTTTCCGCTTCCGCATATAGCGAAATGGTAGACGGAGTAACTGCGCTGATAAAAGCCCAGGGTAGAGTGACCTTAGCTGAAGTCCGGGACTTGTTCGGTACCAGCCGCAAGTATGCGCAGGCTTTGCTGGAACATCTGGACGAAAAGAAAATAACCCGCCGCGTCGGTGACGAGCGAATCCTTTGGCAGCGCTCTTAACTATGTCGGCGGGAGCGTATGGGAGTCGAACCCACCGAGGACACTTCCTATGCCCCCCGACGGATTTGAAGTCCGCGGAGCCGACCGCAGCTCAGCCGCTCCCTGGCAATGTAGATTAATTATATATTGCTTACCCAATGAGCGCAATAATCGATTAAAGGCAAGTGCAAAGCAGCATAGCGCCCGGCTGCACAAAACGTCAAATTATTGTGCAATCTTTGTCAAAGTTACAACGCGACACTGGCAAACCATTTGAGGTGGCTCTGTCGGCCCCATTAAAGTAGGCCCACGTCACGAACCCATGCTCGCTCAGAGAATGTAATCGCAACTTCAGAACGAGAAGCGGTTCTATCTAAGCAAGCGCAAAAGCCATATCTGTAGTGGAAAGTGTAGCATCATCTAGACTGCAAATTATCTCTTTGCAAGGGCAGTCCAGCTCTGGTAAAATAGCTTCGGCCGTGAATGCAGTCGAAGAAAGAATTTATCAATTAGCAAAGCCCTACCTGACCACAAAACATAATGACATGCTTGCCCGAATTGCGCATAATGACGCACATATCAGAGTTGCGCTGAATTTCGCATTGAGGCTGCTGGAAGGCGGGAAGGGTGATAGGCGTGTTGTTGTTCCTGCGATCATCTTGCATGACGTTGGATGGAATAGAGTTCCGGACGAGATTCTGGAGAAGGCATTCGGCCCCAAGGCCGATATGAGCCTGCTCAGGATTCATGAAGAAGAGGGTGTGAAGATCGCAAAAAGCATTCTGGCAAAGGTTGGCTACGATAGCCGATATGCCGACGAAATCCTGGAAATCATAGACGGGCATGATACCAGAGCAAAAGCTATATCGATCAACGATGAGATCGTGAGGGATGCAGACAAATTGTCACGATATTCAAGAAGTGCCTTTTGGCTCATAGTCGAAGGCTTAGGAGTCACACCTGAGGAAATATCTCGAGCGCTGGAATTGATGGTGGAACAGTGGTTCTCGATGTCTGCATCCAAGGAGATGGCAAGGGAAGAACTCGAACAAAGGCGGCGAGAAGCTCAGGCATTACGGCTGCAAACAAATGCCCTTCCAATAGCAGGAACAGAATATGAAGCTCCGTAAGCGGGTTATCTGCCTAGCGAGGAGGGAGTAGAAATAGCTAAGACCATAGTCATCGTTGGCACCCTGGATACCAAGGGAGAAGAGCTCAGATATGTTAAGGAGTTGATAGAAAGAAGGGGACACAAGACAGTAGTGATCGATGGTGGCATTTTGGGAGCGCCCCTATTTCAGCCCGACATCACCCGCGAACAGGTAGCAGAGGCTGCTGGGGAAAGCCTGAAGGAGTTGCTTGCCCTCGGGGAAGCTGCGAAGCCAATAGAGGTGATGGCAAAAGGGTGCTCGGAGATAGCTGAGGGACTCTACGCTGAAGGGAAACTGGATGGCATAATCGCTATCGGTGGCATACTAGGGACAACACTGGGGATTGCGGCAATGAAGAGGTTGCCGCTTTGGCTGCCGAAGCTCATGGTATCCGCGATAGGCTTCTCTCCTTTCTCTCCCCTCTTAGACCCTGAGCTGAGGGTCAAGGATCTGACCGTAATGCCAACAGTGGCCGATTTCTCGGGCCTCGATAATATAACGAAAACCATACTGCAGAATGCGTCCGGGGCCATTGCCGGGATGGTTGAGACGCATGAGAAGACAGGGCCATCTCAGAGACCTCTGATCGACATCATCACCTTTGGCACCGTGGTATGCAAGCAGGCGTTATGGGCCAAGCCGCTTTTGGAGCAAAAGGGGTATGACGTCATGGTATTCGAGGCTCCGGAAAACGCCTCAGAGGAGCTTGTCGACCAGGGACTAATGAGAGGAACCTTGGATTTCGTGGCCGGTTATATGTTCATCAATGAGTTATGTGGCGGGGCAGGTAACCCTGGGCCGATGAGGTTTGAGGCGCGAATAAAGAGGGGAATCCCTCAAGTCTTCTCCCCCGGTGTTGCCGAAGTCATCACCTGGTCGGAAGCGCTCGGCCCGCTTCCCCAGAGGTTTGAAAACAGAGAGATCTATCGCCATGGCGCAATGAGTATATGTATTAAAGCGAGCGAGGAGGAGATGGCCGCAGCTGGGGTGATGATGGCGCAAAAGCTCAATGAGATGACCGGGCCGACGGCGATGCTGATCCCGACCAGGGGTTTCTCCGAGTGGGATAAACAGGGGCACATGTGGTATAACCCGGAGGGGCGGAAGGCATTCATTGAGGGGCTGAAGAAGCATATAGGGCCTAAGGTCAAGGTTGTTGAACTCGATATGCATATCAATGACCGAGAATTCGCAGAACAGGCCGTGACCATCTTCGATGAAATGATGAGAGGCGAATACAAGGCCTAAGAGCGAGAATCTCAGCTTGAGCCGAACTGGATTCGTACCCAACATTAAGCCAGAGCGTTACCTGCCTTTAGATGCTACGACCGTGGCTGTGTTTCCAAATATTGGCATCTCGTTGTGGTCAAGACGAGTTAACGGTAGCTGTCGCGCTTGACTGACAGCACGGTCTTAGCTCATGATACATAATCTGTGCGATTGGACAAAACATCGGATTGTTGGGCCGCAGGTCTTGATATGATGCCACTGGCTACCTGCCATTGCCCGTCTGACTCTTGTCATGCGGGCACTTTGCTGCTACAATTGTCCTAAATGAAGAGCCAAGGGTTAAGTACGTTGGCTGAAGGCACAAGGAGAAGGAGGTAGCGTGGCTGAGAAGTTCATTTTATGGTTTGATGAGATAGGAGCGGAGCACAATGACTTGGTGGGGAAGAAATGCGCCAACTTGGGGGAGATGACCAAGGCAGGGCTACGAGTGCCCCCCGGATTTGCGCTCACCGTGGCTGTCTATGAGGACTTTCTAACGAGGACCGGCGCCATCGAGGAAATGCGGCACTACCTGAGCACATTCAGTGCCGATCCTAAAGATTATGCGAAGTATGAACAGGCGACTGAGGTGCTGCGCCGCATTGCGGAGTCAAAAGCGATGCCCAAGGATATGGAGGACGCTATCGCCTCGCATTATGAAGCCCTGTGCCAGAGGACTGGCCTCGCCGATATCGCAGTGGCCACACGCTCTGCGGGAGCGGTAAGCCACCCGGGACAATATGAGACCTTCCTCAATGTCAAAGGCAAGTCAGATCTGATGAAGAACATAATAAAGGTGTGGTCGAGCACGTTTAACACCCGCTCTCTGATCTGGCGTGCCCGGGAAGGTCTTCCCCTTGAGTTTGACCCCATCGGGGTTGCTGTGCTGCAGATGGTAAATGCCAAAGCAGCCGGCGTCATGTTCACCTTGAATCCGGTGAATGGTGACCCGTCTAAAATCAGCATCGGGGCCAACTGGGGTTTGGGTGAGAGCGTGGTCAGTGGTGAGGTTGACACCGATGAGTGGATGATAGATAAGGTTACATTTGAAATCATCTCCAGGAAAGCGGCGGCGAAGACCGTTGAACATGTGGTAGACCCCGAGAGCGGTAAAGTTGTAGTCATTGATATCCCGACAGAGAGGCAGACTGTACCCTGTCTCACTGATGAAGAGGTAGTTGAGTTAGCGAAGATAGGCAAAGGGATAGAACGACATTATGGCAGAGCACAGGACATAGAATGGGCTATAGATAAGGATCTCCCCTTTCCCCAGAATATATTCATGGTGCAGACCAGGCCGGAAACCGTGTGGAGCTGCCAAGAGGCGAAGCCAGTGTTAGACGCGAGCAAAAGCACCGTGGACTACGTGATGGACATTATGATGGCAGGGGGCAAAATAACTGGGGAAAAGCGCTGGGGTAGGGGAGAATAAAAGGGGGTGAGATATAGAATTAAGTGGCAGTACAAAAATAGGGGGCTAAAAATTCAAAAAGGAGGACAATGGAAATGGCGCAGGAAAGGCGATTTGTTGATCCTCATGATCCGTCGCTGGATATCCCAGGCACCGAAGGCTGGCAGGAGATGTATCCTTACAACCATCTGTTCCGTAAGGAGGATCCAGCGAGGTCCTACGAGAGTTCTCAATTTTGGTTTTGCGATGTCTTGCACACACCGGAGCCAATGAAGCCCCTTGAGTCTTGGATATGGATTGTCAGCCGTGCGGCTTATCCCACTGCCAGGACGCTTTGTCCCCCTCCTGCTTATGGCATGGATCGGCGCATCCTTAACGGCTACAACTATTGTGGTAATGTGCCGGAGAGAGACCCCGAGGTGCAAAAGAAGAGGGCTGAGCTGTTTCGGGTGCGGACGAGCTACGCTTATAAGAACTGGGAAGCACTATACGATGTACTGTGGCATAAGAAGTATATAGCGCTGATTGACGAGTTGAAAAGCATACAGTTCCCCCTTTTCCCCGAGTTTGAGGATGAATCGGTGGTCAAGGAGTCAAGAGGATACTCATCCTTTTTACCGCTCCTGGAGGCGTATAGCAAGTTGGTGAATCTTCTCTACAGGGCATGGTGTTACCACTTTGAATTTAACACCCTGGCCTACGGGGCCAATGCAGCTTATATCACAGCGATGAAAAGGCTGTTCCCCGGCATCGGCGATAAGTCTATAACTCAGACAGTCATGGGCTTCGAAGCTGCCGTCTTCCGCCCCCCGGTGGAGTTGCAGAAGCTGGCGATATCAGCGGTGGAGACGGGCGTCGCCGATGCCATCCTCAGTTGTGCCAAGTGGGAGGAAGTTCCCCCTAAGCTGCAACAGACTGATGCCGGCAGGAAATGGCTGGACCAGTTTGAAGTTGCGCGCTGGCCCTGGTTTGAGATGTCCTGTGGCATCGGGTTCTATGATGCTGACTCGTCCTGGAACGATAGCCTTGATGTCCCTCTAACTCACATAAAGAATTACATCCAGGCATTGAAGAGAGGGGAATCGATTATGAAGCCCCTGGAAGAGGTGGTCAAGGAGAGGGACCGGGTCACTGCCGAGTATCGCAGTTTGATCAAGACTGATGAAGATAGGGAGACCTTCGACAGGATGTTGGGCACTGCCAGGTTGGTTGCTCCCTTCGCTGAAGACCACATCTTCTACCACGAGAACTGGTTCCACGCCGTGGCCCATAGGAAGTTCAGGGAATTAGGGCGATTCATTGTTAACTATGACGTCATTGAAGACCCGCAGGATGTCTGGTATTTCAACCTCTTTGAGCTCTATAACGTGCTCCAGGATATCTCCTGTGGCTGGTACACAGGCACCGTTCCCCTGGGCGTAACCTACTGGCCACCGAAAATCAGGCGGCGCAAGGAGATAATGGAGCGGTTCAGGGAGTGGCGGCCACCTGCGGCACTTGGTCCTGCTCCCGATGTTATCACTGACGCCAATGTTATCGCCCTGTATGGTGTTACCACGGAGCTGGTGGATACCTGGCTTGAGGCCAAGGAGATCAAGCCTGAGGAGGTAACGGAGATAAAGGGCTATGCTGGCTCCGCTGGCGTGGTTGAGGGCACTGCCCGGCTATGCTTTACACCGGCTGATATCTCATCGCTCAAGGCAGGTGACATCATGGTGGCGCCAACCACCTCCCCCACCTGGGCGCCGGCGTTTCAGATCATAAGCGGCGCCGTTGTCGATGTCGGCGGGACATTTTCCCATGGCGCCATCGTCTCCCGTGAATATCGCCTGCCCTGCGTTCCGGGCACTGGCACGGCCACCAAAGTGATCAGGACCGGGGACAAGATTAAAGTAGACGGTGATAATGGTATTGTAACTATACTTGAAAGGGCGAAGTAACAGTAACAGCTATTTCTTGGTCACCTGACACAAAGATGACCTGAATGGGGGACATGCTGAGATCGGGTCACAGGCCATATCATCGGTCAGCATGTTAGCATCGGTGTTCGGTCCAGAACAGCTATTCCTTAGTCACCCGGCACAGAGCTGACCTGAATGCCGGATACGCTGAGATGGGGTCCCGGGCCATGTCATCGGTCAGTATGTTGGCATTGGCCTCGGTCCAGCCGTGCATGATACTGACCACCTGAGGATGGATGTCCTCGGTGATCTTGACCTTTAGCTCGGTTTTCCCGCGCAGCGTTTCCAGGTTTACCATCTCGCCATCGCTGATGCCCAGCTTTTTTGCCGTCGCGGTGTTGACCTCGAGCAATGGCTCCGGCATGCGGCGGCGTAAGCTGGGGATGTTGCGATGCTGGGAGTGGGTGAACATGTTTGCCCGGGGCCCGCTGACCAGGATCAGCGGGTATTCCTTGGCTAAGTCTGGTGTGCTCAGCGGGCTTTCCGGCGGCTCGCTGAATGTGGGCAGTGGGTCATAGCCATGCTGTGCCATCAGCTCTGAATGTATCTCCACCTTCCCCGATGGGGTATTAAACCCCTTCTTGAGATAGCCTTTTTCCTCGAACTCGGCATAAAAGATGCCGCCTGGCTTTTCTCTAAGCTGGTCTATGGTGAGCCCTGAGGGCTGGATAAGCGCTTGATAAAACTCGTCGGAGTCTTCCCAGGGGAAGTATTCCCCGTAGCCCAGTCTTTTCCCCAGCTCAGCCCATATTTTCCAGTCATCCCTACACTGCCCCAGAGGCTCAATCGCGGCATCGGCTCTGGCAAGCAACGGCAGCATTGTGCCAACACGATAATCGAAAAGGCATTTCTTTTCCAGAGAAGTGGTAGCGGGCAGGAATAGATCAGCCATCTTGGCGGTCTCAGTCATGAAGAAA
>Ga0209427_10008388_pt1 | contig 11629 bp, 8 predicted proteins | sample DeeMarSWOR136_30_FD_187465 | JGI IMG/M metagenome (GOLD analysis project Ga0209427, IMG submission 187465) | Marine sediment microbial communities from White Oak River estuary, North Carolina - WOR-1-36_30 (SPAdes) (version 2) | ecosystem: Environmental > Aquatic > Marine > Intertidal zone >... | reverse complement strand
TCACTGACGATGAGGACCAATTGACAAGTTAAGAAAAATATGGATTTGCTACCCCATGCGTTACTGTTACATGGATGCCATCTCTTGCCCTGGCGTAAAGCTTTTCAGGCAGCTTTCGGAAACAATGGGCACTGTGATGTGCTCCTTAAATCTTAGAAAGGAGGTTATGTTATGAAAAGAGAAAAATGGCGAAAAATGTATCTTATTTGTTCATTGTTTATCATCGCCGCCCTATTTCTTATGGGGGTTACGGCCGGACCCGTTTCTGCCCAATCAAATCCTGAATACCCAAAGGTCTTACGTTTTGCGTCCCTTTCACCGGGTACTGTACTCTATGTCCTTATTAGCGGTCTCTCCAAGGTAGCCTCGGATAGATCCCCCATGACCGTGGTCGTCGTACCGACTGCCGGGGCTAAGACATGGCTCCCCATGATGACCAAGCAGGGAACGATCGATATCGGGATGGAGAACTTCGCGGCTATGCACAATATGTGGACAGGCGTTGTCGCGCCAGAACCTCTCCCAAAGGGGATCAGCGGGAAGCCGCCATACCCCCAGACGCCAACCGTTCGAATCCTCAATTCAGGACCCCTGTTAAAAGCGAGTATGCTCGTCCGAAAAGATTCCGGGATGAAAGATATCCGTGAACTGAAGGGGAAAAGGATCGCGTGGGAGTGGACTGCCTTTCCGCCAAACATCGGGTTCACCATGTCCGCTCTTTTAAACGGAGGCCTCACCCTTGATGATGTCAAGACAGTACCGGTGACGGAAGTCGTGGCGGCTGTCAAGGCGGTTCAGGAAGGGCGCATTGACTCAGCCGTATGTGCTATGGGGATGCCCGCCATTGCCGAAGCGGATGCACTTGTGGGCGTTCGTTTTCTCAATGGGTCTATGGACCCCAAGCTGGCCAAGGAAGGGGCACGCGCCATGCCTGGTGGGTATCCGACCATACAGCCTGCTGGTCCGCCCGGTGTTCCCGAAAATACGGTTTTGTGGGGCATCCCTCTGGCCAACGTTGCGACAACCCGCCTGCCCGATCATGTGGCCTACAAGCTGGTTGAGGCCTGGTGGAACCATTATCAGGATTATCAACCCATTCATCCTTTACTCAAAATGTGGACCCCCGAGACCTTTCTGAACCCGTATTTTACTATGCCCTATCACAACGGTGCCATCCAATTTTATAGGGATAAAGGCGTTTGGACCCCTGAGCTGGAAGCGAAACAAAAACAACTCTTAAAAATGAAGTAATCCCGAAAAAGAAAAAACTCTCCCTAGTTTATATTACCGCAATAACCCCCTTCTTGGGGGTTATTGCGGACGGAAGCATGTCATCATGAGCGATAAAGAGACCGGCCTTCTTACTGAGTCGTCCGGAAATTATAGAGATTTGGATGGTTGGTTAGACCGGTTGACAAAAATTATTTTTATTGCGATGCCGCTGGTGGGATGTTTTTTCATCATGGATGTTCCCTTCTACCTGGAATGGAGCATTCTAAGGGAGCAATATTACGGTCTCATATTGGCAATGGTTTTACCCTGCGTCTTCATTCTTGTTCCGATGACCAAAAAATCGCCAAGAGACAGGATTCCATGGTACGATGCCATTCTGGCCATTTTAGGTGCTATCGTCGGTCTTTATATCGCCATATTTTATCTAGAGATTTCACTCGATTTGGGCACTATTACGCCGGATAGAGTAATTATCGGCACCATAGCACTTGCCCTCGTTTTGGAGGCATCCCGCCGCGTGACAAATTGGTTCCTCGCCTCATTCGGCCTGTTTTTTATCCTCCTTCCTCATTTGTCCTGGCTTTTCCCTGATCTATTATCGGGATTTACCCTCCCTTTTAGTCAGCAAGTGAATTATCTCTTTCTGGAAACCAACGCCATGCTCAGTATTATTTTCGGCGTAGCGGCCATAATCGTTTTGGCCTTTATTCTCTTCGGCAACCTGTTATTTAGCATAGGGGGAGCGGCATTTATAACAGATGTGGCCATGGCTGCCTTCGGTCGATTCCGCGGCGGGCCGGCAAAGATCGCCGTGGTGGGTTCTACTCTATTTGGAACTATCTCCGGAGTTGCTGTGGCGAATGTGGCTACCACCGGGGTCGTTACGATTCCGCTCATGAAAAGGATTGGCTATAAGCCTCATGTGGCTGGAGCTATCGAAGCGGTCGCCTCATCAGGGGGTCAGATATGTCCTCCCGTCATGGGAGTCACTGCCTTCATCATGGCCGAGCTCCTCGGAGTGCCCTATCGGAATGTGGCTATCGCTGCAATAATTCCCGCTCTACTATACTATGCAGCCATTTTTTTTCAGGTGGATATGGAGGCTGGAAAAACCGGGCTACGGGGCCTGCCAAGGGAGGAACTGCCAAAGATATCCAGCGTTATGAGTAAAAGTTATTTATTCATTATACCATTTGCAGTTCTGGTCGTTGCTTTATTTGTCTTGTATCTAACGCCTGAAAAAAGCGCACTTGCGGGTGTGCTTTCTCTATTGATCCTTGGCTTCCTGATCCAGAAAAAGACACGGTTTCGCCTCGGTTGGCTTCTTGAAGGGCTGAGGCAGGCCGGCCAGACCATGCTTCTGATTGGTCCTATTGCTGCATTGGCAGGTCTTGTAGTCGGAACAATCTCTTACACCGGCACAGGTTTCCTTATTGCTCTATATCTTGGCGAGGTCGCCGGAGGGAATCTTTTCATTCTTCTGCCGATCATTGCCATAGCATGTTTCATATTGGGAATGGGCATGCCGACGCTTCCTGCATATATTGTTCTGGCTGTTCTCATCGCGCCGGTCATGGTTCAGCTCGGGGTTGTAGCAATGGCCGCCCATATGTTCATTTTGTATTATGCGGGGCTTTCCATGATTACTCCACCGGTTTGCATCGCCGCTTACGCGGGAGCGGCCATTGCACGTTCAGATCCCATGAGCACAGGTTTTGCTGCGATGCGCCTTGGCATCATATCCTATATCGTTCCCTTTCTGTTCATTTTTTTCCCTGCATTGCTTTTCATAGGGTCCTGGGGAAGGATTCTTATCGCCGTCACCACAGCTATCTTAGGCTGTTTTGTACTTAGCGCGGCACTAACCGGCTACTTGTTCAGAGATCTCGGCCCAATAAAGAGGCTTTTCCTGGGGCTGGCTGGTGTTGGCCTTCTGATCCCTATTCAAAGCCATGTTGCGGCCTTCAGTTCAGTTGTGAATATTGTGAGCGGTGTTCTGGCGTTGTTGCTTATCATGTGGGAGTGGTATGGAACAAGAAGGAAATGAACTTGGTTGTTTATGGGTTTTTCGGTCGCAGTTCTGTGAAGCCATAAGCGTGCCGCACAGGCAAAAATCAGGGGGACCATGATGGATCCTTTAAGCCTATACCGATACTGGAATCCGGGGAAGCTAATATTCGGACCGAATTCAATCAATGAGCTTAAGAAGGAAATAGGCTCAAAGGAGATCCCTCTCATAACCACCGATGAAGGTATTGCCCGTTCGGGCATTTTAAAGAAGGTTACCGACCTGTTGGAGGAAATGGGAATTCAACATTTCGTATTCGATAAGGTAGAACCGGACCCGTCTCTTGAGGTGGTTGAGAAGGCCTCCAATGCTTATCGTCATGATGGGTGTACGCTCGTCATCGGACTTGGGGGCGGAAGCTCAATCGATGTGGCAAAGGCCGTTGGTATAGGTGGCAGCCAAGAGGGCAGTCTGGTTGAATATGCGGCGGGCAAGCCGATAGAGGGGACGCTTCCTCCTATATACGCAATCCCCACCACTGCCGGGACCGGATCGGAGGTAACGGCCGTATCAATTATCTCGGACCATGAGAATAAATTGAAAATACCGATAAGGAATCCTCAGCTCATCCCGAAGGTCGCGATTTTGGACCCTTTACTCCTCGGGTCAATACCCTCAAAGATTGCAGCGGAGACAGGTGCTGATGCACTCTCTCATGCAATAGAATCATATGTCGGGCTCGGTAGTCATGCCCTCACGGATGCATTGGCCCTTGCTGCGATCCGGATGATTTCGCAAAATGTGGTCAAGTTGATGGCAAATCCGGATGATGTGGAGGTTGCAGGTCAAATGCTTCTGGCGAGCTGTATGGCAGGCATGTGCTTCAACAATGCGGGGCTTGGGCTTGTTCACTCGCTGGCGCATCCCATCGGAGCCTATTTTCACGTCCCGCATGGGTTGGCATGTGCTCTCTTTCTTCCTCACGTAATGGAGTTTAATGCATCTGTGTGCCCGGAGAAATTTGCTTCAATAGCGGATACAATGGCAAAGAATGTGAGCGGCTTGAAGCGGGAGGATGCATTGGAACAGGCTGTTTTTCTGATCCGTGATCTACTGCAAAGGATGGGACTTCCCAAGAAGCTCTCGCAACTTGGCATTCAATTCCGTTTGGATCCTAAAATGGTAGATGATGTCCTTGCAGCCACTCCGACTAGAAATAACCCGCGCAAAGCTGATAGGGTTCAGATTGCAAAGTTATTCGAGACTGCAGCTTAAGGTCTGTCCATTCAACGGATCTAACAATACATAAGGCTTGTTGCCCGCAGTCGACGGCTACATGAGAGGAGGCACCATGAACGGATATGCTGGGAAGATAGCCTGGGTCGACCTCACGGCAAGGGGCGCGAGAACTGAGGAGTTGACAGAAGAGATTGCAAGGAAATACCTTGGAGGGAAGGGGCTCGGCGCCTATCTGCTTTTCAGCCACTTGAAGCCGCAGACCGATCCTTATGACCCGTCGAACCTTCTTATATTCGTAACGGGTCCCCTCACAGGTACGCCCTTTCCCTGTGTCGCCCGGGGTGGGGTCGTCACAAAATCCCCCATGACCGGTACCTTCCTTGATTCTTATGCGGGAGGGATCTTCGCTTCCAGACTCAAGTATGCAGGCTATGATGCTCTTGTCATCACCGGAAAAGCAAAAAAGCCCATCTACATCTCAATCAATGCAGAGGACATCTCCATCGAGGATGCCTCTTCCCTATGGGGACTCTCCACCTCTGAGACAGAGAAGTACCTCCGAAACGATCTCAAGCCGAAAAAGAGGGAAAAAATGGGTGTTGCAACCATCGGACTGGCTGGCGAGAAGCTCGTCCGCTTCTCGGGTATCCTCACCGAAAAGCGCATCTTCGGAAGAGGTGGTGCCGGTGCCATCATGGGTTCGAAGAACCTGAAGGCGGTGGTCGTGAAAGGAAAAAAAGAAGTCGGAGTCTTCGACAGGGCAGCGTTCAATGAGGCGGTGAAGGGCTGCCAGGAAAAGATAGGGGCTCACCCCCTCACGAAGAAAGGCGGTGTCTTCCCCAGAATCGGGACTATGATGACCGTTGACCTTACCCAAGAAACAGGTACTCTCCCTACCAGGAACTGGCGTGAAAACACCTTCGATCACGCCCGCGACATCAATGGGGAGTCGTTTACCCACCATATCCTCAAACACCGCACCTGTCACCTCTGTCCTATTGGCTGTAGTAGGGAGACGAAAGGGACTGTTGGAGGGAGGGAGTATGTGACCGAGGGACCTGATTATGAGACCATGTACGCCTTCGGCTCGAACCTGGAGGTCAGTGACCCCAACATCATCATCGCTGCTGATGAGCTCTGCGACGATTACGGCATGGATACGATCTCGTGTGGTGGGGCGATCGGCTTCGCCATGGAGTGCGTGGAGAAGGGTCTCATCTCTAAAAAAGACATCGGCTTCGACCTCTCCTTCGGTAATGGTGATGCAGTCCTTAATATGATTCACCTCATTGCAAAACGGGAGGGCATCGGTGACCTCCTCGCCGAAGGGGTGATCCGTGCCTCTACCAAGATTGATGGCTCATCATCTTTCGCCATGCATGTAAAGGGACTTGAGCTCCCGGCGTACGACCCTCGCGGTATGAAGGGTCAGGGCCTTACCTACGCCCTCTCTGATAGAGGTGCCTGCCATCTCCGTTCCAACACAATCCGTACTGAGCTCCTCGGCCTTCCCACCCCCATCGACCGTTATGGCTACCAAGGGAAGGCAGCAATGGTGTCCGAGCTCCAGCTCACCTACGTGATGTCCGACTGTCTCATCAGCTGTGTCTTTGGTAGCCTTGCCATCACCCCGGAAGACTATGTGAATGCTGTCCGTGCCGTCACCGGCTGGTCCTTCTCTCTTGAAGAGCTCAGGACCATCAGCCAGCGCGCCTGGGCCCTCACCCGACTCTTCAATTGCCGAGAGGGATTTACCCGGAACGACGATAGCCTCCCGAGGCGGCTCTTTACGGAAGCCTCTACAAAAGGCCCGAGCAAGGGCCATGTGGTCGACAAAGAGACCTTTGAGCGGACGCTTGACGAGTATTACGAGATCGTCGGCTGGGACAAGAAAACAGGTATCCCGACTGATGCACGACTTAAGGAGTTGGGGCTGGAGAGATATGCTGGAGAGAGATAATGACATCGGGGTTGGGCAATTGTAATAAGCTATTGACCTGTGTTTGCCTATGCAGCAAGAGACCTGCCTTTTATGGGGGTGACTCCAAATGGAAAAATAAGCGATTGAGATGACTTGAGGAAGATCTGAAATCCTTGTCATCAACATTTTTTGGGACGGAACTGGTATTGAGATCATTTTAGGTAAAAGGGAATACAATGCAAGAAAAGCTTTTGCTCAAAGAGTTATGCCGGTATGCCATAGGAACTTGGGCTGACATCATTTATAGAAACGCCCTTCTTTATCCTGAAAATGAGGTGTTTATCTATGGTAAAGAAAGGATCACATTTGCTCAATTTAATGCCAGGGTGAACAGACTGATCCATGCCCTTCATTCCATGGGAGTGAAAAAGGGGGAAGGCATAGGCATTGTGTCATGGAATTGCCTTGGATATGCGGATATCTATGGAGCGGCAATGAAGGCCGGGTTCATCATCTCCCCAATAAATCCTCGGTTGCAGGCCAGTGAACTGGATTATCTGATCAATTACTCAGAGATCCATACGCTTTTTGTTGGCCGTGAACTAATAGAAACGGTAAACCAATTACGCCCACACTTTCCTAAGGTTAAAAACTACATCTCTCTTGAGATGTCTGCTCCCGGTATGATCTCTTACCAGGAGATGCTCTTGGCTCATCCGGAAGAAGAACCCGATGTCCAGGTGAAAGAAGAGGACCCATTTCTTATCTTATATACGAGTGGCACGACAGGCGTAGCCCGGGGCGCCCTTTATACCCAAGGGCGTAATATTGAAAATACTAGGACGAAAGCCATCGAGTTAGGTCTGGAAGTGGCTGATAAGCATATTATGATTTTACCTCTCTTTCATATCGGTGGATATAGCCATTTTTGGGCCTTCTTCTATGCAGGAGGTAGCAATGTCATTATGCAACAGAGATCCTTCGATCCTGCAGCTACCCTCCAGTCCATTGAGGAAGAGAAAGCAACGGATATTCATATCGTCCCCACCCAATTGGTCACCATGCTGGCTCTGCCTAATATTGAGAGATACGACCTTAGGAGTCTTAAACGGGTCTGGTATGCCGCTTCTCCCATGCCCACAGAATTGTTGAGGAGAGGGATGGAGAGATTTGGAGCGATTTTCATGCAGGGTTATGGCCAGTCAGAGTCAGGGCCAGACATAACTTTTTTTTCAAAAAAATTTCATGATGTCCTGGACAGATCTCCTGAGGAACAGAGGGTGCTGGCTTCCTGCGGTCAACCCTGCCTGGGGGTACATGTCAGGGTCGTTGATGAGAATAACAACGATGTGAAGCCCTACACGATGGGAGAGATCATCTTGCAGAGTAAAGTGGTGATGGTGGAATATTGGCATAAGCCGGATGACACCCGCGATGTGATGGTCGATGGATGGCTTCATACGGGCGATATGGGGTATTATGATGAACGAGGCTACGTTTATATTGTTGACAGGAAAAAAGACATGATTATCAGCGGGGGGGAGAATATTTATCCTCGTGAGATAGAGGAGGTTTTGTACCGGCATCCAGCGGTTGCTGAGGCTGCTGTGATTGGTGTGCCCGACAAATTATGGATAGAGCGAGTTCATGCTCTCGTTGTTTTAAAAGAAGGACGGCAAGCTACGGGGGATGAGGTGATGGAATTCTGCAAGGACCACCTGGCCCGCTATAAGGCCCCGAAATCGGTTGAATTTGTGGACTCTTTGCCAAAGAATCCACAAGGGAAGATCCTGAAGAGGGAACTCAGGGAAAAGTATTGGACAGGGTTGGAAAGAAAGGTTTGAGAAATAGTGAATCTTTGAAGCAATCAGTTCAAATAATTACGTATCATTCGTTCAATTCGTTATCATTAGAATAATTCGTTCAGATATATCTGGGGGAGTGATGGATGCCAATTACAAAAGGGCAGCTTAATCTTGCAGGTTGGCTTTCTATTGCGAATGCGCTTTTTGCCATTCCATCGATTGCTATGTCTTGGTTCCTGGAAACAATAGGAGGTTCAGGGGCGAAGCTTTCCCAAGCCATGTTGACCGTCGTTGGTTTAGGATTATTTTTGTATATCATTTCCTCCCTAAGAAAATTATTGAACTCCCGGTTTCAATTTCACGACGTTGACATCTACATCTCATTGCTGATTTGGGGAAACGTAATCCTGGCAGCCCTCAGTCTTTTATCCTTAGGAAACAGAGAATTAGAACAGGCAATGGGGATCCTCTCCATCATGGCATTCATTTTTTTTGGAATTCTCTCCATTATGTTTGCCACAAGACTTCTTCGCCTTCCTGGCAATCTATACGGTCTTCTAAAACCATTTTGCTATGCGAACATTTTGAGTGGAATTTGCTTCCTCACCATCTTCTTATCGCCCGTGGGAGTTATTGCAGGAGCAGTGGCCGATGTGATCCTCGGAGTCATCTTCTTCAGAGCTGCTGAGCAGCCTCCACCCCTTGAGGAAATCCTTAGCACACCTATCGAATGAATTAAGAGAATATTTTATAAGAAATTGGGAATACCTTATGTAACTGATCTTTGGAGAAAATAGCGAGAAAAAGAAATGCCTTTTAAATTAATGATTTTTGATCTTGACGGAACACTTACCCAAGAACGATCCATATGGGAATATATCCATAAGCGGTTGGGAAAATGGTACGGGTTTGCTGAAGAATATCAAGAGCAGTTTTTAGCAGGGAAGATTTCTTACGAGGAATTTTGCGAGCGGGATGCCCAAGTTTGGCAAGGGATGAGGGTGGATGAGGTACTAGAGATTGTTAAGAGAGTTCCTTTTCATCCGGGGGCAGATGAACTGATTAGCTACCTTAAAGAGAAGGGGTTAAAACTAGCGATGGTCTCCTCTGGCCTTTCCATTCTTTCCAACTGGGTCCATCAAAAGTATGGCTTTGACTATTCGGTTTCGAATGATCTTCTCCATGAAAATGGAATTTTGACTGGAAAGGTGAAGATTCAAGTCTACTATGATAAAAAGGCCGAATGGGTAAAGAGGATTCTTGAAAGATTCACCGTGAGGCCTGAAGAGGTGATTGCCATCGGAGATAGCGCCGGGGATGTCGATATGTTTCAAATGGTAGGGTTCTCTGTAGCCTTCAACTCTTCGTGTCGTGATCTTGAAAAGATTGCGACCCTCTGTATCCAGAGCCAGAACCTTGCGGATATTATTCCGAGGCTGCCGCTCAAGTAAAAGAAGCATAGGGCAAAGGGCATAGCGTCAACAAAATAACAGCTTAACCTCAACCTTAACCTATCGAGAGGTCTAACCGAGAGATGACCTGGGAACTGAAACTCATGGAGTGGGCAAATGGGTGGTGGAGCTTACCGATTTTGGATCAGGTGATTCCCTGGGTGACTCATCTGGGGAGCCACATCGCTGTCATTGTTTTCCTTATTTTTTGTTTCATTCTCATGAGAAAGAGAAAAACTCTGCTTTATCTCCTTATCCTCTACGGGATCCAGTCCGGGGTGGTCTATGGCCTTAAATTTCTCATCAACCGAAAGAGACCCCTTGTTTTCCTAGAGACGCTTTCCAAGTTATCTCAAGGTCCGGGAGAAGTCCTCGACCCGGGTTTTCCCAGTGCTCATACTCTCTATGCTTTCATGATGGCAACCCTTCTGGCCACATGGTTCCCTCGTTACCGGATTCTTTTTTACATTGCTGCCGGATTCATTGGGTGGACACGAATCTACCTAGGCGTTCATTTTCCTACCGATGTCATTGCAGGTGGTCTTCTGGGTTACGGCATCACAAGGCTATTTCTCTATCGGATTAATCAACGGTTAGAGAAAGCGACTGATTAGAGAATATCTCAAACCTTGACCGGCAAGTGGCCCATGCTGGTCTTACCGACTCTGCCCGCTTTAGAGGTCTGCACACTTCGCAAATCCTAAGTTCAACTTCTTTGTGCTTAGCAGAAAGTGTCTGTCTCTCTGTCTCCGGTAGGCAGGGGGTGGGGAGCCTCTCCGCATCTTTTTGTTGTCCTCTCTGAACCTGCCATTGAACGCCATAGGGCCGTATGTTATATAATATCATTAATATGTTCTGGAATCAGCGGTGACAGCCAAAGAGAGTTTGAATCGCGATTATGGCCTCCTTCTAAGTTTTCTGAAGAACGTATCCCTTCGCCTCCGGCTTTCCATTGCTCTCGAAATTCTGCTTCTCTTCTCTTGCGGTTTTATTCTCATTCTTCTTGGAACCTTCTTCACACTAAAATTTAAGGAAACTTTCCCCTATCTGCCATTCCTCTACGGGTTGATGGGCATCGGTTTTCTTTGCTCTCTCATGTTACTGGGATTGTGGCGAATGGCATTTAGACGATCTTTGGAACGAGTGGCCAGAGGATTGGAGGAAAAGTTCCCTCATTTGACGGACGATGTGACCAATTCCCTCCTCCTTTTTGACCAGACGAGAAGAGAAGAGGGTTCTGAATATATTTCCGAAGGATTGATCGCCGCCCAAATTAGAAGGACAGCAAATCATGTTTGCGCCATCAAGCCCTGCCAAGTGGTCAGCTTTAAGAAGGCCTTAAGACATCTCAAACTGTTGGTGCCTCTTCTTCTCACTCTTGCGATTGTTCTGGTGTTGGATCCTCACTTCTTGGGTCGTTCCCTTGCGTTAATCCTCCATCCTTTTTCAACCCTGCCCATGAACGAGACCTTTCTCTCTGTCGAGCCAAAGGGAACGACTTTGTTACGAGGGGAACCGGTGGTGATCAAAGCTCAGGCTACGGGGAAAGTACCGGAAAGACTTACGCTGGCGATCCGACCTATAGACCGGGAAGCGATGCACCTGAGGATGGAGTCTGAAGGAAATGGCAGGTTCATGTTGCGAATGAATTCCGTCCAGTTCTCTTTCCAATATCAGGCATACCATGGCGGCGCTGCTTCTCCGGTTTACACCCTCCAGGTCATCGACCCGCCTGAGGTGGGAAAGTTGAAATTGACTCTCGTCCCCCCTGGCTACTCCCATCTTCCCAAAGAGGTGAGGGTAGATGGGAATATCGAAGCATTGAAGGGAACCGTTGTGAACATAGAGGCGCAAGCGACTAAGCCTGTGAAAGAGGGAAAGATTCTGTTGGATCAGGGGAATGTGCTTCTTCTTGATGTGAAGGAAGATCGTTTGAAAGGAAGCCTTCTCATTTTGGACCCTGATCATTACT
>Ga0209427_10008387_pt1 | contig 11629 bp, 6 predicted proteins | sample DeeMarSWOR136_30_FD_187465 | JGI IMG/M metagenome (GOLD analysis project Ga0209427, IMG submission 187465) | Marine sediment microbial communities from White Oak River estuary, North Carolina - WOR-1-36_30 (SPAdes) (version 2) | ecosystem: Environmental > Aquatic > Marine > Intertidal zone >... | reverse complement strand
CATCGATTGGACGTGCAGGAACTCATACTCCGGACGGAAAAAACGGCTCGCTAGCTGTCCCAAGCGACGTATCCGAAGCAAAACCGGCGCGAAGAGGCCGCTCTCATAAATCGATCCCTGCCTCTTCAACAGTACAACGCTCGAATCGATGGATGTTGTGGCAACGACCAGTCTCCGAGCAACGAGAACCGCGATCACCCGCGATAGAGGCCTCTCTCGCCCAATGACTAGAGAGTGGCACATGGAGCCGGAACTAAAATCCCCAATCTCAAAGACGGGAGGGATAACCGAAACACCTATCCTTCTCAACGACAGCTAAGGCGACTCGGGCCTCTCTGAACCCCCGCCTACACGCCCGCATAATCCCGCCGTAGCCCTTTTCCACTCCCCTTTTCATACCCTCAGCCAGCAAGCGTGAATCACCGACCCTCCCTCACCCCCATTTACACCCCAAAACCCCCCATATCACCCTCACAATAAGTGGATACCCAACTTTCTCCCGAAAAAAAGCCTTTAAATGAGGTTTCCCCAAAGAAATAATGTCGAAATCAAGCAGCCTTCACCTGCCCCGCCACTTTGCAACCGTCAGCCCGATCCAATACGCTGAAAGAGAACACGCCTTATCTCAGACTTCTGAGAGCTTGCGTAGCCTTACACAATACTATCTATCCAGTAAGGGCTTGGAAAAACAACAACTTAATATACCGCCGTAATACCTCTTGAAATCCATAGTTGGTTCGGTGCAGCGAAAATTCTGTATCCAGGCATAGACGTCGAAAGGAAATCTTCCACTTTTTGATTGATTGCCTAACGAACCAGTAACGAATAGGAAGGTGAAACAATATGAAGATCACGTTTAATGGAGGCGCGCGGGAGGTCGGGGGCTCCTGCATCGTCGTTGATACCGAAGATGCGCGAGTCGCCTTGGACTATGGCATAAAGGTGGATGAAGGCTTATCCTATACCATGCCCCAAGACGTCGATGCCGTCGTCGTATCTCACGCCCACCTTGATCACTCTGGAAATCTCCTCACCTTGGCGGAGAAAGAGCCCGTCATCATCGGCTCTGGAGTGACGCATGAAATCACAATGGAGCTCTTAAAAGACTTACTCAAGATTCATCGAATGAAGGGAAAAGCCCTTCCCTACGACGTTAAGGACATTCATAAACTCTCCGATTTGTGGCTAACTCGAACACACGTGGCCCTCCCAGGAGTGGAGATCTCCCTATACCCCGCGGGCCATGTACTGGGAGCGAATATGATTCACTTAAAAACGAAGAACAAATCTCTGCTGTACACAGGCGATTTCTGTACCCACAACACCGAGATTCTTGACGGTGCTGATATGAATGCTCTGCCCAAAGAGCCAGACGTACTCGTCATGGAGTCCACCTACGGTGGGACGAATCGTCCGAAAAGGGCGGAATTAGTGAAAGAGTTATTCGGTAAGATAATCGAGACGATGGATCGAGAGGGCAACATCCTCATTCCCTCCTTCGCATTCCACAGAATCCAGGAAATGGCACGAAGAATAGATATAGCCATGCGAGAGAAGCTTCTACCCCGATATAACGCATATTACATTTCCGGACTAGCCTATAAAATCACCCATTACTATAACGACTACAAATCACTCCTCAGTAAACAAGTCAACAAGCAACCAAATCCTTTCCAATTTACCAAGATACGACGCTTGTACAGAACGGAACAGATTAAAGAACCAGCCGTCGTGATGTGTACGTCCGGCTTCGGCCACGCTGGAGCAAGCCGCTTCCTTCTATATCAGTGGGCGGGAAATGAAAAGGACACCATCATAATCAACACGGGGTACCTGCCTCCCGAAAGCCCCCTCAACATGGCCAAGGAAGGAAAAATCGTTAATAATGGTGAATCCATACACGTCAACGCGGATGTCGAACAAATCGAGTTATCCGGCCACGCCGACCAAGCGGAGCTCATCGACTTCGTCAAAACCATAAACCCCAAGAAAACCTTTCTCGTCCACGGCAATTTGGACCAAGCCCAAGCCCTCGCAGAGAAGATTAGCAGACACACGCAGGTCGAGATACCTACTCAGAATGAAAGCTTTGGCATATAACTCAACGGGAAGACCAACGACAGGGAATACCTACCGAGGAACGGGGTATCTACAGATCGGCTGCTATCAACCTGGCGAAGTCAACTGATTCAGTATTGGTAACAATTCAAGGGCAAACTGTCTATTGAATTAACCCTTACTGAACACAACTTCTCAAAGCTAAAACCCATTCGAACAGAATCAGATTACCTTTACTCCATAGCCTTCGCTAATTTGGCCGGCTTAGTCACATAAACGTACAAGCTCTGTTTCAACTTTTGCCTTATTCTCTATTTGAGAAGCTGTAAAATTTCTCTGATCTTGTGAATCTCGATGAGGTTACTGGAATGTCTTTCAACAGTTCTAAAGGAAGCCGTGAATAAGACAATGTCGTCATCTTCCACGAGGCCTTCAGAATGAAGGTTTTTAGCAACACTCAATATCCGATCCGTCTCCTTCAGATAGTCATTCCAGACAGGTCTCACCCCATACGCTATCTCTAACTGGTTTCGAACTCGCTTGCTTGGAGTGACTGCGATAATCTCTTGCTTCAGTTTAAACCGGGAAATCATCCTCGCCGTGTATCCTGATCTCGTTAACGTGACGATCTTGTTAAGGGGCATATCAAGAGCAATTCTCTGAATGGAGTGGCTGATGGTTTCAGAGATGTTGATGAAGGGTGTCTTCTCAACTTGGGTTCTCACCGCGTTTTCCACCTCGTTCGCAATCCTCTTTATCATAGAAACGGTTTCCACAGGATATTGTCCTATGGCGGTTTCTCCCGACGTCATTATGGCGTCTGTGCCATCCAGTATGGTGTTGGCCACGTCGCTGGCTTCCGACCGCGTTGGGATAGGATTGTTGATCATGGACTCAAGGATGTCGGTGGCCGTGATCACCGTTTTCCCCACATTGTTACAGAGGCGGATCATCCACTTCTGGATGAGCGGAACCCTTTCTGGCTGTATCTCAACCCCTAAATCTCCCCTCGCAACCATGATGCTATCCGCTACTTTCACGATACGCTCGAAGTTCTCCACGCCCTCAAAGTTCTCTATCTTGGCAATCACTGCTCCCTCAAAGCCCTCAGCCGCTCTTCTTACGTTCTCAACATCCTGAGGCCCTCTGGTGAATGAGAGAGCGATGTATTCGCAGTCATTATCCACCGCGAACTTGATTGAGCGCAAATCCTTCTCGGAAAGAGGAGGCACTGAAAGTTTTTTTCTTGGCACATTCACGCCCTTTCTGTCATCTATTACCCCGTCATTTAGAACAAGTAGTTGGAGCGTTCCACCCTTTTTACTCATGACCTTTGTTTCAATTCTCCCATTGTCAATGAGCACGCTGTCCCCCACATCCATATCCTCATAGAAGTCGTAGTTGAAGCTGATCTCCTCGTCATGGAATCCGATCCCAATCCTATCGCCCTTCGTCACCTCTCTTCTCTTCGTAGCGTTAATTCTCACATTCGGGCCCTTAACGTCAATAAGCACTGGAATGTCCGCGATGGCTCTGACGTTCTTCACAATGGTCCCATAGTAATTCACGTCATTGTAGGCCGTGTTAATCCTGACACCATCCATTCCCTGTCGATGCATCTCCCTCAAAACATCGGGTGAGACGCTTTCGGGGCCTATGGTACATATGATCTTCGTCTTCTTTTGAGCCACAGTCTTCACGCCGCTCCTTTATTCCCTCTTATCCAGCCATGATATCTACTATTAGACTTTAACGTATCCCCCTACTTCAAGGAGGCTTTATCTCTTTTCAAACTCTTAATAATTTCCTATGCACGTAACTTGTATCTGGCTGCCAATAGCTGCGGAAGTCTTTATATTCAGGCCACTAGATGACAAACGGTCTACAACGCTTAGATTGGACGTTGTTATGCCTTAAAGGGAAGTACCGTGGTTTCATCAACCAACGCATATAATTTGATGGGTTCTCCAATCGCGATATCCACATCGGTGGGCAGCTCAGCCAAAATTCTCAGGTCGCCGACCTTTGCATAGACTCTATTTGCCTTCCCCAAGAAGAGCACGTTGATGACTTCGCAGTCCAAGACATTATGCTCCTCTTCTGGTTTATTGATACGAAAGTTCTCGGGTCTAATGGCGCATACGACCGATTCACCAACCTTTAGGTCAAAAGCCTTTAACGCTTTCAGAGTGGCTCCTACCTCGGATTTGATGACGACGTATTGATTGATATCCGTAACGGTTCCGTGTATGAAGGAGCATTGTCCAATAAAATCTGCTATAAAGGCGTTATTAGGGGAAGCGTAAATCCGTTTGGGGGAATCAATCTGTTGAATGGCACCTGTCCTCATGACCGCGATACGGTCGGAGATGCTGAGGGCTTCTTCCTGATCATGGGTGACGTATACCGTTGTGATTTTTAGCTCCTTTTGAATACGTGTTATTTCCTGACGCATCTCCAGCCTCAATTTGGCGTCAAGGTTACTTAACGGCTCATCCAGTAAGAGGACTTTGGGCTCAATGACCAAAGCCCGGGCTAACGCAACCCGTTGTTGTTGACCGCCGCTGAGTTGAAAGGGGGTTCTCGACTCCAAGCCTCCCAGCCTGACCAGATCCAAGGCCTTCTTCACCTCGTCGGTTATGACATCTTTTTCAACCTTTCTGATCTTCAGTCCATAGGCGATGTTGTCAAAGACTTTCATGTGCGGCCAGAGGGCGTAATTTTGAAAGACCATCCCCGTCTCCCGCTTATTCGGGGGCAGATTGGTCACGTCTTGGTCATCGAAGAACACTGAGCCTTCATCAGGAAAGTAAAAGCCGGCAATTATCCGCAACGTAGTCGTTTTACCACATCCGCTCGGGCCCAGCAGCGTGAAGAACTCCCCCTCCTCGATCTTCAGGTTGATGTTATCATTAGCCACCACGTCACCAAAGGTCTTCGTAATGTTTGTCAAGGAGATGCTTACCAACCGCCCCAATCCCCCAAAATGAAGGTACTAGTAAAAAACTGGTTTTCCGTATATAAAGCCTCGTGTCTAAATCCCCGAGATGATGGAAACCCGTTGTTTGAGGACTCGATTAACGATCGTAATAATCACGATCTGGATCACCATCAACAACACGCCTAAAACCGCGGCGGAAAAGGGGCCGGCAGCCACTTGCCAGAGAACATCCTGCATCTTCCACGTGAGTGGCGCCGATTCTGCTTGAACCCCACCCAAGACGAGGCTCGTGCTGACCTCAGACATGGAGTAGACGAAGGAGAGCATGCCACCGGCAAGGATGTTGATCAAGATGAGGGGGATGGTTATCCGAAAGAAGGTGGTCGTTGCACTGGCTCCCAAGTTTCTCGACGCTTCTTCCAAGGCTTCATGGGTCTGTTGTAGGCCCGCAAAGGCCGATCGGATGGTGAAGGGCATCTTTCGAATCGCGTAGCTCATCACCAGCAGGGGAGCCGGATTGATCAAGGGGCTTAGCGGCGTGTGTAGGAATGTGGTAAAGTAGCCGATGGCGATCACGATGCCGGGAATTGCCACCGGCAAGGTGACCAACACATCCAAAGCATCTCTTCCAGGAATTTTCTTTCGCGCGATAATATAGGCCGCACTGGCCCCGAGGATCACCATGATTATGGTTGCCAGAATACTGTAGAGGACGCTGTTGTAAACTGAGCCGCCGATGGCGGAGTCGGTAACGAGAACCCCATAGTTGTCGAGGCTCATCTCGTCAGGCAGGATTGTGTTCGACCACGTTTTCGCGATCGATAGGAGGAACACTCCGGTATGGGGTATGAGGGCAAAGGCCAAGACCACGATCATAAACCCATAGACTAGACCTGCTTGGGTTCTCGTGGCCTTGAAGAGTCTGGGCTGCCACGTCCCTCCTTTACTGAGCATGGCGTATTGTCGTAAACTGACGTACTTCCGAATTACAATGAATCCAGCAATGGCAATTACGAGGAGGATTAAGCTCAAAGCGGGGGCGATGGGGTCGATGTCCCCCGTCGGCGCAAAGATCTTGTCAAACACTTGAAAGGTTAAGAGCTTCGTTGCTTGTGCGCTATTGTGGAAGACGATGGGGGTTCCTACGTCCTCGATGCTCAAGATAAAGGTTAGGATGGCTCCTGCTTGGATGCCGGGTAGGGCAAGGGGAAAGGTTATCGTTCTGAAGAGATGGAGGCCGCTCGAACCCATGTTTTCCGCTTGTTCTTCCAGGGAGGGGTCGATGTTGACGAAGGCTGTGTAGGCATTGACGTAGACGAGGGCAAAGAAGTGGAGGACTTGAACGAAGATCACCGCCACCAACCCATCTAAAACGATTCGATAGGGCAGGATGTGGAGGGTGTCGTGCAGTAAGAGGTTCAAGACGCCTAGTCGTCCAATCATCCGCTTGATTCCTATGGCTCCGATGAAGGGGGAGCTTAGGAGCGGTATGAACATGGCTGTTTGGAAGATTCGTTTCCCCCGAAACTGGTACCTTGCCATGATGAAGGCTATCGCTGTGCCCAGAATCGTGGAGATAACGGTGGTACTTAGAGCGACAAATATGGAGTTAAATATTACACCGCAGTCGATGCCCGTGATGTACAGCGTGTCCCCGATAATCGTGAAAAACTTCGAGGTGAGGAGCGGTGTGAGGGGATTGGTTAGGAAGAACGAGCTTTTGAAGATGAGGTCGAACCAGACAAGGGAGAGGTTTCCACTCATATCAGTCAGAGCGCTGTACACAACCGAAAGTAAGGGAATGATCATGAACACGAGAAAAAAGGCTAGGATGAGGGTGAGCTGAATCCATGATAGGGCCTCCATGTTCCACCTGATTTCACGTATCTTTTTCCGAATGGAGGCGTAATCCATGGCGCTCCTCGCCCTTCCGTCGTCCCGTATCTATGGCTAACTTTTTGGAACCGAGGCGTAGATGCTTTGGTATTGCGCTCTCGCTGCGTCCCCCCAAATGTCCTGCATTTGACTCCGAAACAGTGAGTCCCAGTAGATCTTTTCATTGATGGCTATCGCGTACTCCTCTGTGAATCGATACGTCTGTGCATCAGTCGAATTCACCCATGACACGGGCGTCCCGAGCTCCAGCAGGAAGTCGCTGAATTCTTGCTGACTGATCCTCTGTTCCGCCTTTGCTTTCACAATCTCTGTCCAAGCTCCAGCCAGCCCCGCTAACGCTTCATGCTCATTCTTCAACACCGCTTCAAAATAGTACATCAAGGACTGCTCATAGCTGATGGCCACCTCATCGCTGAAGGGGATGCCCACATTGCTGATGGTGTTATTGAAGAGCGTATAGAGATCGCTGCGTTGCTGCCCCTTCTCGGTTTGGAAGGCATCTGGCCTCACGGGCATCCGATTGATCCGCTCGTTCAGCCAGATCGATTGCCCCTCAGGCGAGAGGACCCAGCCGATGAAGTCTTGGGCTGCGTCCTTATGTTGGGACTTGTAGACTAGCGCAATGGGATCTCCATTGATTATGGATTGGCCCTCAGGCAGGATGTATTGGCAGTTGGGGTAATCTATCTGCGACGTGTATCCGTAGAAGTCAATGGACATGCCCACGCCTACATCGCCCTGTTCCACAGCGTTCTGCGTTTCCACGGAGCCTCCATAGATTCCCGCGTTGCCCGCCATGCGCGTCAGGATTCTCCACCCCTCATCCCAGCCAAAGGCTTGGATGATGATCTCGTAAATCCGCGTATTGGAGGTGGTTCCAGGCGCATTGCCCATGGAGGTGCTTGGCTGAGGTAACAGCTTTCCATACGTTTCATTGGCTATGTCCTCCCACTTATTGGGGACGGGTAACTGCGCGTCGGCGAGGAAGTCATTGTTGACTGTGAAGCCGAAGGAGGAGATGGCGGCGGCAACCCACAGCACGCGTCCATGACCATCAAACCGCTTCATAGAGCCTCCTGCGATCGTGTCGTTCATCTCGTTCACCCTTTCCAGGGCATAGCTACCTTCTTCTAAGGGGGCGAGGAGGTCAAAATCAATCAGTGTGTCGAAGAGGGTGGGGCCGCCTCCCCACGCCACGTCCACATCAGCGGCTTCGATGGTTTCCGTCCAGAGCCCCGGGTCGGGGCCCATCCACTTCACGTCAACGACGTTATTCTCTTCGGCGTAGCTTGATGCGAGGAAGGCTGGTTCAAAGAGGGTCCAAATCGTGGTATCATGCCGGGTGATGATGGTGAGGGTGATGCCGGAAACGACGGAGAACGAGTCGCTGAGGTCGCCGACGGTGACGGCGTAGGTGCCTTCATCTTTACTCACGGTCCAGGAGACCGTTGTTGATTCCCCCGCATTGAGGGACACGGCTTCGGATGCTTCATTGACGTTGTTCAGTTTGAGGATGAGGGTGGTCGTTGCATCGGTGCCCCCCGTATTCGTGGCATTCACGGAGATGGTGACACTTTTTCCTTGAACTACTTCCCTTGACGGCGAAATGTCGAGGGCACTCACTTGGATCTCGCCTGGTGGTGGCGGCGGTGGGGCGGACAGATAGGTCATGTACACATATGCGCTACCAATAACAATTGCGACGACTAAGATGGCTGCTACAATTTTGGCGTTCATTTAACGACACCTTTTGATAACTTATCTATATTCTTTAAATTTAAGCTTTACATACATATACAAAGATTATACTTGTGGGGAATAATAATTGGAGCACAAGAAATTCCTTCCCTATCTCCTCGTTTTCATCGTCACGACTGCAATGATCTCTCCCCTTAACCCCGCGGCTTCGAGCTCAAACGGGGCGAAAGCAACCTTCAACCACATTGTCCTCGTGACCTATGATGGTGCACGAAAGTATTGGGTTGACGCCTTGATGGATAATGGCACTCTCGCCAATCTGGCTTCCCTTAGGTCTGATGGCGTTGAAATCACGTTACGCATCACGGATCACCGGCCAAGCACTGATCCCGGGATGGCTTGCATGGAGTCGGGCTATGGAGCTGATATTACGGGCATTGACATGAACTATTTTGCCTCAGATCTTAACCCCTCCATACCTGATGGTTTGACCACGACGGAAAGAATTAAAGCGGTTTATGGCGCAGCGTGGAAGACGGCTCTGGTTATGCCGTGGACCCAAGAATCGGTTAATGTGACGAATACGCGGGACTCTACCTTCTGGAATCAGAGAGAGGAGACGGATTATTGGTTTTCCTCTGAGAACGTCACTTGGTCAGCGAGTGATCCTGCTGTCTGGAAGAATGCTCTGAGCTTCTACGACGCTCTTCTCAGAGCAAATTACACAGCCTATAAAGTGGCTGAATTCATCCGTAGTAATAGTGAAAGCAATTTTTACGTTCGCACTCACTTCGTCGAACCTGACTACGCAGGACACGTATACCGGGAATCCGTTGACAGCAAGATCTCCCCTCAATACAAGCAAGGGCTGATCGAATGCGATGAGGCGCTCGGCCTCATCATCGACGCCCTCAAAGATACAGGTATCTTCAATGAGACGGTCATACTGGTTTCAACGGACCACGGGTTTAAGGGCCTTGGACACGGGCCACCAGCCTATCCCCTCGGGGAACCCGATGTTACTGAAACTTGGTTAGTGAGTAGTGATCCTGAAGTCACCAACGAACTGGGCTGGGGATTACAAAACGATATTTCACCAACCTGCCTCGGGTTGGCAGGGATCGATCCGTCAGCGTTCCAACCCTTCTATAACGAAACCTCACGGGCTCTACCCCTGTGGGAAGCAAACCTCAACAATCGGGAAATGACGTGTCCCTCGGTCTCTGATGTATCATACCCCGAAAGCGTTTACGAAGGAGAGGACTTCAACATCACTGTGAAAATATCCGATGAATCTGGAATCAGTGTAGCTCAAATTCGATATCTATATGGCACCATTTGGAGGACGAGAAGCCTAACACAGGCGAACGAAACCCTGTATCACGGATCTTTGGGGCCCTTCGTTGAAGGAACGGAGGTGCGCTGGTATCTCCAGGTTGTGGATAACTCTACCAGCCTAAACATGGCGTATTACCCTGAAAACAAGACGGCTTTAACCTACACCGTTCAAGAGGGTATAGCGGTTGAAACAAGTCCTCCGACAATCGTTAACGTTGAATATTCCGAGCACGTCTTGGTGGGAGACGCCTTCACTGTGTCCGCCCAAGTCCAGGATGAATCAGGAATCGCATCGGTTGAAATCTACTACAGCTCCAACTCAGATTGGTACGTGAAGGACTTGACGGAGACGAGTGACAGCCTTTATGAGGGAAGTATTGGACCCTTTGATGCGGGCACCGAGGTGCGCTGGTACCTCAAAGCAACCGATAACTCCACGAATCGAAATACGGCTTTTCACCCCCCTGACGAACAACCGTTAGTCTTTATAGTGAAAGCTGGGGCTGAACAGGGCGTTCCCATTGAGTTCCTTCTCGTTGGAGGGGTAATTGCTATCCTCGTTGTTGCGGTGATGATCTATTGGTTTAAGAGCAGATAAGGAGGGAATTTCTGCAATTTTAGAGGCAAGAGATATATACGCAGTTGCTTTAACAAAATAGTGGTGGCATATATTGGAAAAAAGGACGGCAACACTATTTGTTCTGAGTTTATTGACCATTGCACTATTCACCACAGCCATGGTATCACCTGTAACGGCTACGTCAAAAATCAAAATCGTCATCGATCTTTCCCACGGTCAAGGGCCGGCAGATGGAAACTGGACGGGAAACAAGCTGGAAGCGCTCCACGCTGACTTGGAAGGAAACCTTACCGTCGTTAAAGGTTACGACGTGGTTTGGGCGACGGAGCTCACTGAATCGGTGCTTGCCGACGCTCAATTCCTGTTCCTAGGCTCAGTGTACGGCGAGAATATCACCGACGACGAGTTGGATGTCATTGTCGATTGGTTCCGCCAAGGCGAAAAGACTATCTGGGTTGGATCAGACAGCGATTACGGAGGCGCGCGGTATATTATAGACAATACCAACAAGGTTCTGCGGGCTATTGGCTCAAAGATTCGCGCGGAGCCTACCTCAGTGGAGGATCCCTTCTCGAATTGTGCGGGTGCGTATCGGGTACGAGCTAACGTGACCAATACGGCGGATGCAGAGGTTGGGGGAATCGTCGCAGGCGTGAATGCGACGAAGGGCGTGCTCTTCCACGGTCCTACCATCTTATACGGCTTCGTAGACGGCGTCGCTGTGTCCCTGGAAACGACGAGTATTGACAACGTGTATTGGGTGATGAAGACGGGTGCTAGTGGCATTGTAGTTGACCACGACAACATCATAGAGCCTCCCGCTGCGCACGTCGACACGCAGGAAGGAAGCTTCGTCATAATGGCCGTGGAGAAGTATGCGGGCCCCAACGAAGACTGTAAGATCATCGTCACCGGGGAAAACCCCTACGGTGGCTACCAGCCTGGCTTTTCGGCGGAGTACTATGATTATCCCCTTGATGGCCCGACCGTGGTCATGAATGCGGTGGATTGGGGCGTCATGGTGGAGTCTGCGTCGGATCAGATCATGAGCGAGATCAGTGACTTGGAGTCAACAGTAGCCTCCCAGGCGAGTGACATCGCGGGCTTGGAGACGGAGA
>Ga0209427_10008385_pt1 | contig 11631 bp, 8 predicted proteins | sample DeeMarSWOR136_30_FD_187465 | JGI IMG/M metagenome (GOLD analysis project Ga0209427, IMG submission 187465) | Marine sediment microbial communities from White Oak River estuary, North Carolina - WOR-1-36_30 (SPAdes) (version 2) | ecosystem: Environmental > Aquatic > Marine > Intertidal zone >... | reverse complement strand
TGCACGCCGGTGGCTGGCGCTCGATCCGCTGCACGAGCCGGCCCATCGTGCACTGATGAAGTTGTATGCCTGGCACGGACAGCGCGCAGCTGCGCTGCGTCAGTATGGCGAATGCGTACGCATTCTGGAAGAGGAACTGGGCGTGCCTCCGCAGGATGAAACGACGCAACTATACGAGGTCATCCGCAGCAATCAGCTGGCCCCCGTCCCGCAGGAGGCCACACTTGCGACCGAGGAACCTGCCCGAGTCACCCGGCCTCCCGAACGCCGGCACAACCTGCCCGTGCAGCCCACCCCCTTTATCGGAAGGGAGAAGGAGCTAGCCGAGATCGCCAGCTTGCTCTCAAGACCGGATTCCCGGCTCGTCAGCTTGGTTGGGCTTGGTGGCGTTGGCAAGACACGCTTGGCTGTCCAGGCTGCTCTCGGTCAGATTCAAGCCTTCAGCAGTGGCGTATACTTCGTGCCCCTCGGACCTCTCAGTTCGCCCGAATTCATAGTGCCGACCATTGCCGATGTGCTTGGATTCTCCTTCTACCAGCGGGAGGGACAGGATCCCAAGCAGCAGCTTCTTAGCTTCCTGCGCGGGAAGCAGATGCTGCTGGTGATGGACAACTTCGAGCATCTCGTCGGTGGAGCCGGGCTGCTCACGGAGCTCTTGGCAATTGCTCCAGGGGTGAGAATCCTGGTCACCTCGCGCCACCGGCTCAACCTACAAGGAGAGTGGGTGCTGCCTGTATCTGGACTGCGCTTTCCTACAGACGGAGACACAGGGCGACTTGAGGATCAGAGCGCTGTGCAGCTATTCCTGCGACGCGCCGGACAGGCAGATGCCAGCGGCCGCCTGACAGAGGAGGATATGCCCTGCGTGATCCGCATCTGTCAGCTGGTCGAGGGCATGCCCCTGGCTATCGAACTCGCCGCCGCCTGGGTGAAGGTCCTGTCCTGCTGTGAGATCGCCGCGGAGATCGCGCGCGGTCTGGATCTTCTGACCACACAGGTCCAAGACTTGCCAGAGCGCCACCGCAGCCTGAGGGCTGTGTTCGATCATTCCTGGCGACTTCTATCAGAAGCAGAGGCGGCCTCTTTCCGGAGGCTGTCCGTATTCCGCGGCGGGTTCACGAGGGAAGCAGCGGCACAGGTGGCAGGCGCCGACCTGACGATCCTGTCGGCCCTGATGGACAAGTCACTGGTGCACCGCCACGAATCCGGGCGGTACGAGGTGCATGAGCTCCTCAGGCAGCGCGCTGCCGAGAGGCTGCATGAGCAACCAGGCGAAGCCAGCGCGGCGCGAGACCGGCACTCCAGCCACTTCCTGAGCTTCTTGGAACGAAGGACAACCGCGCTCAAGGGCGCAGGGCAGAGACAGGCTCTCGACGAGATCGCCGCAGAGATCGACAATGTGCGCGAAGCTTGGTCTTGGGCAGTGGCTCACCGTCGTGCGGCCGGGATACGGCGCGCTGCAGAGGCGCTCTTCAGGTTCTACTTGACGCGCAGCCTCTTTCAGGAGGGCCGACAGGCTTTTGCGCGTGCAGTCGAAGCGCTGCGGGGGGAGGACTCCGCCGCGCTCAGGGACGATCCTGAGGTGGGCATCGCCCTGGGAGTGGCGCTGGCCCTGGAGGGGCGTCTAGCGGATGCACTCTATGAACATCGCCGTGCAAAGGAGTTGCTGCAGCGTGGCCTGGACATGCTCAACGAGTTTGGGGCGCGCCAAGAGCTGGCCCTTGCACAGCTCTTGGCTGTGAGCACGTACGGGTGGGATGATCTGGCACAAGCAGAACGATGGATTCGAGAGTCGCTGGCCGTGTCGGAAGCTCTGAGCGATCGGTCGAGCGTAGCGTGGGGCCTTCTCGAGCTCTCAGAGGTGACCTTTGACGCCCGCCGCAGCGGTTACAACGAGCTGAAGGCACAGCTGCTGAACAGCCTGGCCATCTTCAAGGAGGTCGGTGACCAGGCCGGTGCTGCGGCCTGTCTGTTCCGACTGGGTCAGGTTGCACAACACATGCAGGGTAATCGGCAGGAAGCCAGACAGCGATATCAGGAGAGTGTAGAGATCAGCCGCGAGATCGGAGATCGCTGGCGAATGTCTATCGCACTCGATTTTCTCGGCTATGTGGTGCGTGAGATGGGCGAGTATGAGCAGGCCCGCCGAGCGCACGAGGAAAGCCTCTCCATCTCTGAAGACATCGGCGACCTCGGCGGAGTTGGGGGCTCCATTGACAACCTGGGCCTGGTGGCTCGCGACCTGGGTGACTATGAAAAGGCCGCGGGATTGCTTGAGCAAGGCCTTGCCATTCGTCAACAGGCTGGGCAAAGGTCTTCCATCGCCAACTCCCTGTGGCACCTGGGCGATCTTGCTCTGACTTTGGGCAAGTGTGAAGATGCAGCACAACGGTACCTGCAGAGTCTCGAAATCTGTGAGGAGTTCCCTTGGGCGGAGGGGATAGCAGCCTGTCGCAGGGGCCTCGGCGAGGTGGCAATCGCGAGCGGAGACGTCGAGCGTGCCTGGAAGCACTTTCGTGAGGGACTGCAAGCGCTCAAGCGCGAAGGCGTGGTCTCGGTGGCGCCGGACATTCTGACTGGCATCGCAATGCTCAGAGCCCAGGCCGATGATTACGAAGGGGCGGTCGATCTGCTGGCCTTTGTGTGGCAACATCCCGCCAGCACGTACCAAGCCCAGGAGAGGGCAGGGCGCCTGCTGACAGAACACAGCTCGCGGCTATCGCCCGAAGCAGCGACGGCTGCTAAAGCGCGCAGCAGGGATTGGGATCTCAACGACGTGGTCGATGGCATCCTGTAGCCCCGCTGGTCGTCCGGGGCAGCATGTCCATGCTACAGGGTGTGCTTGCCCAAACGAGAGAGGGTGTCGGGCCCGTGCACTCGGGCGGCGCGGACCGCAAGCAAGACGGCAGCAGCGGTGACCAAAGCAGGCACCAGTCCCTCGGCGCTGGCAACGACAGCGTTGTAAGCGCCATGCCACAGTGCGACCACCAGGACGCTGCCGCCCGTGCTATTGTACAGCCACGTGAACACAATGGCACCCGCAAACATGCCCAGGAGGAATGCGATGCTCCCGCCGACGCCCATCGCCTGATAGTCTTCCTTGTACAGAAACATCGGCGCATGCCACAGCGCCCAGAATACCCACAGGATCAACGTTGCAGAGAGCGCGCTGCGTGACCTTTGCAGTCTGGGCAGGGCAAAGCCGCGCCAGCCGCCCTCCTCGCCGATGCCGAACGTGAACGTCCAGAAGATCCAGCCGCCGAGCCATCCCAACTGCAGCAGCTCAGGGACTTGCCCGAACTGCCCCCAATCGGGCCACGGGGTGCTCCAGGCCCGCAGGATCACCGCCGAAACCAAGAACAGCACGGCGGAGCCGAAGAGGGCGAAAAGGAACCACCGCGGGCCAACGCGCCAGCGGGTCATACGCCCAACGAGCTCGCGGACGCCAGCAGTGCCATCAGTGGTTGCCGTGACGAAGAACGCCGCAAGCAGCGGCCCGTAGGGGGCGAGATAGTGCACGCTCGCCGGCAGTTGCAGGCCGAGCCAGCCCCGCGACGAAGCCAAGAGCAGGAACGCTACCGCCCAGGTGATCGCATACGTCAGGACAAAGTAGGCGACAAGCGCGTTCCAGTTGATCCACTTCGAGCCACCGGACGTGACCAGACACTCCTCCCGAAAGCTCACTGCTGCCCACGCCGCCCCACCTTGCCTCCACCAACCAAGTTGGATACACTATGACCAGTCGCCTACTTCTTAGGAGGCCGATGCGAGGTGGTCAGCGAGCCCAAAGCGATGATCCAAGCTCTTCTACAGCCATGGCAACAGGCCGTCGAAGATCCGTCTGAGGCACAGCGTCAAGTCCTGCAACGTCTGTTGGAGGGCTATGCTGAGACTGACTATGGGGCACGGCGGGGCGCGGCTCAGATCAGCTCGATCGAGGATTACCGCACCGCCTTCCCCATTGTGACCTACCAGGACTTGCAGCCGGTCCTTCGGCGTGTGATGGAGGGCGAAACCGCGGCCCTGCTCGCCGAGCCCGTGGAGGGCTGGGCGCTGACACGCGGCGCCACCGGCAAAGCGTCCAGGTACATTCCCATGACCCGCTCGGACCTGGCCTTGCGTGCTCGCTACAGCCCCCGTGCGCTGCTCAATTATGTCCACCGTACGGGCCGCTATGACATACTCGACGGATACTGCCTCATACAGACGTCCCCATCCGAGGTCGGCACGCTGCAAGTAGGGGACCGCCAGATTCGCTACGGGTACAGCTCCGGTTTGTACGCCAGACAAGGCGCGCCCGGTGCACAGCTTCGGCTGGTGCCGACGCAGGCAGAGATCGATGCGCTTGGCAGCGGGCAGACCCCCCACGATTGGGAGTGCCGCTTCGAGCTGATCTACCAGCGGGCCAAGGACAAGCCAGTCACTATGCTGGTCGGCGTCGCGCAGAACATGCTCAAGTTTGGAGAGTTCTGCAGACGGCGCCACGGGGTCTACCCCAAGGAGATCTGGCAGATGACGGTTCTGGTGCCAACCAGCGTCGCCGGTATCCTAACCACGTTTCGCCCCGCCCTGCGCGCTCTCTACGGTGCCGTGGACCTGGTGGAGATGTATGCCTCAGCAGAGGCTATTCTGGCCCAACAGCTCGACGAACGGCCGTACGTTGTTCCCAACTACGACGGTCTCTTGTTTGAGGCGCAAACCAGGCGAGGGATGGTGATGCTGCACGACATGTACCGCGGCGAGCGGGGCAGTCTTGTAGTATCGACGCCCATCCTGCCCCGCTATCGCATCGGCGATGTGCTGATGTGCTACGGCCAGCCCTACTTCCGCTGTCTGGGGCGCGAGCGAGGCTATCACCCGCTTCGCTTTGCCTTCGACCGCTTCCTGAACAGCGACTGGGAGAGCGTCGCGCTGATGCTGCGATAGCCAACCGGCCAGCGCCCTTCCAGGGACCTGCGCACCGCGGAGATCAGCTCGACAGTCCACAGACCGCACCGCGCCCCTGCTAGGGTTCTCTGCTGCTCAGCAGTCCGGCCACCAGGACGGCCACTCCGACGACGATCAGCATCAGCGCGCCGAACAGCTCCCACCGCACCTCGATGATGTCATTCAGTCCCACCGCAAGGAGGACCAGGCCGAAGATCGCGCTACCCAACACCGGTTTGCGATAGGCGGGGATGGCCAGGCGGAGCAGCACCTGCAGCAGCACGAGCACACCGGCGCCCATGATAATGATCGCCCACGTCTCCACCATCTCAAAGCGGGCCAGATAGCCGAGTTGCTCTGCGATCAGCACCACTCCAATCCAGATCAGGAAAAACGCCCACCCCGCAGCATCGATCGGATCGCGGCGCCACTTCTCACCAAGGCCCTCGCCCTGGTCCTTCTCTTCCTTCTCGTCACGCATGCCTTCGGGTTCCGTACTCACGAGTGCTTCTCCTTTCGCAATTCGAAGAACGTGATCATCACGTGCCTGGATCTTTGATTGTGGACTGTGGCCTCCTTTCCGGGCAGGCAATCACAGCACCGCGGCAGAGAAAGCGCCCCACTGTGCGGCCTGCTGCCCGTCTGCTCTCACCATAGGCATCAGCGACCAAAACGAAATGCGGTCTTTGCTTGCATCTTCAGGTTGTAGGCCAACAGGTGGCGCCAGACGGCGCGCTTCCAATCGCCCCCGGAAAAAAGGCCGCGCAGCACCTTGATAGGGTCCCTGTAGTACGAGTTCAGACACCACAGGTACAGGTTGCTGACCTGGCGAATGGACAGGTGCTCGGTGGGTAGAAGCACGTGCGCCATGTCAAAGTGGGCATAGTTGAGGGAGCGATCCAGCCAGCCTCGCGCCATCGCATCCCCATACGCGTCGCTGCCCGGGAAGGGCGTATATATCGTGAAGATCGGAAAGTCCAGGTCAAGCCACTTGGAAAAGCGCAGCTTGTGCTGGATGGAGCGGGCGCTGTCGGTTGGCGTGCCGATAATCAGCAAACCTTGCCCCACGATGTCGTGCTGCTTCAAGAGCTCCACCGCCTCCCGCACCTGTTCCAGCGACAGCCGTTTCTTCAGATCGGCCAGCTCGTCCTCCGTTGAGGACTCTATGCCGATTTGGGTCATGCGGTTGCCAGCGCGCCGCATGAGCGGCAGCAGCTCCTTGTGCTTCACCACCAGGTCGGCACGGCCCTGATAGAACCAGTTGATCTCCACGCCGCGCTGCAGGATGCCCTCACAGATGGCAGCCATGAACTCACCATCCATGTTGAAGCAGTCGTCGCCGAACCACACCGACTCGCAGTGATAGCGCTCGCTGAGCAGCGAGATCTCCTCCACGACTGCTTCGGCCGGTCGAGCTCGCCAGTTGCCCCAGAAGGGCCATTCAGAGCAGAAAGTGCAGCGGTGCGGACAGCCGCGGCTGGCTTGCATCACTGCGAAAGGGTTGCCCAGAAACTCAAAGCGATACACCGACATGGGCAGGAGGTGATAGGCAGGCAGGGGCAGGGCGCTGAGATCAACCGGCTCCGCGGCCGGTGTCCGCACGATCTGCACATCTTCGCCACGGTCTCGCATTGCCGATGACGCCGCGGTTTGCAGCCCATTTCGGCGGAAGACGATGCCCGGTACAGTTGCTAGGTCGCGGCCAGCTGCCAGGGCGCGCACCAGGTCGATGGCCACCCGCTCCCCTTCGCCGCACACCACCAGGTCTACTTCCGGATGCTCGCGCAGCGCCTCTTCGGCCAGGAAAGTGACGTGGTGGCCACCGAGGACGGTCACGGTGCGGGGCTGTACCTCCTTGGCAATGCGCATGGCGCGCACGACTGGGGGAAAGTAGGGAGTCATCGCTGTCGCGCCCACCAGATCGGGCTGCTGTTCCTCGATGGCCTGGCGCAGTGCTCGCCAGCCCATCTCGGAGGCATTGCAGTCCAGCACGCTGACCTGCACGCCCTCTTCCCGCTCCAGTACAGCAGCGATCCAGGCCAAACCCAGGGGCGGCGTGACGCAATCGCCCATCAGATCCCACACCCTCTTTGGAGGCTCGATCAACATGACGTGCATAGGACCTCCGAGAGATTCCAGGTGCCGGCGTCCGGGGGCAGCACAGGGTGCCGTGAAAAGGCCGGGCTGCGCCAGCGTGCTCAGACTGCAACCGAAGGAGTGCGGCACTCTGTGAAGCAGCTTGGCTTCGCTGCCCCGGCCTTGGGCCGCATGATACTCCATTGGCGGCATTCTGTCAATCCTCGCCTGTGCAGTTTCCAGAGCATAGGATGCTCCTCTGAGATGATTGCCGGACCAGGCCAGCCACCTTCACCGCGGCCAGCCAGTTTGCCAGTGCGATTTGCCGGCTGTGGCGCGACACGAGTACAATCCACCATGACTCGGGCCTTCACGCCAAAACAATGCACAGCAGGTCAGCACCGCGCAGACGCCCGAAGATAACAACACACAAGGAGGGAGAACCGTGCCACTGAAAGAACAACTCCTGGCTATCCTCGAGGACAGCGAAAAGGCCGCGCAGGCTTTTGTCTCTGAGCTCTCGGACGAAGATCGAGCGGCTGTCGGCACCTTTGAACACTGGTGTGCCAAGGACGCCTTGGCGCACATAGCTCACTGGAAGGACAGTCGGGCCCAGCGCCTGGCAGCTCTGGCTCGCGGCGAGGAGCCACCACCCTCACCACCACATTTCGAGCAGGCCAACCTCGCCTGCTTCGAGCGCTACTGCGATTGCTCCTGGGATGAGGTACAGACCTTCGCAGATCTGGCTCACGGGCAGCTGGTCGACGCCGTGAACACTCTGACAGAAAATGTCCTGGCCAAGCCGCCCTCTGGCTCCGAGGGCCGCCCATTATGGCAGGACGTCGTCCGCACCGGCTACACCCATGTGCTGATTCACATAGCGGGATACTATAGCGAGCGCGGGTGGCCACACAGAGCTGGCCAGCTCTGGAAGGAGTGGGGAGAACGCGTTGCCCCTCTGGACGACAGCCCCGAGTGGCAGGGCGGGGTGCACTACAACCTGGCCTGCAGCTTCGCGCTTACGGGGAACCAGGACCAGGCCGTGGCCGAGCTGCGCCAGGCCCTTGAACTGCGCCCCAGTCTCACCTCCTGGTCCAAGCAGGATCCCGACCTCAGCTTGCTGCACGAAATGCCCGAGTATAGGGAGCTATACGCGCCTGAGTACTGGTGGAAGGCCCTCGATGCCAGCCCACAGGCAGAGGCCCTGGCCGACCAGTTCATACGCGCTCTGACCATGTTCCGGGAGGCAGTCAAGGCCTGCCCCGCGCAGGAGTGGCGAAAGGGCGAGGCCGCGTGCCGACGGCCGGCCGGCCTGGCCCTGCACCTGGTGGAGTCGATGGGGTCGTACTCGTCACTCAGGGCAGGCGAAGGTGAGGGCGGTCGCTTTGACGTGGACTGGGAGGACAAAGACGCTTCCAAGCTACCCTCGCAGGAGGATCTGTTGTCCTACCTCGACCACGTGGAGGCGCGGTGGGCCGGCTTCCTTGCCGAGGCTGACCTGATGGCACCAGAGGAACTGTTCCGCTGGACCGGCTCGACCTTGCTCAGCCGGGCCGCCTACGTGCTGCGCCACACGCAGCATCACGTGGCCGAGATGTGCCTGGAGTTGCACACCCGCGGGCTCAAGGCCCCGCAGTGGCAGTAGCCAGCCAACCACAGTCCGCCAGGGAGCGCCAGCTGGACATGGCCGCAGCTGCCTTGCCCGCCGCGAGAGACGCACGAGGGAGTCCTTATGAGCAGTCGTGTGATCAGGATTCTCCAACCCGGTGACGAGGCTGCACTGGAAGCTTTTCTGCTGCCTCGGGTTGAATCCTCCATGTTTCTCATTGGCAATATGCGCACCTCGGGCTTGATAGACGATGGCCAAGCCTATTCCGGAACCTACGCGGCCGCGCTCGAAGGGGACAGGATTGCCGCAGTCGTGGCTCACTACTGGAACCACAACCTAGTCTTTCAGGCACCGATTCATCTGCCCTCCCTGTGCCGAGCAGTGGTCGAGGCATCGCAACGGCCCATATCTGGATTGATCGGCCCAAATGACCAGGTCAACTTGGCAAAAGAGGCACTCCAGATTGACGAGTCATGCGTACAGATGGACGAGTCCGAGAATCTCTACAGCCTGCGGCTGGACGACTTGATTCTGCCGGGCATCCTGAGCTCAGGCACAGTGAGTGGGCGGCGGATTGAGCCGCGTGACCTTGAGCTGATCGCCGAGTGGACAGCTGCCTACTCGGTGGAGGCGCTCGGGGAGAAGGACAGCCCGCAACTGGTGCAGCGGTGTCGAGCTTCGGTCGAACGCTCGTTGGCGAAAGGCCGTACTTGGGTGCTTGAGCACCACGGTCGGCCAGTGGCCTGCAGTTCCTTCAATACAGCAATCGAGGAGGCCGTCCAGGTTGGAGGCGTCTGGACACCTCCCAAGCTTCGTGGCCGCGGATACGGTCGTTCCGTGGTCGCTGCTTCGCTGCTGGATGCACAAAGCGAAGGTGTCCACAAGGCAATCCTGTTCACAGGAGAGAGCAACATCCCCGCCCAAAGGGCCTATGCTGCTCTCGGCTTTCGACACATTGGCGACTACCGCATCACGCTCCTCGAGCCGCCACTGGAGGCCAGCTTGTTTGTGACCCGCTCCTAGCAAGCAGTCGCCGGTCGGCGCTGGTCAGCCTTGTGCCACACCCGATGCACCAAACACAGAACCGGGAGCTGTGACCGCTCTCGGCTCTGTTCGCTCTGCTCTCAACGCCTGTGAATCCCTTTGTCCGCCGTCTGCCGCCAGGCCAAGTCAGGGTTCCTCCCGCGGCCGCTGTCGTTGGCCTGACGTTTGCCATTCCCTGCTTTCCGTAGGCAGCGTCGGCGCACACCTGGCATCTGCAGCTGGCGATGCGCAAAACCGCACGTGGTTTCACCGGCGCCGAGTGCGAATCGGATCCCGTTGCACAGCGCCCTTTGGGTTGCCCCACGCGGGTTGCTAGCCCATGAGCCGGATCACAGCGAGCAGCGCAATGCCGGCAAGCGCAAGGACCGCCGAGATCGACACGGCCAGAATCGCTGTGCGGATGAGCAGAACGCGCTGGGCTTGCTTGTAAGCCTCCATCTGATCCTCCTTTGTAAGGGGAATTGGGACATCCTTCGGTATCCCCGCTGCGGCCTGCTGCTGAACGACGCCAGCCAGCTCGGGATCTGTTTCCAGGAAACTCTCAACCAGGGCACGCGTATCCGAACTCGCTTCATCGGCCAGGTACAGCGGCAGCAGATCGAGCACTACACTGCGCGTAACCTTCATGGTCAGCGTCTCTCCTCATTCTTGATACGGGAGGCGATGAGCCTCTTCCTCACCCGATGGATCTTGACCCTGGCTGCGGGCACCGATATCTGCAGAACGCGGGAGATCTCTGCGTACGCCAACTCATGCTGAACCCGCAGGACGAACGCCGCACGATCAATCTCCTCAACCGCCTGCAACACTTCGTTCACTCTCGCGATTTCGAGCTGAGATTCCACCGTACGCTCAGGGCCGGGAGAAGGATCCACCTGAGCGTCATCCAGAGATACCTGGCTCCTTCGCTTTCGCCTCTGGTGCAGAAACACGTTCCGGGCAATGGTGAGGAGATAGGCTCGCAGGGTCTCTGTGCGGATGACGTTGTGGTTGGCCCAGGCGCGCACAAAGGTTTCCGACGTGATGTCCTCTGCATCTGCTCTGTTGCCTGCAAGCCAGAACGAAAAACGGTAGATATCGTCCTTGTGGGATGCATACAGGTCTTCAAAGCTCAGCACTGCTGTCCTCTGTAGATACTATGCATGAAAGGGCGGAAAGTTACACTGGGGTGGCGGAATGGAAGGAGAATGAATGCTGTATCAATCTGCGGCAAAGGCTGCCAAGCCGCCGGCTGCGTCACTGAGAGGCATGAAGAACGCAAGTCATCCTCTCGATGGCGGGATCCGGCCGACAAACGCGGCAGAACCGCTGTCGGTTATCCACCGACGGTCTCGCCGCTCATGATGCCCAACGTGGGGCACGTTCTGCCGTGTTGCATGGCTCAGTTGGATGCCCCGCCCGGCCGATGCACTCGCCAGTGCACGTAACCAGGTCAAGCCTCGCTCAACTACCTGCTGGCCGCCAGGCTTGGTTCAAGATCCCGCAGGCGACCCTGCGCTTCCTCCAGGTCCTCCTCACGGAACTGGCGCATGTACAGATCATAGTAGGCGCCCTGGGCTTCCAGCAGCGACTTGTGCGTGCCGCGCTCCACGATCTTGCCGTCCAGGATGACCAGCACTTGGTCCGCATTGCGGATGGTGCTCAGGCGGTGGGCGATCACAAAGCTGGTGCGCCCTTTGAGCAGCTGCTCCAGCGCCTTCTGGATCAATCGCTCGGTGCGCGTGTCTACGCTCGAAGTCGCCTCATCCAGGATCAGGATGCGCGGGTCGGTCAGCGCGGCGCGGGCGATGGCGATCAGCTGCCGCTGCCCGTGGCTCAGCCCGGCACCCTGCTCGCCCAGTACCGTCTCGTAGCCGTTGGGTAGGCGTTGGATAAAGTCATCGGCGTGGGCCAGCTTGGCAGCGGCCCGCACCTCCTCCTCGCTGGCCTCCGGCCGGCCGAAGCGGATGTTGTTGGTCACCGTGTCGCTGAACAGG
>Ga0209427_10008383_pt1 | contig 11632 bp, 10 predicted proteins | sample DeeMarSWOR136_30_FD_187465 | JGI IMG/M metagenome (GOLD analysis project Ga0209427, IMG submission 187465) | Marine sediment microbial communities from White Oak River estuary, North Carolina - WOR-1-36_30 (SPAdes) (version 2) | ecosystem: Environmental > Aquatic > Marine > Intertidal zone >... | reverse complement strand
AGGAGAAAAAATGGTAAAATGAGCCGACGGAGGGATTTGGACCCCCGACCTGCTGATTACAAGTCAGCCGCTCAACCGGGCTAAGCTACGTCGGCGTGTTTCGTAGCGGTAATGTCTAACCCTATATAAAATTCTCTTGGTGCATAGGATTTTATTTTATGAACTGATATGTCTGTTAGAATATATTTCTGTCCTGCTGCGATCTTCTTTAAAAAAGAAATCTTTTCCTGTATTTCTTTTTCTTGTAAAATATCATAGTAATGGATTTTACAGAGTGAGGCAGCAATGGACAATGCAGCAGAAAAAAACCTATACGCTGAAAACGGAAGGTTCATGATAATCCGGTCTGCTTTTTCAGGAATAAATTTAATAACATCAGTTGCATCAGCTTGAATTACTTCCACGGTGTCAAGGACATGATTTTTCTTAATGTTCTGTCGTGCCAATAAGATTGCTTTTTTGTTTTTATCGATTGCATAAATCTTCTTTGGTTTTGAAAACCGCGCGATCATAATAGAGAATGGTGCAACACCTGTAAACATGTCCACTACAGTTTCCCCAGGTTTTACATAGGTTGCGATTCGTTTTCTTTCTGATGCAAGTCGCGGAGAAAAATACGTCATTGCCACATCGACATCAAATGATAATCCATATTCAGTATGGGTGGTTAGGGTTTGGTTCTTTCCCGCGATAATCGTGATAGTCCTTGTCCGAAGTTCTCCTGAAACCGGGTCGATGAGACAGACGGTCTGTATGTTTTTATGCGTTTCTAGCAATGCTTTCCCGATAATTTTCTCATACTTGCTAAGAGTTTTTGGAAGCTTAATCAGGATAACTGATCCTACGATATCATATGATGTTGGAAGCTCATCCACATATTTTTCTGGAAGGTTTAGGAGTTCTTTGTACGAATGAGGTTTTTTTTGTCTTACCTCAAATGCTTTAGTGACAACTCTATAATTGGTTAGATTCTCTGGGACCTTTATGAGTGGAAAATAGATGCATGTGTTTTCCTTTATCATTGTTACATCGTCTCGCAGAAGCTGCCGTTGGCGAAGCTCTCTTCGTACTGGCTCAGCTTGATTGAGCGGAACACAGAGCGCTTTTGTTTTTTTCTTTATCATTATCTAAATAGTAATAGAAAATAAATGAATAAATATTATGGATATAATATAAAGTTCTTCTACAACAAAAAGAGGTAAGTCCCGCCTCCCGGATTTGAACCGGGGACCTGCCGGTTACGGCCATAGAGTCTACAGCCGGCCGCTCCAGCCAGACTGAGCTAAGGCGGGTGATGCTGTCAAGCCCACATAATAATAGGTATATTTATTAGTTAAGGTTTATTTGTTACCGTTGTCTTGTATGAGATTTGGTGTCATTGTCTGTCCGAACTGCAAATATGTAAAAGGAGTGAATCTTTCGTCAAAGACGACGAAATGCACCCGCTGTGGAAAGATCCTGCAGTTGAAAAAAGTTAGGATCTTCTATGAAACTGAGTTACAAGAAAAATTACGGCAGGTAGTGGGTTTGATGAATGCTGAGATGGAAGGAAAACGCGATTCATTTTTAAAATTTATAGAAAATAAAAGCAAATTGAAGCGAAAACATTTTAAGTGATTAATCTAAATTTTATACCAATAGTTGTTTATAAGATAAGGAAGGAAAATCGTAATGTATATAAACAAGGTAGATATTTACGTCACCTGAGGTCCGGTGAGGACACAGATATAAGTTACCTACATCTACACTAGAGAGGGACTTATATGGTGGTTCACGGTGTGAACCCAGTGTTTTACCCGACTTTCATGAAGCAATATGCAAGATGAATTTAGGAGGACATGAAAAAAATGAAAGCAAACAAAATAATAGCTACCTTGGTAGTAATGACAATGATGCTATCAATGCTGGTAGTATTAAACCAATTAGATGTTGTAAAAGAAGCGAGTGCACAACCTGGTGTGGATGAATGGGGCGATGCAACAATAAACATTGTCTACGATACTACGTATTCAAGTGGGCAGATCAAGATTAACACTTCAGAATGGGCAGCAAATGGCACCTATTATTTATATTACCCAAATTACTGGTCTATCTCTCCAGGGATAGCACAGAATTTTTCATTTGATGGCCCTTACAAAGTAGGGACAGATGAATATCCGGTCCGAGTTACAGCAACACAAGCAGGTGTTGTGAATAGTGATATTCTTGACACGCTGAACACTGGAGGAAATTCAATTTCTTTTTTAAGAGCAGGCATGTGGGTCTTCGATGATATTGGTGGTGCAAGTTACCCATACGCGGGATATTTATGGGTCAACACTTCAACTGTTCTGAGTATAAGTTCTACCTCAACTTTCTCCTATGGATCAGATGCAGAGCTTGAGATAACCGTGACAGAAGACGGTAACAATGCAGCATGTATGATTGCTGTTCTTGATCCTGATAATAATACCGTCTACCATGAATACAGTCAAGGTACTGCGACATTAGACCAAACGTACTTCGAATATGCAGGAAAATACACCATTAAAGCATATAGAGATCTTGATAAATATGGGGTATTTTATTACTATGGTGATGAAGATGAAGACGGCAATGGAGTCAATGATGCCTATGACCCTGCCTACGGAAATGGTTTAACGTTCCCAATAGGGATTACTGAAGGATATGATTATACAACGATAGGTCCTTGGGATCCACCTGAAAAGAACGCTACTAAAAAGACCTTTTCAGTTGGCACAGGAAAACCAAATATTATATTGACAAATACAACTATTTACTGGGGATTCGAAACACGGATTGATATCAATGTGACTAACAACACCGGAGCTGGACTCGATTTTACTCCTAGTCCGATAGTCCTTAAGTATGGATCGAAATACATACCTTTTAGTATCACCAATGAGGGCAATGGTAATTATTCACTTGAACTTGATCGATTCGATGAGGGAACTGATTGGGAAGATCTTGCGACGGCTCTTGGCGATGATAATGTAAACGGTACCTGGAGAGTCGTTTTCGGATATGATGCTAATGGCGATGATACCTATGAGTGGAACAATACTGCAAGCTTTACCGTGAAAAGTGTAAGCCCGCCAGTGCAACTTGTGATTGTTAACGATGGCAGTGGATCACCAAGCGATAAGAAAGTGGATGTTCCAGAGTACATATCTCCCACTGGGCAAGCTACCACAATAGACATCGTCTTTGATATTTTTGGTCGAAGTATTATAGATGAATACAGAAATGCATATTATGGTGACGACCCTGATGAACTAGATGGAGCCATGGATAATATCACCATTGAAGGAGATATTCTCTACCCTGTTACAGAAACCGACCTTGTTTACTCTGGTTCCAAAGGGAGATGGACTGTTACGGTAACTCCGACAAAACCCGGTGGGGAAATCACATTAACCATCGATTGGCCTGGAGATGAAAACGGCTCTGCAACACAAACCATTGAAATTGTCAACGGAACATATGTGACATCTGCGGTTGATGCATTCACCGTTGGATCAGATTATAACCTGACGGTGACAGTCACAGATATGGATCAAGCAGTCGTAAAAAATGCTCGGGTTTATCTCATGTGGGAAGACTTAGGTGTTGAATTCAATTCCACGATTGGAAACAATGGGGCGGGCAATGGATTAAATGGTGAGTACACGTTCTGGATACAACCATATAAAAAAGATTCAACTACTCCAGATGTTGCACCACAGAACATTACAGTAGCAGCCCGATGGTATGAAGGATTCTGGGGATACACGAAAGTCATTATGGACAGAAACCATAATATGATCGTCAACATGACTCCCACTACTGCCTATGCTGGTGATGCTGTTGAATATGATATCATGGTCAGCCTTGCTGGTGGTGGAAACCCTGATACCAATGGTCTATCTGTTGCATTGTTTAACGAAACCGGAGAGTATGTAACCGGCGTAGACGAATGGTATAAAGACGGCGCTTATGACATAACAGACGAATTGATTCCTCTTTCAGGAGGAACCTACTATATCTTTGCAATGAATGACACCTGTGATAGCAGAGGAAATAACGCAACACTTATCGTTACAAGCTACGTTGTCGCCTCTTCACCCTCAACTCTTGCATGGAAGATTGATGACGCAGTCAATATGACCTTCCAGCTCACTCCTGCAGGAGACGGTACCTTAACAATCTATAATATGACGGGTTCCCCGGAGGCATCAATCCTTGGGGATACAACAGAAATCTCTGTCGAAGACGGAGTCGGTACTCTTGATGAAGTCAACGCATCAACACTTGGGAACGTTACATTCAGCTATCGACCTGATGGCGGTGAGGATCGACCTGCTGATGGATTACTGCGTGTAACCACTGCGACGGCAACACCAAACCCTGCAACGATCTATAATGGTGAAGCAACATTAGTAACAATCACTATCACTCACCCTGCAACTGGCACTCCTCTAGAAGGCGTTGACGTACGTCTTGAAGCATGGAATGCAACTCTTACAGATACAGTTCTTGCGAAAATACCTGACAATGAAACCACTGATGCGGATGGAATAGTACAATTCTCAATCACCGCTGAGGCAAGTGGTGAAGTTATTATTTACATGGAAAATGCTAGCGACCCTGACAATGAATTTGTCATCGTCGCAACAGCTCGAAAACCAATGACCATCTACCTCAACCCATCTGTTGACGAAGGAGACACCTTCACTGTTGAAGCAAGATCCAATGATGTACTCATCACTGATACTACAGTCACATTCACGTTCGACGGACAGACCTGGCCGACCAACACCGGAGTCGCGACTATTACTGCACCCACCGTATCAACCTCGATGGCCTATCCTATCACGGCGAGTGCGGAAGGATATATCACGGCTACAGGCGTAATCGTTACAGTACTTAACATACCAAAACTCATCGTCGCTATCGCTGGTGAAGTAAAAGCTGGACAGACCTTCACCCTAACCGTCGCAGACGATACCGGTAAAGCCGTCATTGGTGCAACAGTCACCTTCGAGGGAAACACCTACACGACCGGTGCTGGCGGAACCGTCACCATCACAGCACCAAGCAAAGCAGGTAACTATCCAGTAACCGCAACCTTCCCAGGATATGATCCCATATCAGATACTATAACGATTGAGGAAGGCGGTGGCATTCCTGGATTTGAGCTGCTAACACTCATCGCAGCGATCGGAGTAGCATTCTTACTGCTCAGACGCAGACGAAAGTAAAACACACCAAAAAAGGGGTTTTTATACCCCCTTCTTTCTCATTTTTTTTAAAGTTTTTTTTTTCAAAACCCTTTTAACCCCTTTGTTTTTATACTTTTTCTTGGAGTGACTAACTCTGAAGGTAAGTATTGTTATCCCGGCGATCAACGAGGAACGAGGCATCGGCAAAACAATTGACGCGGTTAATACAGACTATTTTAAAAACCATAACTGGGATCTAGAAATCATTCTTGTCGATGGGAATTCTATAGATAAAACACGGGAAATCGCATCAGAAAAAGGAGCACGTGTACTCATTGAGAAACGAAAAGGCTATGGCAGAGCCTATAAAACTGGTCTTGCAGCTGCAACGGGGGATATCATCATTACCGGTGATGCTGATGCAACATATCCGTTTAATATGATTCATGAATACATCCAACTGCTCATAGATCAGCATCTTGATTTCTTAACCACGGATCGTTTCGCCGCGTTAAAACACGGCTCTATGTCCCTTAAACATCGGTTTGGAAACCTTACTTTAGCCTGGACGCTACGTATTCTTTTCCTTGTCAACATCCGTGACTCCCAATCAGGGATGTGGATCTTCAGACGAGACGCTCTTTCAAAAATACAGCCCTTGGACGAGTTCAACAACGGTATGCCCTTCTCAGAAGAGATAAAAATAGAGATGTTCAAAAACAAGCGTATTAAAGCAAAAGAGATCCCCTCCACCCTGTTTGCCCGGGAAGGTCAAGTAAAAATTGAAAGCTTCAAAGACGGTATTAAAAACCTTAGATTCCTTTTTAAGAAATGTGTCACTCCTTCGAGCCACAGTTGAACGGAAAAGATTATTCAACTTCTTTATCTATCCTTTTTTTTGAGGAAGACATATGGATCCCTTAATGACACTCTGGGTGTTAATTATTGGAATCATAATAGGAGTCCTGCTTGGTGTGTGGATTTCCTATAGAACCACGGTGACCCCATTACAAGAACGAATGCAAACAATCACTAATCAAAAACAACAGTATCAAGAAACCATGAAATACTATCCCTATGATCCTGATAATTTCCGATTTATCGGTTCTCCTATTAATGGAATCCAGTTCGAAGAAGACAGCATTCTCTTCGTTCGCCTCTATACTGACAGCACACCACGTACAAAGGAACAAGACCATATAAAAACACTTGTAGAGCAAGGAAACGTACGATGGTTTGAGTTTATGACGAAATAACTTTTCGTATCTCTTTTTCAAGGATCATGCTGATTAGTTTTCCATCTGCTTTTCCCCGCAGCTCTTTCATCACAAGACCCATGAGGGGTCGAAGCGCATTGATTCCTTTTTCTCTGACAAAATCTATTCGCTGGATAACAATTCCATGGATGACCTGTGTAATTTCCTTTTCATCTAAAAAGTGCACACCACATTTCTCTATGACGTCCTCAAATGATGCTGTTGGATGTGTGAGAAGATATCGAAGGATAGCTGGTAATGCCTCTTTTGCATACCTTCTCTGCTTTAAACCAGAGAATGCCGTTGTCAATAGGTATTCTGTAAGGGTTTCTATTTGAAATCCTTCCTTTTCAAGCTCTGGAAGAGTATTTAGATAAGTACGAAGGATAGTGTTCTCCATGCCTGGAAATTGTGCTGCATATTGTTCAAAATTATCTTCATACCCGCTAGAAAGCAACTGAGTAAGTTGTTCTTCGTTGAGGTTGTATTGTAAGGAAAGTCTTTGTCGTTTCTCCCAGGGTTTTTCTGGGAGCTGTATGTTCTGTAATCGTTTAGCGGTGATTCGCACGGGAGCTACATCGGTCTCCGGGTACATGCGCGCGGCGCCAGGTAGCGGCCGCATATACTCAGTGGTATTATCAGCAAGGCTCCGACGAACCTCCTCAGGGACACCATCGAAATACATCATCGCTCGATGCAGCACCGCATCTAATGCTACATCCACTATTGGTTCGTCACCAAATGCAAGAACAAACGCATCATAAGTAGTTATCTGTAGTCGCCTGTAAACCTCCGATATCTCCTGTTCTGAAAGATCATAGCCTGGCATCTCATCGCTATGGATAATACCACTAATGCCACTCGCAAGTCTAGCGTAGATTGAGAAATCCTTGCCTAAGAATGTGTACTCCTGGGCAAGTAACCCTTGATAACCTGGAAGGCGGATCCCTTTGACACATCCTTTCTTTTTAAGCTTCCTCTGTATGATTTTTGATTTTGTCGTCACAAACACGCCAGAGACATCGATGCAAGTAACATTTTTTAAATCGTTTTTGCATGCCCGCTTACTAAGTATTTCTGAGATTTCGTAAATCCCCTTCTGACGTAATGCCTCCTGTTCTGCAACCTTTGAAATCGCACTAAGCGACTGGATTCCTTTCACCTCGACACGTGCCCCTCGTGCGATAGAGATGTTAAGATCCTGCCGGATTGTACCCAACCCTCGTTTCACCTTTTTTGTCGCCTGCAACAGCATACCAAGCTGTTCAGCAGATTGCTGAGCATGCTGTGGTGAGATAATGTCGGCCTCGGTAGTAATCTCAATGAGTGGAATGCCAAGTCGATCCAAGCTATAATGTACGAGGTTTTCCTTCTCGGAAAGTTTTCTTGCTGCATCCTCTTCTAAGGCAAGCGTTGAGATTCGTACGTTCTGAAGCTGACCACCTATTGCAACTAAAGTGGTCCGTTGGAACCCTGTGGTGTTCGATCCGTCGATAACAATCTTACGCATGAACTGTATTTCATCAACGGGTTTTGCATTCAGAAGTAAGGCTACGGTAAGACAAATGTCGATAGCTTCGTTGTTCGCTGCATGCGGTGGCTCTTCATCTACTTCGACTAGACAAGTTGACGCTTCTGTTGCACTGTAGCAGAACCTCCTCTTGCGTGATGCTTCCTCAAGAGCCGCCTTGTCGACATCACCCAGTTCACTTTGCGTTGGTCGTAGCACTCGTTCAAGGCTATAGACTACCTCGTCTGTTAACTTTGATTGACAGTGACAGAATAACTTATGGGTCTCTAGCTGTTGATGTATTTCAAGTCCTGCTTTAAAACCAATCTGGTTATAGTCCATATCTCTTGGTGAGAAACGAACGAATCATATATTATGATTCCGACTATACCAAAAAAAAGATTTATCTTTCAGTGGTTTACCGGTAAACCTCTTAGAACATATGTTTTCAAAACATCTCTAGTTTGTCATGTTTTTTATGAGAGAATAATAAATTTTTATATCAAATTTGATACAATAATTCCTTGAAAAATTAAAAAATTCTTATTCTTTTTTTATATTAGTGTTCTTATTAGACAAAATCTTTAATTCTTAACTACTTTGTATATTCTGTTTTTAGAAGAAAATATTAAAATTTTATATCATTTATGATATAATTCTTTTTTAGCCAACAACGGAAAGTTCTTTTTCAGTGACCTTGCCTTTGAAACGATCGAGACTTAAACTTTCCAAAACCTCTGATGTCTTCCCCTCAGCAATTAGATCAGTGAGCAATTTTGAAACCATCGGTGATATCATAAAGCCATGACCACTAAACCCATTGCATTGGATAAATCCCTTTACATCCTTCACAACACCAAGAATCGGCCGTGCGTCTGGAGTAACATCATAAAATCCTGTCCAATGACGCAACAGGTTCACATGTTTTAACACAGGAGCATATCGCGTCAATGTCTGCGACATATGCTGCAAAAATGCAAACGTCGGCATCGTCTTATATCCCTCAGTTTCCTCAGGAATTGGGATTCCACCAACAATTTGCCCTTCTTTTTGTTGACTAAAATAAATCCCATCCTTAAATGAAATCACCATCGCCTCAAACAAAGGTGCCAACCGCTCTGTCGCCATAATCTCCTTACGAAATGGCTTCAAAGGGAGATTCACCTTTGCCATCTTCGCAATCTCTTTAGAGTCAATCCCTGCTGCATTCACAACCACATCAGTATGAATCGTTCCCTTGTCTGTTACAACTGTACGAATTGCTTTGCCAGCAACCTTCAAACCGACAACACTGGTATGTGTATTGATCTCAGCACCATAGTTCCGTGCTGCATGCGCATATGCAAACGTAGTCTTAAAAGGGTTTGCATGACCATCAGTTGGACAAAATGTCGCACCAATCACCCTCATACCGTTCACATCAAGAATAGCAGCTACCTTGGGTATCTCTTCAGGCTGCAAGATATTCACCTTAAGCCCAAGGGATCGTTGCATCGTGACATTCTTTTTTGCCTGCTCCATCCCCTGTGAATCATGCACTGCGATCAAATACCCACCTTGACGAAACTCAATATCCTGCCCAAGAATCCTGTTTAACCGTTCAAAAATCTTCACACTTTGAATCGCAAGCAATGCATTCTCCCGGGTCGACCATTGCTGTCGTATTCCTGCACCACACGCACCCGTCGCACCAGCTGCAAGATAGTTTTTCTCAAAAAGAACCACATCAAGACCTTTTTTCGCCAGATTATACGCAATAGAGCATCCGTTCACACCGCCGCCAATAATGACAACATCAGATTTCCTTTTCATCGTTTTCACATGCCAATGTTCCAAGAGACACAGGAACCAATGGTGGTCGTACGGTCGGAAGTGGGATCTTACTTATTTTTTTACCGGTTTTTCGCTCCAAAATACGTGCGACCAGCTGGATGCACACGCGTCCCTGACAAGGACCCATGCCAATCCGTAGTTTCTTACGAAGCTCCTCAATATCTGTGTACCCCTCCTCAATTGCCTGGATTACATCCTCTTCGCTGATGTCTTCACATCGACAGACAATACTTCGCTTCATATCTTAGACCCTTATATTCCTAATATCCATAGCATATTTCCCATCAATCTCAATGGTCACAACCAATGTTTTCCCTTGTTTGACCACCTTTGTAACCAAACCCTCTCCCCTTACGACACCAATCCTATCTAACGCTTTTACCACATTACCAACCTTCGGTGCTGGGACAAACTCATAGGGGAGGGTGACCCTTGCTTTCTCTCCTTTGACCTTCACAACGAAAATAGCCAACCCTGGGCATATTCCAATACATTTTGTACACCCAATACATCTCTCAAAATCATTGACCGGTGGCGCATTAATATCTTTCATGGAAATCGCATGAACCGGACAGGATTCAACACATGGGTTACAGGGAATCTCCTCAACACATTCAAGGATAGCAACCCCTTTCTCCAACTGTTTTCCAGTCGGAAGCTGAAGATCCGTAATGGAAAGGACACCGGTTTTCTCATACTCACACATGGCCTATCTCCACATGCTTTGCGATTTTCTCTTTTGCAATCCGTGGCTTCTCTCCAAAAGGACCAGCCCTAAGCTGAGAAAGCTGGTTCTGATACTGCACCAAAAGGTTCTTCTTCCGAATGCGACCAAGCTGCATTGCAGCAGCAAGACCAGCGATCTTCCCTTCGATCATCGCAGTCGACGCCTCCTCAATGCCGGAGGCATCCCCAGCGACATAAACACCTCGTACCGATGTTTGCATCGATTCATCATGCAACGCTACATACCCACCTGCTTCAGGAATAAATTCCAGGTCAACCCCAATCTGCGACAGCAACCGTGTCGAAGGAGTCAGCCCAACCGCAAGACAAATCGTGTCACAAGGAACATCCTCCTCACTTCCCTTAACGGGTTTCCACTGTTCGTCAAGTTTTACAACAATCGCACCCTCGACTTTCTCATCACCATACACTTCTTTAATGGAATGCGATGTAAAAATAGGAACCCCACATCGACGAAGCTTGGCAGCATGTACATGATACCCCCCGATAACCGGTGCTGCTTCCACGACCCGATCCACCATAATCCCTGCCTGAAGCAACTGATAGGAAACAATAAGACCAACATTACCTGCACCCACCATCAGCACCCGGTCGCCAGGCTTCACCCCATAGACGTTCATCAGCGTCTGAACCGCACCAGCCCCATAGACCCCTGGTAGATCATTACCAGGGAACAACAACATATTTTCCATGGCACCACATGCAAGGATGACTGCCTTACAGCGGACATCGTATAGCCTGCTTTTATACTCACAACGTTTCACAACCCCAAACCGATGCCTATTCTTACTTTCATAATATCCAATAACGGTCGCATCGGTCATCACTTGGATTTTGCCCTCCCGCTGCAGACGGTGCAGCTCACATTCCAGATCCTTTGCAATGTCAATACCACGGGTCCCAGCACGTTCTTCTCTTGAGCCAAAGAACTTATGGGTTTGTTTCACCAACTGCCCTCCAAGACACTGATTCTCATCGACAAGCAAGACCGGCGCGTTCCTCGACGCACTTTCCAAAGCAGCACACAGACCAGCAGGACCAGCACCAACAACAAGGACATCAAAATCTAGTGTTTTCGTAGGCTC
>Ga0209427_10008382_pt1 | contig 11635 bp, 8 predicted proteins | sample DeeMarSWOR136_30_FD_187465 | JGI IMG/M metagenome (GOLD analysis project Ga0209427, IMG submission 187465) | Marine sediment microbial communities from White Oak River estuary, North Carolina - WOR-1-36_30 (SPAdes) (version 2) | ecosystem: Environmental > Aquatic > Marine > Intertidal zone >... | reverse complement strand
GGCTTGGGCTACGGTATCCGTGATAACCTTCGGTCCCTGTCCACATCCGGCGAGAAATATTCCCTTCGTCGGACTCTCCACGGGATAGAGCTTGATATGGGCCTCGGTCAAGAAACCGTGTTTATCCGCCGTCGCCCTCAGCCGAGCGGCGATGCCCTTAATACCCTCGCTCGGCACCACCGCCGTAGCAAGGACAACCATATCCGCGTCGAGTTCCACTTTTCTATTGGTGAGAGTATCCTCGCCCCAAACCCTCACCTTATCCCCCTCTCGGAAAACGCGCGCCACGCGACCCCTCAGGTAGATCAGTTCCTCTTCCTCGATGGCCCCTTGCACGAACTCTTCGTATCCCTTGCTATCAGTCCTGACGTCCATAAAGAAGATATACGGCTGGGCATTTGGAATTTTCTGCTTCAGGAGTTTGGCCTGTTTCGCGGTATACATGCAGCAGACTCGCGAGCAATAGGGCATATACCGCTCCGGATCACGGGATGCCACGCATTGGATGAAGACGACCTCCTGAGGAATCCTCCCGTCCGACGGCCGCCGAATCTCGCCCCCCGTCGGGCCTGAAGGCGAAAGCATGCGCTCAAAGGCAAGCCCATCGATCACATCGGGGATTCGTCCGTAACCGTATTCCCCGATCTTCTCCTTTGGGAAGAGGTCGTAACCCGTGGCGACAACGATGGCTCCCACTCGTTCCTCAACCAGCTCCTCCCCTTGATCGTATCGGATTGCCCCTTCCGGGCAAACCTCTTGGCAGATGGTACACGTCCCATCAAGGAGGTGGCGACAGTGAATCGGATCGATAACGGGTTTTCCCGAATTTTCGGAAAAAGCCCCCGTATAGATCGCCTTTCTCGTAGTTAACCCTCTTTCGAAATCCGAGAGGGACTCGACGGGACATTTCTCCAAACAGACTCCGCAGGCTGTACACGTATCCCAGTCGACATATGTGGGTTTACGGCGGATTCGCACATCGAAATTGCCGATAAACCCCTTCACCTCCTCCACCTCACAATACGGCATCACCCTAATCTTGGGGTTGTTAGCGATCTCCGCCTTCTTGGGGCCGAGGATACAACGCGCATCATCCAGATGGGGAAAGGTCAGGGAAAGCTGATCCAGTCTTCCCCCTATGGAGGGCTGTCGCTCAACGAGGATGACCTCATATCCCGAATCGGCCAAATCAATGGATGCCGTTATCCCGGCGATACCGCCACCGATAACCAAAGCCCGTTTGGTCAAAGGCATGGCCAGGGTCTCGAGGACTTCATTCCCCCTCAGCTTCTCCAGGACAGACCGAATGATCTCCCCCGCTTTTGCGGTTGCCCTCTCCTTATCTCCTTGATGGACCCAGCTACACTGTTCCCGGATATTGGCAATCTCGCACACATACGGATTCAAACCTTCCGATTTCACCGCCTTGCGAAATGTTACCTCATGCATGGTGGGGGAACAACAGGCCACGATTACCCCACCCAATCCCTTTTCCCGGACGGCATTACGGATCAGTAATTGTCCCGGATCTGAACACATATAAATGTAGTCCTCGCTGTGAGCGACATCCTCCATCTCCCCCGTCTCCCGGGAAACCGCCTTTACATCGACGGTTCCAGCAATGTTTAGACCGCAATGGCAGATGAAAACGCCGATTTTTTTCATGTCCGTATATCCGTGTTCGTTATCCGTGTCCGCAGGAGATTAATCATTTTATCCGTGTCGGTAATCCGCTTTCCGTGTCCGTTTTCCGTAACGCGTATCGGTGAGAAAAAAGAGCGGACCACGGACACGAACCACGCATAAACGATTTTCCAATCAGTTTTGGGCGAACAGTACCTGGACCTTACTGGCCGCCGCATTTCCCTGGGCTACCGTATCGGCGATATCCTTCGGTCCTTGAGCGCACCCCGCCAGATAGATTCCCTCGACTCCACTTTCCACCGGATAGAGCTTCCACTGAGCCTCTGTCAGGAAGCCATATTCATCGGTCCCAATGTGGAGTTTCTCCGCGAGTTCTTTGGCCCCCCGGCTTGGAATCATGGCCGTGGCCAGGACAACCATATCCGCTGCAATCTCCACTTTTTTGCCCGTCAGCGTATCGACTCCCCACACCACGACATGGTCGTTATCCCTGAACAACCGCGAAACCCTTCCCCTGAGGTAGAGGATACCCTCTTCCTCCATTCCTTGTTGGATGAACTCCTCGTATCCCTTCCCCATGGAACGGATATCCATATAAAAGATATATGCACGACCATCATGAACCTTATGTTTGTAGAGCCTCGCATGTTTGGCCGTGTACATGCAGCAAGCCCGTGAACAGTAAGGCATATAACGCTCCGGATCCCGCGAGGCCACGCATTGGATGAAGACCATCTCCTTGGGGACACGACCATCGGAGGGGCGCCGGATTTCTCCCGCGGTGGGTCCTGATGCTGAGAGTAGCCGCTCGAAGGCAAGGCCATCAATCACATCGGGAACATCCCCGTATCCATATTCCCCGATCTCCTCCTTCCGATACAGATCGAATCCCGTGGCTACTATTATTGCCCCAACACGTTCCTCGATGAAGGTGTCTTCCTGGGCGTAATCGATGGCGTCAGCAGGGCACACTTTCTCACAAACCTTACACTTTCCCTCTGTGAAATACCGGCAGACCTCGGGATTGATAACGGGCTTATTGGGAACGGCCTGGGGAGAAAGGGTGTAGATAGCCTTTCCCAAGCCGACTCCCCGCTCGAATTCCGAAGGTACCTTGCTGGGACATTTCTCCTGACACAGACCACAGCCAGTGCATTTTTCCCAGTCCACATAAGCGGCCTTCCTACGGATTCTTACGGCGAAATCCCCGGCACCTCCGGAAACGGATTCGACCTCCGCATAGGTAATCAATCTGATATGAGGATGTTGCCCCGTTTCAACAGTCTTCGGGGTCAAGGTACACTGGGCACAGTCCAACGTCGGAAACGTCTCGGAAAGCTGAAGCATTCGACCGCCGATCGAGGGAAGTCGATCCACCAAGAGGACCTCATACCCACCATTCCCCAAATCGATGGAAGCCGTAATTCCGGTAATCCCACCCCCGATTACCATGGCTCGCTTTATGAAGGGGGTCTTTTGGCCTTTAGCGGGTTTTCTTCTTTGAATTTCGCCGATTCCCTCCTCGATGACATGCAACGCCTCCTGGAGGTCGCCACCGCCCTTTCTCCCAGCGGTGGGGCGTATGCCGAGCACTTCGCTCAGAGACGGATTGAGCCCCCACTGCCTCAGTGCCTTCTTGAAGGTAGGCCCGAATAGTTCCGGTTTAGAGCAGGCCATTACCCCCCGGTCCAACCCGTTCCCTTCCATAAAGGCCCGGATTGCCTCCACCCCCGATTCCGAACAGACCGGCTTATGGTAGATGAACGGAAGGATGTCCTTTCTCCCCTTCAACCCTTCCACCAGCACCTCTGGGTCGAAGAGGGTCATCCCCCCCAGTTCACACGGACACAGGACCACACCTACTTTACCCATCCCATCCTCACAGTAAGCCCTTCTTCTCCAAGAGGGGACGTGGATCGACGTCGTTTCGATGGAACCCCAATGTCTCGATCGGTAAACCCATGGCCAGCCCTAAGAGCTGGGTAAAATAGATAATCGGTATGCCGGGAAAACCATTATACTTTTGGTGAATCTCCCTCTGCATGTTATCGATATTGAACTGACACAGCGGGCAGGTGGTTGTCACGGCCTCGGCCCCGTTCCTTAAGGCGGAATTGAGAATGGCATACGCACATTCCGTTGCAACCTCCGGGGCCCCAACGGACTGAAAGGCACCACAACACTCGCTCTTATAGGGAAAATCCACCGGTTCACACCTAATGGCTTCCAGAAACTCCTCGAAGATGGTTGGAGCCTCTTTATCGTCGAACTCCATCTCCTCGAAGGGACGAAGGAGCATACACCCATAGAAGGGGGCTATCCTCATTCCTTGGAGGTCTTTCTTCAAGGCTCCTTTTATGGTGTCGAACCCCACCTCCCCCTTGAGGATCTCTAAATAGTGGAGTACCTGAAGATCTCCCTGGTAATCCATTTCAATAAAGGTGTTGATCTTCTCCCGTTTTTCCTTATCCCCCTTGATAAGCTCGTTGGTCCGTTTGATCACGTTAAAACAGACGGAACAGAGGGTGGTCAGTACACTTCCCTCCTCTTTCGCCCTGGCCAGTATTCGAGCGGGGGGCGCCAGGGCCATGATATTGTCCTTCGCCAGGGGAAATGTGGCACCACAGCATGTCCAGTTGGAGAGCTCCTTCAATTCAAATCCGAGTGCCTTCGCACACTCCCTTCCCGCTTCGTCCAGGTTTTGAGCTTTCGTATACAGAGTACATCCGGGAAAATAGAGAAATTCCATTTACCGCTCCCTCAGGGACGAGCGATCCCTTTCCATTAAGAAGTGAACTTCCTGAATCCGCTGATCAGCGCAATCTGGGGAACTCGCTCCATGAAGTCCTCCGATAGTTCCGCTACTTCAAGATGATCGAGGCGCTCCCTCTTCCTCAAAATAACCAACCTTATCGCCTCCATGATCCTCGCGATATCGAGTCCCTTGGGACACCTGGAGGTGCACTGGAGACAGGAGGCACACATCCAAAAGGTATTGCATTCGAGGACCTCCTCCTCCAAGCCGAGAAGGCTATACCGGATAACCTGATGAGGACCCAAATCCATGGCAAAGGAGACGGGACAACCAGCAGTGCAATTTCCGCACTGATAGCAGGCAAAGAGGTTTTGACCGCTGATCTCCTCAACCTTCTGGGCAAACTCATTGTGGACTTTATTACGAGAAACCTCGATTTTCATGTTCCTTCTCCCGACCGATTCAAAAAACAAAAAAATACTTAGGAAGTCCCTCCCTCACAACCGATCGCGTTGTCTCGGTTCAAGGAAAGCCCGACTAAAAATATATCAATTTCGGGGGAAAACCCACAAGGTGCGACGTTGGAGCTTTACCTTCTCTCATTCCCTCTTATACTGCCTTACTCCCTCCGCGTAAAGATCATTCCCCCAAATATCATTAACCACAATGGCGGGGAAGTCCTCTACTTCCAACCTTCTGATCGCCTCCGGTCCCAAATCCTCATAGGCGATGATCTCCGATTTCTTGATTCGTTTTGCGATCAGGGCAGCGGCGCCACCCACCGCCGCCATATAGATGGCCTTGAATCTCTTCATCGCATCGATAACGTCCCGGGAGCGCATTCCCTTTCCGATCATCCCTCTTAAGCCCTTCTCCATCAATTTTGGGGAATAGGGGTCCATGCGATAGCTCGTGGTTGGACCCGCTGACCCAATGGGTTTACCAGGCCTGGCGGGGGTTGGACCGACATAGTAGATGATCTGACCCGCAATATCGAAGGGAAGCTCTTCCCCTTTCTCAATAAGGTCGAACAACCTCTTGTGAGCTGCATCTCTTCCCGTATAGATGACGCCATTGATCAAGACACGATCTCCGACCTTTAATCTCTCCACATCCTCATCGCTTAACGGAGTTTCTATTCGAATGGGTTCACTCATACGTCCTCCGTGGTTCGTGTTCCGTGTCCGTGTCCTTGATCGGCGCCAGGGTTTCGTGTTCTTGGTCCGTGTCCGTGTTCCGGGTCCGGGTTTCGTTAATCTTTTTACGGACACGAGTCACGGACCACGGACACGTCAATCAAACGACCGCTTCCTTATGCCTCTGGGCATGGCATTGGATGTTCACGGCCAGGGGGAGGCTGGCGATATGGCACGGCATCATCTTGATGTGTACGGCCAGGGATGTCGTCCGTCCGCCCAACCCTTGAGGCCCAATACCCAAGTTATTGATCTTCTCCAAGATTTCTCCCTCCAGGGAGGCCAGTTCCGGATCCGGATTTTTGCTTCCGATAGGCCTCAAAAGGGCCTTTTTTGCCAAAAGGGCGGTCTCCTCAAAGGTTCCTCCAATTCCTACGCCCACGATGGTGGGAGGACAGGGGAACCCACCAGACTCCTCCACCCTTCGAACCACATACTCCACTATCCCCTTCTTTCCGACCGCCGGGGTGAGCATGGTCACCCGGCTCATGTTTTCGCTCCCTCCCCCTTTGGGGGCAACGATAAGCTTCACCTTATCCCCGGGAACGATCTTAACATGAATGACGGCGGGGGTGTTATCCCCCGTATTCGCCCTGGTGAAGGGATGGCAGAGGGATTTTCGAAGGTATCCCTCTTGGTAGCCTTTCCTTACCCCTTCGCTTATAGCACCATTGAGATCTCCCCCAACGAGGTGGGCGTCCTGTCCCAATTCGACGAATACAACCGCAATTCCAGTGTCTTGGCAGATTGCCACCCTTTCCTCCCGGGCGATGGACGCATTTTCCTCCAATTGTCCCAATACCTCGATTCCAGTAGGGGATTCCTCCCTTGCTTTAGCCCTCTTGAAGGCATCGAGAACGTCCTGACCCAGGTCGAAATTGGATTCCATACAGAGCCCCTTCACCATCTCCGTTATGACACTGACGTCAATCTCCCTCACCGTTCATCCTCCTGCTCGACATCTATAATTTCAATACCGCGATGCTGCTCCTGACCGCCTCCGCGGACTTGGAGACTAATGCCTTTTCCGCCGCGTTCAATTCCACCTGGATTACCTCCTCCACACCATCCGCCCCCAATTTGACCGGAACCCCAAAGCAGATATCCGAGAGGCCGTACTCACCCTGGAGGTAGGCACAACAGGGAAGTATCCTCTTCTTGTCCTTCAGAATAGCCTCCACCATTTGGGCCGCCGCCGCCCCGGGGGCGTAGAAGGCACTTCCGGTCTTGAGGAGTGAGACGATCTCGCCGCCACCCTTACGAGTTCTATCGACTAACCGATCAACGGCATCTGCGGGGAGGAGTTGTAAGAGGGGGATTCCACTCACCGTGGTATACCGGGGTAAGGGAACCATTTCATCCCCATGGCCTCCCAGGATAATGGTCTGGATGTCCTCTACGGAAACGTTCAATTCCATAGCGATAAAGGTTTTAAACCGGGCCGTGTCGAGAATCCCGGCCATACCCACCACTCTCTTTTTCGGGAAACCGCTCCGCTTCAATGCGATATACGTCATCGTATCGAGGGGATTGGCCACCATAATGAGGATGGCATTGGGGGAGTTCGCCACCACCTCGCCAACCACCGATTCAACGATCTTTTTATTGGTCTCCAGTAAGTCCTCCCTGCTCATCCCCGGCTTTCGGGGCACTCCTGAAGTAACAACAACGACATCCGAATCCCGTGTCTCCTCATAACCCGTGGTTCCGAGGATGGCCGAATCGAACCCTCCAATGGGCGCCGATTCAAACATGTCCAAACCCTTCCCCTGGGGAAGGCCATCGATGATGTCCACCATGACGACATCGCCCAGCTCCATTTCCGCTACCTTATTGGCCACCGTCGCACCTACATTGCCCGCTCCAATGACGGAAATCTTTTTCCTTCCCATGATCTCTCCTCCTTTACTCTAAAATCATATCTGAGCGTCCCTCCTATCTGGAACGCTATATCCCCTTAAGTGATATCCACACGACCTCCGTATTATCAGATCCGGCTCCAAAGTGATCTGCGTCACTTTATCCCAATCCCCTCCCTCGATCCTTTCAATCAGCGCATGGACCGCAATGGAACCCATCTCGTACTTCTTCTGGCCAATGGTACTCAGTTCAATAGTCCTCAAAGAGGAAAATTCGATATCGTTGAATCCCATCAGGGCTATATCCTCGGGAACCCTGAGTCCCGAATCGAGGATAGCCTCCAGGGCCCCCATAGCCATGTAATCGTTTCCCCCGAAGATGGCGCTGGGAGGATTGCTCAGGCTCAGAAATTTCCTCGCGACCTCATATCCCGATGGTTTCAGGAAATCACCCTCCAGGACCAGGAGTTCTGTCGGATTCAGCCCGTACTCGGTAAATGCCTTTCGGACCCCGACCAACCTGTCCGCCGCGACCGAGGAATCGCTGGATCCGGAAATCACCCCTATCCTGTGGTGTCCCATCTTGATGAGATGCTCGACGGCCAGATATCCACCCATGACATTGTCCACGACGACGTAATCCACGTCCTCGATTCCGGGATCCCCGGAAATCTTCCGGTTAACGAGGATCAGGGGAAAATTGTCCTCCACAAGCCCCGTAATGTTGGGGTCACGAATATGGGCTGAGGTGAAGATAATCCCATCAACTCCTCGGCTTCGGAGCATGTCGGTGTATTGCTTCTCCAATGAAATGTCGAAGTTCGTGCAGCAAAGTATGATGCTATATCCAAGGGATCTGGCCGTATCCTCTATCCCCCTTGCCAATTCCGGGTAGAAGGGATTGACAATGGTGGTGATAACCAGGCCTAAGGTCTTTGTTCTCCCAGAAACCAGGCTTTGGGCCAGCACATTGGGTTGGTAATTGAACTCCTGGGCAATGGAGATGATTTGCTCTTTGGTGGATTGGCTTATCCGGGGTTTATCGTTCAGCGCCCTGTATACCGTGGTGTGCGAAACCCCTGCCACCTTGGCTATATCCTTTATGGTGATATGCCTTCGCATGCAAAAAAGACCCCTGCGTGAACGTTAACTCAAATCCAAGCCCCTCGTCAATGGGAAAATCAATTTTTTTACAAATCGGCGGGTTCGAAGAGCTGATTGACCCTCTCAATCTCCTCCAACTCGAGAATCCGCCCGAGCATGGACGTTGATCTTTCGATGGGAAGGATCCCCTCCGTCAAGTTTATGAATTTGTCGGAAAACTCCTGCCGGGACAAGGGATTTTGGGGATCCCCCTTGGGATACTCCACCTTTTGAGAAAAGACACGCCCATCCCTGGTACTCACCTCGACAACCGCCCCCCATTTCTCGGGATATTCCCTGTCCAGTGCTTCGTCTGAACAGAGTTCCACCCGGGTCATTAAATCCCTCAATTCGCCGTCATTCAACCGCTCTTCGGTAAAAGCCTCCAGGCCCACTTTGCCAAATTTCAAAGCGGTGGCGATGCAGAAGGGAAAATGAAACTTGGCGATATACGGGTTCGTTAATTGAACATTGCCGAGGAGGTCAAGGGCGGTGGAATAAACTTTCACCTTGACTTTCTCGATCGCCTCCGGTGCTACTCCCCCTTCCCTTGCGAGAATCAGCGACGCATCCACGGCGGAATGAGTATGGCCGCACGAAGCATGGAATTTGAAGGAATTTCCCCCCATGTGATATTCCCGTCCGAGGCCATCCGTGGCCCCACGGAAATCATAATCGCCGGAGGTAGCCTTGCAGAATCCCTTCTCACCCTCGAAAATGTGCTCGGCTCCAGTAAATCCCTGCTGAGCCAGCAATGCAGCCAAAATCCCATTCATCGCGGCTTTCCCGGGATGCAACTGTTTGCTCATGGCGCTTTCCGACAGAAACTCCCAGAGCCCCGATGCTTGCGTCCCCGCACTCCCCAGGGCCCAAACCATTTGCTGAGGATCCAGCAGGAGGAGTTTGCCGGCCGCAACTGCGGCCCCAAAGGTTCCGCAGGTAGCCGTTGTGTGCCAGAATTGGTAATGGGACTTTCCCACCATCTCGGCCACCCTGATACCAACCTCATATCCGGCAACGATGGCGGCGATCAGGTCCTTTCCCGGCCTCTCCTCCCTCTCGGCAACGGCCAGGGCGGCTGGAATGATGGGGGCCGCCGGGTGGAATATGGATGGTCTGTGCAGATCGTCCATTTCCACCATGTGAGAAGACGCGCCATTTATCAGTGCCGCGAGGAGAGGAATATTCTTTGAGCCATCTGGAATCACCGTACACTCGGGTTTCCCCGGCATACCCTTGACCATTAGGAGCATCATCCTCACGGGCTCCTCCTGACTGCCCGCATAAGCAGATGCGAGCCAATCCAGAAAGCAGTATTTCGCAAGAATCCTTATCCTCTCCGGTATATCCTCATATCTCAAACTGGAGATGAACGCCCCAAACTCCCGGGAGACAGACATGATCCTCCTCTTTATGAAAATCCCGTTCCCACCCGCTCACCGTACCCCCGAATGGAAGTTTCCCGATTCGATCCCAACGGTAGTCACTTCTATCTCACCGTCCCCACATAGCGAGTGGTCAACTGTCTTTTCCTCACTGCTGGGTTGGAATAATCGGGCAAGAGCATGGGAGAAACCCGATCGGTCTCGATCCCCTCTTTTTCTAGTTCCCTATGATACGACCGCACATGCTCCAGGGTTAACTTCCCCTCCTTTGCCCTCTCACGGGCGTATAGTGCCGCATTTCTCCCTGCTATCCTTCCAAAGACCAACACATCCATGAGCGAATTACCCCCCAGGCGATTCTCACCATGAACACCCCCCCCCACTTCCCCGGCGATATACAAACCGGGAAGGGAGGATTCGCAGCTTTCCGTGTATTCCAACCCCCCGTTCTGATAGTGGAGGGTTGGGTAGACCAGAATGGGCTCCTTCGATATATCGATCCCGTATCGTTTGAAGACGGTGTACTTCCCAACAAAGTCCCTCTGAACCGTTCCCTCGCCGTACATGATGTCGAGCATGGGGGAGTCGAGCCACACCCCAATCGTCCCCGCGGGGGCCGAAACACCCTTCCGCCTGTCCGTGCACTCCCGAATAATGGATGCTACTTCCACATCCCTCGGCTCTCGTTCGAAGACGAACTGCTCCCCATCCATATTGACCACGTTGGCACCTGCCCCCCTGAACTTCTCCGTGATCAACAGGCCCTCTGCCTGTTCCGGGAAGACCGCTCCCGTCGGATGGAATTGCGCGGCATCGAGAAAACAGAGGCCCACACCAGCCCGATATGCCATCACCAAGCCATCGCCGGTAGCACCGTAATGGTTCGTGGTCATAAACCCCCGTAAGTGCAGCCGCCCAGACCCTCCCGTAGCCATTACCACCGCCTTTGCCTTTATGAGGAAATACTCCTCAGTCTCCAGACTGTAGAGGATCGCGCCCCCACAGTGACCGTGCTCGTTCAGGAGTAACTCGACCGCTGGTACGAATTCCAGGATCGTTATGTCCTCCGCCCGGTTTCTGGACTCGTCTCTGAGGGTCCTCATGATCTCAGCACCCGTAATATCGGAGGCAAAATGAACTCTCTTTCGGGAGGTCCCGCCCAGGTGGACCAACTGAAAGCTCCCATCCGAGTTCTTGTTCAACATGACTCCCAGGGCCTCAAGCCATTGGATAACCCCGGGAGCCTCCCTGACCAGCCGATAGACCAACTGAGGGACGTTTTTGAAATGTCCTCCGCCCATGGTGTCCAGGTAGTGATAAAAGGGGGAATCCTTCCCCACCTTAGCAACTGCCTGAATGCCTCCTTCCGCCATCATGGTATTGGCGTCACCGTGGCGTAGTTTGTTGGCAATGATGATCTTCGCTCCGGATTCCTGGGCCAGCAAAGCAGCGGCCGTACCCGCACCCCCTCCCCCAATGATCAGTACATCCGTCTCATATTCCACCTTCGTGAGGTCAACGGTATCCGGGTCCACCCGGCTCCTGGCTTCCAAGAGATCCGCGATTTCATGGTAAACGGGGTATCCCTTAGTCGGTCCAACGCGAATCTCCCTTCGGGATTCCGCTTGATAATCGGGGTGATATGCCCGCAGG
>Ga0209427_10008381_pt1 | contig 11636 bp, 6 predicted proteins | sample DeeMarSWOR136_30_FD_187465 | JGI IMG/M metagenome (GOLD analysis project Ga0209427, IMG submission 187465) | Marine sediment microbial communities from White Oak River estuary, North Carolina - WOR-1-36_30 (SPAdes) (version 2) | ecosystem: Environmental > Aquatic > Marine > Intertidal zone >... | reverse complement strand
CCTGCTCAACCAACTCGGGCAGTGAGGCCGACGATTCGTTTTCAAAGTTGAAGTCCCACCACGACGCAAGCCGGATCTCACCCCTCGCGTACTCAAGCCGATGCCCACCGCGCAGGAACTTGGCTTTCTTGAAGATCGTCCTGTCACCCAGCGGGTAGCCGATGTTGAATATGTCCTCGACCGCCTTCTCGTCCAGCTCTCGGGGAAAATCGGGACAGGCCATGAACGCGGTGACCTCAGTCGCAAACAGCACCAGGTCACCGAGGTCGACGTAGTACAGGTGACGGTGACCCATCCGGTCGGAAGCGATCAGTCCTCTCTCCCCGTCGGTATCGAAAACCGCGAGGTTGAACGAGCCGTCGATCCCATCTGCAAGTTCGACGCCGTACTGTTTCCACTTCGGAATGAGTTGACCGGCGATCCCGGGTGCCGGGCCGGCTGGCGGCGGCGAGTCTTTCCAGCCATAGATGTACCCCGAATACGCGGCGCAGGCGCCCGCGGCCGGATCGTCGGCCAGCCTGGATTCCCGGCCGTGGGGCAGTCCGACGTAAGCCAACGCAAACCACGGATAGACGGCGGTTTCCACCACGTACCCCGGGGTATGGTCGAGGCGACGGCACATGTCCGCCAGCAGGCGGCGGTTGGCCTCCCGGTCGGGATCCGATTTCCTTATCAGTCCGGCAATGCCCGGCACGTCGTCCTTGTCCTCATGGAATCATCAGCACCAATTATTCAAGATCGGCTAACGTACGGTCGGACAGGTCGGCCGGTCAATAAATGAAATCGCCCTGACCCGCAACCAGCCGACAAGGCCGGTGTAAGACCGGTCGGGATGAGGAGTTGCGCCGACGGCCGGGGGGCCGGATATTATGATTGAACTATTCTGAGTCCGCCGATAGTTTGTTATAAGAGAAGTCCGGCTCGCCCGGATTGCCGACAAGAGTTCACTATGGCCAGGCCCGGTTTACACATCGAGACCTCTCAGCTGATCAAACCGAGTCACCTCTGGTACCTCGCGTTGATGGCGGTGTCCGTCCTGCTCGCCCCAATTCTGCTCATGCCGTCGCCGTACAACATTCTCCCGTTTGTGGCGCTCGGCGGCGGTCTTTTCGTGTTCGCGGCTTTTCGGCAGCCGTTTGTCGGCCTGTTCGTCTACCTGTTCATCTTCTTCTTCCGGCCGTACGAGATGTTTCCGGTGCCGGTGCCGTACGAGAAAATCGTTGCCATCGTCGTACTGATCATCCTCGCCTTTCATCTTGTGGTCGGGCGGGTCAAGGTCAGGTTTGACCGGCTCGACTGGACCGTGGTCGGCTTCGTTGCCGCCGCGGCGGCATCAGTTATCAGCTTTACCGATATGGGCGACAACACTCAGTCGTTCTTCGCCTTTTTTGAGTTCTTCAAGATTTTCCTGGTTTTCTTCTTCACGGTGCAGATAGCCAACAGTAAGAGCAAACTTGAGGCTATTGTCTGGCTGTTTGTGCTGTCTAACCTCTACCTGGCCGCAACCACCACGGTTAACTACCACCTGGGCAACTTCAGGTACAGCATGGGCATCGCCAGGGCCCGCGGGTTCGCCGATGACGGACTGTTTTCCCACCCAAACTCAATTGCCAGCTCGGTAGTGTTAGGTCTGCCGTTCCTATACTACATGTTTTTACATTACCGCAACCTGGTGGTGCGCGGGTTGCTGGTCGGGCTGGCGCTCCTCGGTGTCTGGACGGTCATCATCACCGGATCACGCGGCGGAATGATGGCCTTGTTTGCATTCATCGTGATAATCGGCTGGCGCAGCCGTTACCGCGGACTGGCCCTGGGGGCATCTTTGATAGGCATCCTGCTGGTCATAGCCGTGATGCCGGAGCAGTACCAGGATCGCCTGTTTTCGCTGGCCAACATGTTTGGCGAAGACACCAGCGGGGCGGCGGAATCAGCCCGTGGTCGCCTGGAAGGCATCGTCGTCGGGCTCAGACTCTTCCTGATGCGGCCGTTAACCGGCGTGGGGATAGGCGTCTTCGGACGCGCCCATTACATCGTCGACGGCATCCCGACCGATGCTCACAGCCTGATTGGACAGCTTGTCGGTGAGCTGGGACTGGTCGGGCTCGTTGCTTTCATCTGGTTCGTGACCGTCAAAGTTCGCTACATGAAGAGCCTGATAGACGAGTACCACTCCCGCCGGTGGTCACCGGATATTCTCTACCGGATTACCCAGGCCCTGCAAGCAGCGCTGATCCTGCTCTTCGTACAGGGGTTTTCGGGACACAACCTGTTTCGCTACAACTGGTATATTTTCGCCGGCTTTGTCAGTATCATGACCTTCATCGCGGCCGACCGAATAGCTCAGGAACAACCCGCACCGGATACGCCAGATCCCGAGAACATCCATGCGTCAAAGCAGAGTAACGTCTCAGACGGGTAAGGTCGGGCGGAGTCCATGACAGGGCCAAATCAGCCGGGCGCCGAAAACGGCGAAGATATAAGGAAAATCCGCATCCTGGTTGTGTGCGCCTGGCCGCTGGGCGGTATTAGGACTTACTTGAAGTACAACTACCGGCACTTTCCCAAGGATCAATTCGACATCACCGTTCTGGCCATCCCTACTCTTGAGGCGGAATCATTCGAACGAGATCTGAAAGCGGAAGACATCCCGGTTATCTGGTCGCCGCCCAAGCTGGGGCGGAATGTTCTCTTTGCCCGGGTTGCGCGGCTGCTGCGCAAGAACCGATTCGACTGCATTCACAGCCAGGGGTTCACGGCCGCATTTCATGTGGCGGCCGCGAACCGTCTCCGTCGCCTCCCTCACGTGCTGACCATGCACGGCATCGTCGAGCCAAGATACTTCCGGGGCCGGTCGGCCCCGCTCAAGCGCCTCTTCTTCCGGCGGATGCTGGAAAACGTGACTGTCTTCCACGCCGTCGGCGACGACATGCTGGATCATCTGAAACAGGAACTTCCGAAACTCCGCTCCCGCGCGGCGCGCTTTGTCGTCATCCGCAACGGCATCGACGTCGACCGTTTCTCCCCTGAGGCCCCTTCCGCCCGCGTCGAGTTACGAAAGACGATGGGGTGCGGTGAGGGTACGTTTGTGTTCGGCTACTTCGGTCGGTTCATGCCGGAAAAGGGGTTCGACTGCCTGATTAAGGCGACCGGGATCCTCAAGAGAAAGCATGGCGCGTCACCCGATTTCAGAGTGCTGGCCATGGGCTCGGGTGACTACGAAGACTGGGTCAGGAAACTGGTGGCGCGCGCCGGCCTGGGCGACACGTTCGTTTTTCGACCCTTCGAGGCCGAAGTTGAGAACTACATCAAAGGTTGCGACGCCGTGGTGGTGCCGTCCCGCCACGAAGCCTACCCGCTGTTGCCGTGCGAAGCCCTGGTCGCGGGTGTACCGGTTATTGCCTCAAACGCGATGGGACTCAGGGAAGCGGTCCGGGACACCCCGGCTCTGGTGTTTCCGGTCGACGATATCGACGCCCTGGCCTCGGCCATGCGGACCGCGCTGACGGACCGATCCATAAAAGAGCGGTTTACGGATTTCCGCCTGACGGCCGCCGACCATTACGATGTCCGGCATTCGGCCGAACAGATGGCGGCACTCTTGAGAGAACTTGCGGCCACACCGTGAGGCGGCCGGACTGCATGCACCTGAGACTGATGCCGCGTTGTGCCGGGGTCAGGAGGCTGCGGCGGCGAAGCGTCAGGCCTGGAAACGCGCCCGCAGGTCCTCGCTGAGAACACTGATTATCGATTCCCTCAAGCGGGTGTCCCCTCCGAGCTCCATCGCATAGCGGAACCCGTTCTCCTCGTACTGACGGCGATAGTCATCGTCGGTATATGCCCTCCGGATAGCCTCTTTCAATACCCGCGGGTCTTCCGGCGGCACGATTACTGCCTGCTCACTCGTAAGGACATCGTCCACGCCCGGTCCGGCCGATATTACCACACACTTCCTCAGCGCCATGCACATGATGTAAACCCCGAGTCCGGATGCCGAGAGGTTTTCTTTCAGAATCGGCAGCACCGCCAGGCGCGACGCGGCGATATGCTGGATAAACGACTCCACCGTTCCGTCATCGTGGATGACCTCAACGCTGGCCGGCACGCGCGATTCATCCAGGTACGAACCGTGGTCCCGAAGTACCGAGTTAACGGGTACCACCAGTCGGACCGGGAAAGGCAAATCACGCACGGCATCGAAAAGGGTGGCGAAATCACGACGCGACCGCCCGCCGCAGAATACGTAACCGTGATCCGATACCGGCTGCTTCTGTATCAACTCCATGGCGTTGATTTTGTAGGGCACGTACCTGAACTTTTCGGGCTTGACCCCGAAATAGCGCCGGTAGCCACTGGTGTCTTTGAAATACACCATGCTGAAATGTACCTGCCGCAGCAAAATGAACTTGCCTGCCTGCAGCAAACGATCGCGAAAATTGCGCGGCACGGTAAGAATCAGGTCAAGCGTCACCAATCGACACCGGTTAAGCGGGCAGATCAGTTTGAGAAAAGCCACCAGCCAGACGTCGAAGGGAATGAAATTGAGTACGATATAGTCATAACGAAATGACTTTAAGAACATCTTCACGACGCTCCCGATGCCGGTCGGGGGTTTGGGGTACTTGCACAACTCAATTTCCAGGCCGAGTTTGTCGGTGTCCGCTAAGCTGTAGATATTGGATATGATCCTGGCTTTCAACCTGACTCCTGAAATCGGGCTAATACTCACTCCTGCAGGTGGACCTCTACCGCTCGTTCACAGGTGGAGTATGTTGTCGTCCCGCCCACGATATTCCCGGGATACGAACAAAGTCAAGTTTGGAATCCGTTCGAGCGAGGGACCTCCCGGCACACCTTTCAGGTGAAGCGCACATCTGAAAGACGCGGTCGCCCGGGCTCGGGGGGTGCTCCCGCAGCCTCTGCTGAGTCGGCCCCGAGACAGACCGATCACGATTTGTTAAATCGAGTTGATCCGCCAGACAAGAGCGACCGGGCCTAGCGCAGGCGCTTGCGCGGTCTCAAAACAACGGTGTATATTGAAATGACAGGCCGCTGCCAAGAGGTCGACCCGTGGAGTCAGATGAAAAGACCGCCGCGGCTTTCTACGTTTCCGGTGGTTACCAAGAACTGAATCCAGGTCCGCGAGCGGAGGACTCCGCCGAGGGACTTGACGCAAAGCACCCTGCAGATCACCTGGTTCTGCCGATCCGGTGAAGATACGAAACGGACTGTACTGGAGTCGCTATGCAGCAATCCCGGCGGATTATTCGGTAGCCTGCTCAGGGCGTGATCGACTCGGCCAACCTGGCGAGCTGCTGCTGCCGGGTGCAGTTTTCAAATAGTGAAGGCAAAGACGCCGAAAAACGGTTGCATGGAAAGCAATTGCACTCCAATTTCCCGTGTGAGTTAATCGAGCCCGGTGCACAGCGCAACCACGTTACGGAGGCTGAGGTATGAGCGTGATCGCGCCAATCAGAATCTATGACCGTCATAAGTCGGCCGTTCTTTGCCTGGACCGGACTTGGTACCTGAAGGAACAGGCCAGGGGAAAATCAGTCCTTCATGTCGGTTGCGCCGATTATCCTATAACCAAAGACAGGCTGGCATCAGGAGATCTTCTACACCTGGGCTTGCTGGACGTCGCCGCTTCGGTGACGGGCATAGACCACTCCGCGGAAGGTATCGATATCCTGAGGGGATCCGGGGTCGGCGATGTGCATGTAATGGACGCTGAGAACATAACCCTGGCCGGCACGTATGACCTGATTCTCGGGGGGGACGTTCTTGAACACATGAGCAACCCGGGCAGATTCCTGGAGGGTGTCGCCAGGCTTCTCAAGCCCGGTGGTGAGTTGATTATCGGTGTTCCAAACGCCCTTTCGTTCAATACCCTCAAACTCCTGTTGTGGGGATATGAGCCCACACACAAGGACCACACGTTTTATTTCTCCCCCAAGACACTGGCCGAGCTATGTTCGAGATTCGACCTGGTCCCCTGCAAGCTGGTCTTTACGGCTCAGCCCAAAGACAAATACGAGTCAGATTTCTACGTCTTTGTTCGGAACCTGGTAATACGCACGTTCAAGAAGACCGCTCCTTCGTTCATCATGCATTTCAGACACCGAGAGCAGGGATCATCCGACGAATACTATATTTGGAAGTAAGCACCGTCAGGGGTGAATTGGCCGGGCCGTCTGTCCGGGGAGGCCCGGTCGGGCGCCGATTATGAAGTTCTGCCGAGATCACACGCTGTCCCGGCCGTTGGGTCCTCACCCTGAGAGGTACGGTATTCCACATCCGACGGCAGGGCCGGGTGCTCCCTGTTCAGAACCTGGGCCGGCTCAGAGGGTAAAAAGCCGGCGTAAGTGCCTGAAACCAGGGGACTAAAGTTGACACTTGAAAACGAGACGACTTTCTGTGCGGGGGTTGAACAGCCCGAGCCGCCTCGTGAGGGTGTCACTAATCATATGTCGTTGAGAGACAACCGGTTGTGTTGTCCTAATAACGGGTGCCCGGGCATCCGGTTTGCCTTACTGCACGTGGTTTTGGCCAGTTTTTGCTGACACTTCGGCGCCTTTGATCGTACAATGGCAAAGTACTCGTCGGCCTGGCTGGACCAAAAGACTACGATGCCGAAAATTGGTCCCGTAAGGGTGATACGAGCCGAATGTTCTTAGCAGGAGGAAGCATGTTTCTTGATAGTATCCGCGAGTCTCGAAAACGTTACGCTGGGCCCTTCCCGTTCGTGCTTGTGATCGGGCTTTCTCTCATGGCCGCGAACACCCTGGCCGTTAGACATACCATCTCGTCCCTGCCCTATACCTGCAGCCTGAGTAACGACACTCTCACCATATCGGGTGACTTAAGAGCCGCTGATCGGGCGATTACCATCAGCGGCGACATCCGGAACGTGTACATCTGGGGCGGGGGACACACGATCACCTTCAATACCGCCGGCAGCAGCAGGGTAACCGGAATACTCATCGGCGCCACCAACGGGGTGGTGATAGAGAACCTTACGGTGGTACAGAACTCCGCGGTGGGCGACTCCTGTGTGGGCATCCGCGTGGCGACCAGCAACACCAAGCTGATCGACTGCAACGTGCACGTTAAGGGAAGGGACTGCCGCAACGTCTGGAGCGAAGGCGCGCGGGAAGTCGAAATCAGGGGCGGCAACTACACCAGTTTTGCGACCGAGTTCTACAGCCGTGAATTCAACCTGGCCGCGTGTCTTCACCTCGAAAACAAGAACCCGGCCGTGCATGCCGCGCCGTACGAGTACATGTACTGGGTCCACGGCATCACCATCGACAGCTGCCCACACATCGGGATAGTGGCCGACGGTTTGGCCTGGGTTGACTCAAACTTCGTCCGAGTTGATGCCCGCAATGACCTCTATACCTATCCTTCCGGCGATATGATGCACGGCACGGGTAACGCCTATGCTATCGGGATGGATTTCATTGTCAAGGGAGCGCGGGCAACGTATAACACAATCCGCAGCGGCACCAATCACAAAGGCGGTCGCGGTATGTACGTGGGACGCGCGATGACCGGTACGACGGTGCGCGGGTGGGAAGTTGCCTATAATGACATCGACATTTCCGAGGGACCGGACGCATATTATGGAACAACCCTGGCGTGCTATGGTATCCGGATGCGCTCGTACTCCATCGGAGACAGCTGCCGCGTTCATCACAACAGGATCAGGGTGCAGGTCGACAACGACCCGTCCACCGACTATCGGTGTGTCGGAGCGATCGGTCTCTTCATCGGCGGACCCGGCAACGGGAATCAGATATACAACAACCGTATCACGGCCGTGGCGGACACGAACGGCAGCTATGCCGACCGTGTCCCGGACGGTTACTGCTACGCCATAGCTATTGAAAAAGCTGTCACGGACGTCGGCAATATCTCATACAACAACTACTTTGCCTCGAACGTAATCCCCTTCAAGTTCGGCGAGATCAATGCCAACCTCTTCGGGGCCGGGTGCAACTGGGTCAGCACCGGGGACACCATTCATCTCATAAGTCCTTCTTTTACCGACCAATGGGATAAGCGGGCGGCGGTTGGCGTGGGCTACGCCGGCAGGGACGCTCTCAATAACACTATGAGGGACCCCGTTTTCATAACCGACACGTCCCTGATCGCCACCGGTAACGGAACCGTCGAGATTATGGGCCAGAAGACGCTCCACATCGAAGTGGTGGGCCGGAACAACATGCCGGTCCCATATGCCAATGTTACGGTCAGGAACGGTCAGGGGCAGACCGTATTCACGGGTGTCACCGATGACACCGGTCGGGTCGCCCCGCCGGTCAGCTTCCACCATTACCGGTGGGTCGGCGGCGGGTCCCAGGCGCAGGATTACAACCCCTTCACCGTAACCGCAAGATACAATACCGACTCGGCCACAACCAGCGTGGAAGTTGATTTCGCGTTTCCATCGGTATCGCTGCAGCTGCAGTACACCGACGGGACCCCGATCGAGCAGGACACTATTCCGCCTGCTCCGATCCGGACGCTCTCGGTCGCTCCGTCCGAAACCGAGGGCTTCTTCACCTTTCGCTGGCTCTCCACCGGAGACGACGACACCCTGGGCAGTGCCACCTACGATAGCATCCGATTCTCGACGTCGCCCATAGACGCATCCAACTGGGGCAGTGCCTGGCGATACCCTCGCACATCGTCGCCGCTCATATACGGAACACCGGACGAGGTAGACATAGCCGAACCGGTACCGGTGCCGGGCCAGTTTTACTACGTTGCGATCAAGGCCTTTGACAACGGAAACAATGCCTCGCCGCTCGCGTTTGACTCCGGGTGGGCACGGGGCATTCTGCGACCACACATAAGTTCCGACACGCTGGTGGTCGACCCGGGCGGGCAACAGCTTACTTTCTTCACCGACGTGGTGCCATCTTATCTGGAACACGCCTATCAATTCCAGCTGGCGCCGTGGCTTGACTTCGCCTCGCCGGCTACTGTCGACGGGACTATCTCGGGAGGTTACGCGCAGGCCGCGTTTCCCCTGCCACCGGAGGACGACACCGTTTTCGTCCGGTGTCGAGCGACCGCACTCGACCAGTCCGAAACGAGCCCATGGTCACTGACCAGGGCTTTTTCTCTATCGGTCGGTTTCGTCAACATGCCCCCTACCCTGCCGATCGCTATAAGTCCGCAGGTAAAGGACACCGTTACCTCGCTCACTCCGTCTCTGATAGTCGGCAACAGCGCCGACCCGGATCAGGACCCGATCACCTACCGCTTTGAGGTGTACGACGCAACCGGAACCGAGCTGCTGGCTTCATCCGGCAGCGTCTCCGAAACACCGGTTAATACGGCCTGGGAGGTTCCACCCGGCACACTGCAGGACCGCACCGCCTACAACTGGAGAGCGTGCGGCTACGACGGACAGGCCTATTCCGAATGGACGGAACCGGTGCCATTCACCGTATTGACTTTCGGCACCGCGCTGGCCCGGGCCGCCCCGCTCGTCTACGCCTACCCCAACCCCGTCCGCTTCACCGCCGGCGAACAGGCTACCTTTGTACTTCCCGATGAGCCGGTTGAACTGACGATCATGACGGTCTCCGGCGACATCGTGCTGTTCCGTGAGAGCCTGACCGGTCGGTGGACCTGGAACGGCGCCAACGAGTCCGGATCACGGGTAGCCGTGGGGGTGTATCTCTGGTATGTTTCCGGGGATCGCGGGCAGGGCAAACTCGTGGTCAAACCCTGAGCGCGGCGCCGGCCGGCCCCTACTCCTGGTCGAAGCGCGCCGCCCGCTTTCGCGCGCTGGTAACGCTGAGAAAAAACTCCTCGAAGTCAGCCCGTCGTTGGTCCGGCGAGAAGAGTGTCTCGACGCGCGCTCGGCCCGCCTGACCCATCCGCTTTCTCGTATGGGCATCGCCAAGCAACTCCAGCACCTTGTCCGCCATTGCTGCCAGGTCACCCTCGGGCACCAGAAATCCGGAGACCCCCTCGTCAACCACCTCGGAATTGCCGCCGGTATCAAACGCCACGGCCGGCACGCCGTGATACGAATACTCAATCAGAGTATTGGATAAGCCCTCCGATTCCGAGGTCAGCACACCGACATCAAAAAGGTCCAGATACGGGGCGACGTCAGGAACCGACCCGGCGAAGAGGACCCGGTCTCCCAGGCCGAGATCAACCGCCTGCCGGGCCAGGGTCTCGCGCAGTTCGCCGGCGCCGAGGATCACAAAGCGGACGTCCAGTCGCTTTTCGGCCACCTGCGCCGCCATCTCGATGAACCGGTCAACCCGTTTGACCGGGCGCAGATTGGCGACCAGAACGACGATCGGAACATTTTCCGGCAGGCTGAGATCACCGCGCGTCAACGGCTTCCCCTCGACGGGTGCTCTGGTCGCCAGCGCGTTATAGATCACCTTTATTCGCTCAGCCGGAAAATGCTCTTTGTCGGCTACCAGTTTCTTAACGGCTGCGGCGTTCACGAGGAAGTAATCCACCAGTCGGTTGACCCATCGCAGCACCCGCAGCAGACGGGGGGTGTACCAGTAACCCATGTCACGACGGTTCACCACACACACCGTCCGCCGGGCCAGGAAAGCCGCCGGCGGCACGAAGATCTGGCTGTCAACGAAGTAGAGCATGGCGATATCGATCCGCTCGCGGCGGAGCGCGCGAACCAGACGCCAGAACACTTTCAACGCTTTGAAGCTGCGCAGGCGGCCGAGGTGCAGGCAGTCGCATCGGCTCGGAATCCGCGTCGGCACCGTGTCGGGAACAGGTTCACGCAGGGTGTACAGGTAGGTCTCATACCTGGCCGGATCGAGTCTCCCCAACAGGTCCAGCAACTGGTTTTCGGTGCCGGCGCCGGCCCGGATGGCGTCAATAAAGAACGCTATGCGCAGTTTCGTCATCGAAGTAACCCGCTCACGACCGTTGTCCCGCTTTCATGTGGCGCCCGTAAATGTTCTTCAGGGCCGCCACCTGGACCGGGAAGCTGAATCGGTCGCGCACTTTGTCGCGACCGGAACCGCCACACCGGTCACGAAAACCCGGCCTCTTCAAAGCGTCACCCATCGCCTCGGCCAGACTGTCAGGAACCACTCCCGGGGCCAGCAGACCGTCAACCTCATGTTCAATCAGCTCCGGCAGTCGGCCCACCGGGGTCGCCACCACCGGTGCCCCCTGCGCCCAGGCCTCCAGCAGCACCAGCGGGAACGCCTCCGAGCGCGACGGAATCACCAGAAACTCGGACTGTGCGTACACCGGGCGAAGGTCACCCATGAACCCGGCCAGAGTCACGCAATCACCAACGTCCAGCCGGGAGATCAGAGCGTCCAACTCGGTCCTCTCGGGACCGTCGCCGTATATCCTGATATCGAACTGCAATCCCCGGTCTTTGAGAATACGCGCGGCCTTGACGAGAATGTCCATTCCTTTTTCATGACTCAACCGCCCGGCTGCGATAATCAGCTTTCGACCCGATTCCGGGCTCAGGCTACGGTATGTAACTTTCTCGAACGCCTCCGGCGGGACGGCGTTGATGACCACTTCAATCTTGTCGCCGTCGACACCCATCGATACCAGCCGTTGACGGGTCTGCTCCGCCACGGTAATAATCGCTCGACACCTGCGCATCA
>Ga0209427_10008380_pt1 | contig 11636 bp, 6 predicted proteins | sample DeeMarSWOR136_30_FD_187465 | JGI IMG/M metagenome (GOLD analysis project Ga0209427, IMG submission 187465) | Marine sediment microbial communities from White Oak River estuary, North Carolina - WOR-1-36_30 (SPAdes) (version 2) | ecosystem: Environmental > Aquatic > Marine > Intertidal zone >... | reverse complement strand
GCAGACTTTGACCACTTTTTATAACCCCATTCCATGCCAACAACATAATTGGCAAAGTTTTCAGTAACGAACATCGGTACTCGTGTATTGTGAATAATGATCAAACCATCTGGCCCAACTCGCTTTCTGGTCCATTCCATCAATTCAATTAGCTCATCCATATCCCAATGGGTAGCACCTGTATTTCCAGGACCTTTTTTTGCCTTGTCCTGGGAAACAACGCTGGTTTTTTTGGTTATATGCTCGGGATTACTACAGAGCAGAGAGACGTTCCAGTCATAATATACACCATCGAGGTTATGATTCTTTAATACTCTGTCTATTGAGAATTTTAAGTACTCCAACCAGCCGGATTTGAGGCACATCTGCACGCCGAATTCGCTCCCGGCACGAAAGTAGTTATGTCTTATGTTTCCTTGATTATCTTTTCTGGCCCATTCCTGACCGTGCTCTTTGAATGATTCTGTAGATGAGTGCAGCTCTTTGTTGGAAAAATATGTTGCTGTTTTGATTCCATAGCGGCGGCAGGTTTCAATAACTTTGTCAAATTTCTCCATGTCTTCTGGGGGGTAAGGTGGATAGGACCCATCTCTCCAAAATAGCCCATCCTGGTAATAGTCGCCGTCATTGTGGCAATGTACGGTTCTTATGCCGGACTGTGCCCATTGTTTAATTGTTTCTTCAGAGATCCAGTTACCTTTGTTTCTATTGAAGGTTGAATGAAGCCACGGTTTATTGGCATGACCTTCCAGAATGGGCATGCCGATATAATAATCAAACTTGTAAATACCTTTGACTGCCTTTGACGCTTGTGGCAAACTTAACGGACAGATCGAAACAGCCACACCGGGTGGATTGGGATTTGGGTGGATATTGCATAATCCATTACCTCGCTGACCAGACAATTGAAGATCCCACTGTGTCAAATCCGACGAGACAAACCATTCAATGCCCTCAATACCATGGTTGGCAAAAACGAGGTATCTTGGCACATAGCTTGTATTAAAAAGTTTATCTGAACTTGTCCCGGGCCTTGCTTTTCCCCATTGACAAATCCCAAAGGAAAAGGGTGCAGCTCCTTCCTGCTCTGCTGTGCCCTCCCTATAGCCATAATCAGACAGACGAGGATCCAATACCGTCGACAGTACACTCAGGTTCTTTATTCTAATTGAATCGGTAGGAAAGTAGAATTCTTTGTGTATTCTTATATATCCCCAGTGATATTCATAAATCGTTCTTACTTTAACACCTGAGTCCTGGGCGTTTCTATCAACAAGGTTGCATTCAATTGTCACAATCTCGATTATGCCGTTTTTCTTGCATAGTATATGAGGATTGGATACATTAATATCTTCAAAGGTAATGCCAGCTTCATTTTGAATACTTGTTTTTATAGGTTGGGCAAGTAAATTGGCAACTTTGCCGTGAGTATATTTTATTTTGGTGATAGCGCCTCCCCGCTTTACGTCGTGCTCAACAGTATAGTATGGTGTTGAAAGAGCAATTATACCCGATGTATCATCTTGCTTGACAGAGTATTTTTGTGGCCAGCATCCTGGTAGATTTTGTCTGGGTTGGGCAAGGACTTGCCCCGGTAATATAGTTGCCAATTGTGTAAAGCATACAGCTAAAAAAAATAAACGGCAAATAACATTCTTTGTCGCACACATTACTTTTTCTCCTCTTCTAATGAAATACTTAACAGTCAGCATTATGGAACCACTGTTAGCAGGTTGTCGTGTTCAGTTATTTTTTAAATCAAGGGGCAGCAACTTTGTATTTTCCGATTAGGGCTGAGTGAAGGTGTTTCAAAAATTCAAATCACTCCTTAAGACATAAGACAAGAACCGAAAGCGGTAAGCTCCCAGCCCGTTCGTTGATATTGAATTCAATTAAACCTATTTACCTGCCAGCCAGTTTACACCAAACTCCTGCAAATCAAGAAAGTCCGATTTCCCATCACAGTTAAGGTCGGCCCTGCTGCAAATGGTATTGCTGGTTTTCTGCCAGTCAGCGGCGAATGAGGCGAAATCCACAAAATCCACATCATCATCGAAGTCGAAGTCAGGAGAAAGCAAGGGCCAGAGGACTTGAAGACCGTCCAACCCAAAGTCCGCTAAGTCCTCAATGGGACCGAAGGACTCTACAAGTTCTTGATTGCGTGCTATTATCCTCCCTGTATCACTGAGCAGGTCGCCATGTCCGATGGTTCCTAAACGGAGGTCTACAAAGTCGCTCTCGATTGAAAACCAGACCTCTCCATGAGGCCAGACATAGGCAGCATCCAGACCAAAAGATATTGGCCGAGGTTCTATTGGTTCGAAGTTAGTAAGTAAATCACCGATGGTTTTGAATATGCGGCCGTCTTCACTAAGAAGGTCTCCCTGGCCAATTGTCCTGCCCAGCTTCTCGGAGAAAAAGTCTTCCTCAACAGAAAATAGCAAATGCCCGTCGGCGTCAAGCGCAATTGCATCCAGACCGCAGTCAGGGATCGGCGGCATTGGTGAGAAAGCTCCAATTAAATCGATGTAGCTGCGTACAATACGTCCAGCGTTGCTTAGCAGGTCGCCATGGTGTAATTGTCCAAGTGTTTCGCTGTGGATGTCCTGCTCCGCCGAGAACCAAATCTCACAGCAAGGTCGTGGCAGCACCGTAGATTGTGGCACGAGATTTAATATGGCATCAAGACCAATATGAGGTACTATTGGCATTATCCCAAGATTAATTGTGAGCTGGTTGTTCGAACGAATCACTCTTCCTGCTGGGCTCAGGATATCACCATCGCTAATTTTTGATATATCTTGTACCGATGAAATGAAGCCGTATTCCGTAGAAAACCAGACCTCAGGCCAGCGGACAGCGACAAGATGCATGCTAAAAGTATGGAGTGGGTCCGTAGGCGGGACCTCTAAGAGGTCGATCTCGACCCATGGGAATCCCACCTTTGGAAAGACCACCCCGCTATCAAACTTCAGATCCTCGAATTTATTGATGCATCCCTCAAGAGTCATTTGGTGCACTAAAGCGAAATCTCCCCCTATTTCGTAAGTGCCCTCCATCCGGCCCTTATATTCCATTTCTGGAACAACGCTCTTAAACAACAAGCAACGTATGGCAAAATAGGAGAACCACATGTCTTGCCCTGTGGGGATTAACCAGAAGCTGCCTCGGATAGGGGTCTGTATCGTAGGTCTTCCGCAAACAGTGCAGTCGTCAACAAGTGTACTCCCCTCGATAAGGCGATAACGTATCGCTCTAACTGCACCAGTGTCAAATGGAGGTAATGCTGCTGCGCTGATGGTTGTCTGGGGATTGTGGATGGTATGGGGCTCTTCGGCCAATTGACTCTTCAATGAGACCGGGACGCTTTCGATGTTTGTATTGGATGCCCTTGGAGCTTGCGCTGTTAGAACCTGAATAGCCAGTCCTGATATGGTTATGGCCACTATCCGATGTACTGCCGAGACAGAAAACTCTTTAGTTTCCATAGCTTTAACTCCCCAACTTTAAGTATGGCTAAATTAGCCAATATCTAATATACATATATGCTTGTTAAAGGAAAATGTCAAGCTGAAAAGCAACGATAACCGCTTTATGTATATAGGCCTCTGATGACTGCCCCGGGGCTGGTTTTTTAAATTCTGCACTGGAATTACCAAAACTATACTGATATAATCACGTGTGTCGTTGAAGATTAGTTCTGTTATCAGTAGTAGAATTGTAAATGGACAGTAGTCAGAGATTGATGTATAGGAGGAACGACTAATGTGTATGCATTGCACTCGACGGCAGTTTATCGGGGCAGGTGCAGTAGGCGGGATGGCGCTGGCGGCGGGCCACTGGCCAGCCGCAAGCGACGCATCGAGCTCCCGGCCCGCTCCCAGCTCAAAGGTCCGCATCTGCGTAGTCATTGCCGGCAAGCCGGCGGGCAGAAGTTGGGGCCTTTCCGAAGCGGATATCGTGCCCATAATGAAGCGTTTAACCCAGGCCGAGAAAAACCTGGGCAACGTGGAGTTCGTCATCGGCCGGGCCAGCACCGCCGAACAGACCGCCCAGTTGCTGGACAAGGCAGGCCCGGATGCCCCCGTGCTTGCAGTCAGCGCCGACATCTTTGGCCTGAGCAACTTCAATAGTAACAACGCCGTGATGACCACCATCTTCAAACAGGAACGGCCGGTGGCCGTCTTTCATATCCCAATAATCGGTGGCCACGACTGGTGTTTAGTGAAGCCGTGGCGCGAGGAAGGGCACCCAATCACCCTGTTCAACAGCAGCGACTACGACGAGTTGGAACGAGCCGCGTCATTACTCAGGGTAATCCCGCTATTGCGACGCAGCCGGGTACTTGTCTCTCCCCCATTTAAGGGTACGCCTGAGTCCTACACACCCGAAAAAGTGAAACGTAAGCTGGGGGTGGAAATGGTGGCTATCGCCGACGGACGTTATGACAAAGTTATGGCCAATGTGGACGACCGCGCCGCCAAAGCAGAGGCCAAGAGGTGGCTTGAAGAGGCAGAAGGTACACTCGAGCCAAACCAGGAGGACGTCCTCAAGGCCGCGCGGGCCAGTCTGACCCTGGACCAACTCATCGCCGAGAACCGCGTTGATGGTCTATGCGTTGGAACATGCATGGGCTGGTTGTCGCGAGGCTTTCCCTGTTTAGGCTTTTCACGCCTGAACGGCCGAGGAATCCCCGCTGCCTGCGACGGGGATATGGACTGCCTGCTGACTATGCTGATCTTGCAGCACGCACTCAACCGGGCTGGTTTTCTTGGCAATGCCGGCGGTGTTGACACTGCCAGGAACGCCTTTCATCTTTCCCACTGCTCAGCCCCGCTGAAAATGGAGGGCCCCGACGGCCCGAAGGCGCCCTATCTGCTCCGCCGGCACGCCGAGGTCCGTGGCGGTGCCGTTACCGAGGTCCATTATCGCATCGGACAAAAAATCACCTTCACCAAATTGGTCCACCTTGACACATTGCTGATGTTCACCGGTAGGATCATCGACGTCCCCAAGGTCCCTAAAGGTGAAGAGCGAGGCTGCCGGACGGAACTCGTGGCCGAGGTGGACGACGCGTACAGGTTGCTGGCCAATTGGGGAGGCGGCGCGCTCGGCGACAGCGACAAGGACTACTATGCATCTCTGCACCGCGTCGCCTACTACGGCGACCACACCCAGAGTATCCGCCACTTGGCCCACCTGATGGGGCTGAAGGTTGTGCAGGAAGTCTGACGTCCGACCTTAAAATAAACACTGACAGCTTTCTTAAGCGTTGGAAATATGTCCGGTTTATCAAATAGAAACTCAGGCTTGATATAGCTGGAATATTATGATATGTCCGCAACCCAGACATATTCCGAATCGGCTGAGCTATGAATCGAATTGGTTTAGATAGGATAATTTGGAAAGACACGGATCGGCTTTAAAGCTATTCGTTGAAAAGTAGTTTTGCTACTTCCCGACAGGATGTACGTTGAAATGACAGTATGAATCAAAATGCTGGTTTGTATCTTGGGCCGATTATGTTTTGACTCCGCTGGGGCCAAGTGTATGAAAGTTATCGATTAATTTATCGATATTTCAATCAATCATCGCTTATAACCAGACTACAACCAAAGAGGCTGTTATCTGCCAATTCGCCGTCCCTTTGGCTTCACATATTTTGTTGCCTCCCTACGCGCAAAATTCTGTTCTGGCCTGCGGGTCGGATTTTAGCCTGGCTGTAGTGTCCAGCCACACCAGTTTTGCCTGACACAAATTTAGTAAGGCATCTTCGCTCTCGGTCTTTTTCAGAACTGCCGAGGCCCGTAATGCGGAGGTTCCTGTCCGAGTTCGTAGCAGCCTATGTCCGGTGCTTTTCCGGCGAAACCTTCGGTGATTTGCGGCAGGGCAATGCCGGCATCGACTACTTTAGCGTTTTTATTCAGCTGCAAGTTGTAATCTCTGGATTCGTACGTTCTTCCTTTTTCCGGCGGCCCAGCGTTGACGAAGATGTCGTAGTCTGCCAGGATGCCGTGCTCCTCAAGTCCCGTGGTCTTGAAGAACTCTTCAATCGACCGATATCTGCCGACATTTCCACTGTGGTTTGTCCACTTGATTAGCCGATCTGGCTCGTTGCGACGGTAGGCGTTGTAATCCATCGTGCTGTAGGCCGTTGGCGAGCCGGACTCCATCGCGTATCCCTCGTCGCCCATGAAAAGGTTGTTTCTGAAGTGACCGTTTTGCCAGATAGCCGGTGGACGAAAACCTTGTCCGGCGCAACATGATGTGTTGTTGTATGCCTCGATACCTGCCGGGTAATTGTTCAGCTTATAGCTGAGACTGGTGATTGCGTACAGTTCATTACGGATCAAGTAGACGGGGCCGCCGTAAAATGGTTGAGTTGACATGCCGGTATGTGCGTTATAGCAGCGGTTGTGATAAAAACGCACGTTGTGGCAGCCGTAGTCCGCCTCGAATGTGTCATCCTGAGCCCAGGAGAGGTCGTTGTTGTAGAAGTCGATATTAACACAGTGCTTCATTATATCAGCTACCGGTGGGCCGAAGTTGTAAATCGCGGCTGAATCGCTAAATCCCGTGATGCGATTATAGCATATCACGTGGCCGCGTCCGTAGATGTTGATACCCGTGTGGCCGGGACTCATATATGTCTTCGATGGTCGGGGATACCAAGTTGGGTTGATGCCGACAATCTCATTGTCGGCGATGTACCAATCACTTGAATTTTCGCATCCTGTGTTGATGCCGTAAACCACATCGTGAATCCTGCATCCTTGGACGACAAGGCCCTGGGAACCGCCAGGTTTTCCAGCATAGATAGCCATCTGGGCGTTGCGGAAAGTCAATTTTTCGAAATGTAGATGATGCGTGCCGTTGAGCGTCACAATTCTTGACCTGCTGCTGACCCCTTGGCCTTCTAAAATTGCCTCGCCATCGGCCGGACCGCGAAAAACGATAGGTTTCTTGGCTGTGCCGGACTTCTTCAGTTCAAACGGACCCTTATAGACGCCCGCGCTAAGCAGAATCACATCGCCTGGTTTGGCTTTTTCAATGGCAGCCATGAGTCCGTTCTCTGCGGTGGCCTTTATCGTTCGCCCACCTACGAAAGCTTTGGGCTCGGCCCGCGTCGTAGCGGTGATGATCTTAGGCTCTGCCGGCGCGCCGCCGTCCGGATCGGACATGGTAAATCGCACTTCATATGCCGTAGCCGGTTCCAGAAACAATACGCTGCCGGCAAACAGGTTGCCTGTGCGGTATGGCCCGTATCGCTGGTTTGCCACCTCGTGATGAACACGCAGCATCGGCAGGGCGTTCTTCCACTGCTCCTGGCCCTTTGTCCTGAACGCAACGGCCACCGAGGCGTTCCGATTGTTGTCACCCTCAATACACCACCGGAAACCCAGATTCTCTATTGTAGGAGGATCGATAATGAATCGCTTTGGTATAATCTCGTCCGTTTGTCGACCAACTTCAAAGCCAGCAAGTGATTTCTGCTGCGAGTACGTTGGAGCAAAAATGGTCAGCGTGATCAATGGCGTTGCAACCACAGCCGTCAAGATTCTGGTAAAACATATCCGTGTCTCGTTCATTCTTCTCTATTCCTCTCTGGAGATGGAAGTCCGCATATTATCTCATTTGCGGCAGTGCGTTATCTTCCTCTAATAACGCCCTGTGGCAGTGTCAATTCTCCAGGTTTTGTACCATTTCAGTGTTGGCTCGCCATCCTCCCACACCAACGGCAGGAATACGTTTCGGCCGATTCCCTTACCGTGATGCTGGCTGTATCTATCCCCTACGTACACATAGGTTGTTGCTTGGTTGCCAATTACTGGAATCACGAAATCGTGCTGTGTATTGAAGGAATCTTGGGATAGAGGGTTGGTAGGAAGCACCCTCAGGTTGGACCATGGACCGGAAAGGTCGTGAGCGGTGGCGTACTTCGTCTGAGTGGATTTCCATCCCTCCAATCCAGATGATAACCAGTAGTAGACACCCTTCATCTTGAAAATATGGGAAGCTTCCCTACCCGTGTGATGACGTGGGTATATGGATGGATTACCATTGACGTTATCGAATCCTTCATAGATCTTTTTCTCGATGTTTAGAAAATCAGATGTTAACTTGAAGATTGCCAAACTCTGATTAAGGTATCGCTTGCCATTGATTAGTTTATCGAGAGTGCAAACAAGGTAGCCATCTTCCCCTTCTTGATAAACAGATTGATCGCCCGTTGAACGCTGTCCTTCGGGGTAAACGTATCGAACGAATTGATAATCACCGTTTATGGTGTCACAGCAGGCAAAGCCGACCTTGTGTCGTTCCCACTGTCGAGAATCGGCTTCGATGATCACAACATATTTTTTAGTAGCTCTGTTGTGGAGCAAGCCCGGCCGCCCAGCCCAGCCAAGGATGGAAAAGGGATCCTCTCGCCTGAGTATATTGTTTTCGAATTCCCAGTCTGCCAAATTGGTAGAGGAATACAGCTTGATATTCCTAAAGCCCATCCGAGGCTTCGTCTCGTAGCCTACCCAATAGAAGGTATTGTCTTCCCTTATCATATGACCGCCGTTACACCAGATTTCATTGTCGTTGGTGTCCTTCCAAACGGTACCATTTCGGATGGTTCCCACGTACTTTCTGTCTGTTGACGTCAGTTCGGCTTTTTCTACTCCACCGGTCGCGCACAGACACAAAAGGAAAGGTGACAGAAGCGCCAGCCTATGTAAGATCGTCTTTTTTCTGTTCATAATTACCCTTTCCGGATTGCTCTTTCAGAGAAAAATTATAACACAAAGACAGTTCAATGACCAAGCTTAATCCCATACGGCAGCCTAACGATGCTGGAAGCTGCTGCAAATCTCATAGTAACTAATGATCTTGTGCTTAAATGTTGCGCCTTATTTGTTTCGTTGACCATAGTAACGCATTGGATTATAGGGCACTTGGCTATTCACATTACCACACCATGCTTTTTCTATTGGTCCAGCTTTGCAGCATAATACAGGTCGCCGATTGCAAACTGTACCCCTGCGAGCAGGTGCTGTAGAAAGACCGGATTCCAGTAAGTTGCTGGCTCGTGGCCCAGCGTTGTATAAAAAACGCGGCCTTTGCCATAGGCCCGAAGCCAGGAAACTGCGTAATCCTTGTCCGGGCGTTTCTGTGGGTCTTCCATCCGGCTTAAGTCAAGGCTTGCTATGACATGAACTTTTTTGCGGGAATACGGCTCGCGAAATATATATATCTCATCCCTTATCGTAAAGGGCTTTCCACCAAAGCAGGCATTGATGGGGTGCTTTGGGTCTTCGGGCCGGATGACCACTTCCTGGTGAATGTGTCCGCCATAGTAGGCGCCCATCATATCTCCATACTCGGGCCAGCTCTGACAAGCGGCGGTCGCTGCATGGATCCCCACTACGCCTTTGCCGCTGCGGACATATTCCAAGATGCTCTGCTTTATTGCTTTATCGAATTTTTGGGCGGCAGCCTTTTGTTCATCTTTGAGCCGGGCAAAATCATCGGGCAGGAACGGCTCGCGCTCGTGGATATTGTTCATCACAAGGGCATCGAATTGCTTCAGCTTGTCGCTGAGCAGCAGACGAGGATCGTCGCTGATTACAGCCTTAAAAGCCCCGGTCTTTTGGGCAAGAATTTCCAATGCCTTTTCAGCGTAAGGATTGGGCTGGTGCGTCCAGACGTGCCCCCAGACGAGGACCTTGCGCGGTTTGGCAGGTTTGGCCGGAGCTTTGTCTGGAGCAGAAGCCTTGACGAGCCTGATATGCTTTTCTGTCGGCGCAGAAATATTCTTTGCCTTCATTTTGGCCGCTTTGACATCGGGCGGTGTGGGCCCGGCGGCGTGTGCGATGCGGGTAGACGCCACGCTTACAAGAAAGCATAGAAAAATGTAGCTTCTGTTCTTCATGGTAAGGTACTCCCTATAAAGACCAACCCTGTCGATACTCTGAGCGCAACAGGGCATTGGCCTGAGCGTTGTTGACGATTTTCATGGCTATCGGTTCGAACTCAAGCTTGTCCTCGACCTGAGTGGCTATGTTGCCAAGCATTAGAAATTCGTTAAGTGCTGAGGCGTAGTCAAAGTTGGCCCAGGCCGGTTTGCCGCCTCGACAGGCGATGAACCAGTCCATCTCGTGTCCGCGAGAACGGTCAACGGTTTTTGGCCGCTCTATCTCAACATTTTTGAATTTTTCTTCAGGCAGCAGGCGGAATGTGGCGTTGTGGCCGGTGGTGTGAATCGTGCCCTTTGTGCCCACGATAATAGCGCCGGCATGGTCCATTTGTTTCTTGTCGCCCCAGGGTGAATCACCCAAAAGACCTTCGATGCGCTTCCGACTGCCTGGCGCTGCGCCATTGTACCAGGTGAACGTAATCGGGGGGAACTCCGTGCGAGCAGGTATCTCCCACGTCACCACCTCCCAGCGCGGAAACGAAAGCCGATTGATTCCGGAGCACTTTGCCTCGATGCGAATGATAGGCTTAGCTTCCCCAGGCTGGCTTACGTGCCAAAGCTCGTGTACCTTCAGCGACATGAATGCCAAATTGGCGCTGTGACTGGCCCAGTTGCCGAGCTGGCAGGTCCCGAAGTCGCGCCAGAGATTTCGCTTGGTCCACTCGCGATGGTAGGGACGGAAGGCTATGGGGCCAAGCCATAGGTCCCAATCAAAGTAGTCGGGCACAGCTTCTTCGTCCGGAGGTTTTTTGCGGTCGGCGCCTCCGCCGGTGTTCCAGATATGCACATCCTTTATACGACCGATCGTCCCATCACGGATGAGTTCCAGGGCACGGCGAAATTGGCCGCTTGCGGTGCCCTGATTACCCATGGAAGTTGCAACCTTGTATTCTCTGGCCAGTTCCCGAAGGACGCGGGATTCGCAGACCGTGCGCGTAAGCGGCTTTTCACAAAAAACGTGCTTGCCTGCTCTGATAGCCGAGGCCGAGGCGGCTGCATGCGTGTGGTCGGGAGTGGAGACGACCACGGCATCAATCTCCTTGTCCATCTTCTCGAACATCTCGCGAAAATCAGCAAACGCCTTGACCTTCTCATCTGCCAGCCGTCGAAAGGCCGGTGCCGTGGAGCGCTCCCATTGGCGGGATGAGGTAGCGAAGCGATCGGCCAAATCGGCCCAACGCTTGTACGTCTCGGCTATTTTCTGCCCGTTAACGTCGCATATGGCAACGACATTTTCCATCCGAGGGATAGTATCTACAAACCACGTTCCGCGCCCTCCCACGCCAATAAGGGCGACATTGATTTTCTCATTGGCAGGTGTCCCGCGGACGGATCGGCTATTTCTCAGAATTACCAGCCCCGCGGCGCCCAATCCAGCTCGCGAAAGAAAGTGGCGGCGACTCAGCTTACACTTCATGATTATGCTCTCCTATATGAACATTTCAAACGGATCGATGCGTCTGTTCGGACCCAGCCGACCTGAACTAATCTGTTCGTTATTATATCTGCATAAGCTTTCGCCAACAAGCTTTTCCAAAGCCGGCTTGTTATGCTCCTCCGACCGGGCGAGGAGTCACAATTTCAGGCTATGGATAAGAGTTTTTGATTGATTTATCAATGCTTGTACATCAGCATCTTGTCAAAAACATAAAAATTGGTAAACGTTTTCAAT
>Ga0209427_10008379_pt1 | contig 11637 bp, 7 predicted proteins | sample DeeMarSWOR136_30_FD_187465 | JGI IMG/M metagenome (GOLD analysis project Ga0209427, IMG submission 187465) | Marine sediment microbial communities from White Oak River estuary, North Carolina - WOR-1-36_30 (SPAdes) (version 2) | ecosystem: Environmental > Aquatic > Marine > Intertidal zone >... | reverse complement strand
TGGCACGGCGATCCCCAAACTCAGTCCTTTCGGCCCGGTCGAGCCGTGGCGAGATCCGGCCCGCGAGTACGTCGAGACCCCGGGCATGAAGAAGCTCCAGCAAATGTATCCCAATCCTCCTCTGGTTCTTTTCGTTTCGAACAACGAAGCGCCGGACCTGCGTTGGCACCAGGCCGAAACGTCTAAACGCTACCTGGACAAGTACGGCAAGGGACGCTCGGACCAGTTCAAGCGCGAAGTGACGGCAAGAGGCTGGATGGAGCGCTATCCGATTATGTTCGAGGCGATGCGCGAGGCCCTGATCAGTGATGCCTGGAAGCAGAACGTCCGGTTCGTGGGCTACGGTGCATTCGGGCCCTCGCACTTCGGCCGCTGGTCGGCCTGGAAACAGTATTCCCTGATTACCGATAAGTGGGTCAGCCCCAACTGGCATATCTGGGACGGTGGCAGCCCCTCTTACTACACCCACAACTGGTGCCCGAATCGCGATCACTGGGTCTGGTCGACCCAGGTGCAGTCAATGAACTGGATCTTTCAACTCGAAGAGGCCTGGAAAGTGAACCCGGACTTCTGGTGGGAGGTCTCATTGTGGGACGGCAACGGCGGCGGCTGGAATCCCGAAGAGGGCTACAAGCCTGAGTTAGTCGAGAAGTCAAAGGCCTGTCAGTACATCAAAGACGGGCAGACCTACACACCGGACCGGTACGAGGGCTGGGCGCAGTTCGGCCTGTGGCTGCTTCGGCCGCGGGTGGTCCGCGAGTTCCGCGGCAGCACGGTGCCGCTCGAGCCGTGGCGTCCCTTTTTCCAGCGCCTGCTGCGCATCGTCGATCGGGTGTATAGTAGGGCAACGCTCGAGGAGTTCTGGCGGTACGGCAAGCTCACGCCGAATCGTGCTCATCGCCATCCGTACCAGCAGGATGTCCCAGAGAAGTATCGCGACGTCGACCGCTGGTTCTTACTCGACACAAATCTGGATGTGCCCAGACCCTGGGACAACCAGACCAATATCCCGGTGTTCAGCTTAGCCCTGGCATTGGGTGATAAGGGAGAGCGACGATGGCTCATATACACCCATTCCCCGCTGGAGGACCGGCGTGACGTAGTGATTGCGGTACCTGGGTTTGGAAAGATAACGGTTGATGTGCCTCGCGCAGGTGCGTTCTATTTGGCGGGCGAGCGTGACAGAAAGGTTGAGCGCGTCGCCGCAGATTCAGGCTAAATACTAACGTAGAGGTTATAGTATCACCCGGTTGCTTCTCAAAGTCGGTCGCAATGCTGTGGTCTATGAATCAGGGTTTCACCATACTCGAGAAGAATGAGACCATAAGATCGGAATTCAGGAGTATGACCATGCGAACGAACCTTTCGCGCCGTGAGTGCATCGCTGTCGCGGCCAAGGCGGCGCAGAAGGCGGGCGTTTCATAATCGATGTTGGGGCTTGACGGTCTTTTGGTCGCATGGTAGAATTTGCAAAGTTTTGCACGGGTCAGCGGTTGGCACGCAGGTTATTGCCGATTGGCAGGCACTCGGACGGATGTCACTTATGGTCTCTGCTGTCGGTCTGCTTAAATCAACAGAAAGGATAAAAGATGTATGATCAGCGAATCAGTCGTCGCGAGTTTGTCGCCTCAGCGGCATGCTCGTTTGCGTTCACATTTATCCCCAGACGCCTCTGGGGCGCCAATGACCGCTTTTACCTGGCGGGCATAGGCGTCGGCGGCAAGGGCGCCGGTGAAGTGAGAGATTTAACCGGGGCGGGCGGCAGGTTCGTGGCGCTGTGCGACGTCGATGGGGCTCGGGCGGGCAAGACGTTCGAGAGCTTCCCTGACGCGAAGCGCTACCGGGACTTCCGTGTTATGCTCGAAAAGGAAAAAGGCATTGACGCGGTCACAGTGAGCACGCCCGACCACACGCACGCGATGGCCTCGCTGATGGCCATGTCTTTGGGCAAGCATGTGTACTGCCAGAAACCGCTGACGCATTCGCTCTACGAGGCACGTTTGATGGCGCGGGCGGCCAGGTACTACCGGGTGCAAACGCAGATGGGCAATCAGGCCCACGCCGGAGAGCCGATCCGTCGCGCCGTCGAGCTGGTGCGAGCGGGCATCATCGGCCCGGTGCGTGAGGTACACGCCTGGACGAATCGTCCGATCTGGCCGCAGGGGCAAAAGGCCCTCCAAGAGCGAGAACGCCTCGCCGACCAGCCCAAACCGGCCGACCTGGACTGGGACCTCTGGCTCGGCCCGGCGCCGGAACGCCGGTACAACGCATGCTACGTCCCGTTCAAGTGGCGCGGTTGGTGGGACTTTGGCACGGGCGCGCTCGGCGATATGGCCTGCCACATCATGGATATGGCGTATTGGGCGCTCGATCTGGGCTCGCCGCTGAGTGTTGAAGCCGAATCCGGCGGCCTGACCCGGCAGACCGGCCCTGACTTCTCGACCATCACCTATCGTTTCGCTGCGCGCGAGTCGGTGGGGGCCGGCAAGCTCGGAGGCGCGGTCGGCCCAAAGGCCGCGGTCGAGCAGCCCACGGTGAAATACATCTGGTACGATGGCAGTAAAGACGGCAGGCAGAACGCGCCTTATGACCTTCTCAAAAAAGCGACTGAAGAAGCCGCCAGGTCCGGCGCAGACAAACAGGCTGCCGACGTCGAACGTGCCAAGAAGAAGAGAACGCCGCCCGCCATCGATGACCCGAAGCGTTGGGACATGATCCTTGTCGGCGACGAGGGAACGATGCTGTTTAAGCGAAGCGCAACCGACTGGATTGTTGCGCCCAGCCGTCGCCTAAAGCGGTTTGCCGACGTCCCGAAGACCATCCGCCGCGTGCCTAACGAAGATGTGGAGTGGATGGAGGCTTGCAAGGGCGGACCCAAACCGCTGTCCAGTTTCGACTACGCCGGCCCGCTCACCGAAATGGTGCTGCTGGGCAACCTGGCGGTGCGCCTCGGCAAGAGGATCGAGTGGGATGCGGTGGCGTTAAAGGCGACGAATGCCCCCGAGGCCGACGAGCTCATCCGGCGTGAGTACCGCAAGGGCTGGAACCTGCCTGTACCTAAGGCCGTATCGCGGGTCGGTTGAACGAAACACCAAGGGACGGAAAGAGCCTTTCTGCATCCTTTCCGCAGACTCATCGTTCCAGCAGCCGGCAGGCGAATCCCCAGGGGCTGGTGCCCTGTGGGCCCTTCACAACTTCCTGCGGGTTTCGAGGTATATCGCCTCAATCTGTTTTGCGTCGAGTGCGTAGTTGTAGATTCGGACCTCATCAATAGCGCCTTTGACTGTACCCCAGCGCGGATCATGGCCGATGTACGTCACACCGTCAAATTTTGCCGCGCCGTGCCCGTGGTTGTGGGTCGCGGATTTCATTGCCGTGCCATCGTGCATGTAGATAGTAGCCATTTCCGGATCGACGACCAGGGCGGCAAAGGTCCAGGTCTTGTTGGGAGCAAATAGACCGGAATCCCATAACCAGGTCTGCTGGTCATTGTTCCAATTGTAGCGCAGATTATTATCCATGTTGAACCACAAGCCGGCACCGGTGGAGCCACCACGTGTGAAAACCAGACCTGGATTCTCTATGACTTCTTCGGTTTTTACCCATAGTGTGATGGTCATCGTGTCGGTATTAAGATTCATGGGTGGGATTATTATATAATCATCTTCGGTGTCCAATGCCACGGCCTGATTGCTTACGCCCGGCACCCAACGCGGATTTCCGTGGAGGGTACCGTGGAAGGTCTGAAGCGATTGGTCCCGTGCGTGACCGTCAAAGGTCCAGAAGGCCACTTGTTGACTTGAAGCAAAAGACCACACGTCGCCTTCAATTCTGGAACCATCGGCCAGGGCCTCGTCCACACGCCAGTAGTAGCGACGATCTGCCTCGAGTGACAGCGACCGCAGATCCTGTGGCTTTGCTACCTCAGCCAGCAAGGACAAATCGTTCTGATCTGTCCCGAAGTAAACGCGATGTGATCGCGCATTTGCCGCTGGCGTCCAACTCAGTTGTACCTGAGTTTTGGGGTGGATAGCCTTGTCTGTGGGTCTGGGACCAGCCGCCTTATCAGAACCTATTCTCACTATGGCTCGCGATCCCCAGATGTCTTCGGTGACTTTGAGCATGAGATGGTTGACACCCTGCTTCAAAGTGACGTTGACGGCGTCGGGCTGCTCCTCAATGCCACGGCTGTTGTTGTTTTCATGGATGAGCTTGCCGTTGAGCCAGGCTTTGACGCCGTCGTCGGTAAAGATTTCGAGACGCGCCGGCTTCTGCTCGTCTGAGACGATTTCCGTACGCAGATAGGCAACACTTTGATCTATGCGCAGCAGCGCGGAACTAATGTTAACAGACGCAGGATGTTGTTCGTAAGGTTCGACCTTCACGGATTGCCATGGAACATCCATGTCGGGCAGCTCCGGACCGAATGAAATATCGAAAAGCTCCTTATGATTCTTATCTTTAATTCCCTTACCTCGCCGTATATATGGTCCGGCTATTTCCCAGTCACAGAGATAGCCTTTTGCTTTGGCGGCAGCAATGTCCTCGGAAGTGGCGTGTTCAGAGTCCACCCCTTGTTTGAAATTGCCGTGATGGGAGTACCATTTGCCGTCCTCATAAACCATCCGCTGGACGATTTCATCAATCAGCGAGCCTTTTCGACACAGGTAGATCGGATGGACATATCCGTTGCCGGGATTGTCGGGCCATTGGGGTGTACTCAGGAAATCGAGCTGATCCGCCCAGTATTTCGAATTTTCGATGTTCCACTGAATCTGGTCGGGCGTTATAGTCATTAATGACACGGCCTTATAAAGATCAGCATCTCCATTTATGGCGCCGGCGAAAGCTGTCATCAGGGCGGCCAGCGGTGTACTCTGATCCGTGTACTTCATGCCCGCTCGTATCTTGTGCATTTCTCGTTGATAAGTCTCGGAGTTTTCCTTGTCCAGTTTGCTTCGCAGGCCGCGGTACTTGCCTGGAATATCGGAAAGTGAGGTTCCATCCTCAGCCGGGTCCAGCAAAGCAATAATGCACATTGCATCGGAATATGGACCTGTGTAGTTTCTAATCGTGACGGCCGGTCTGCCATCGAGCGCATCTGTCGCGACAATCTCGCGATTCGCATCGACGAGTATCGCCGACTCAGGCAGAATAAACCGGAAATACTGTAGAGCATTGGGGTAACCGGGGGAGGTTCTGAAGTAAGCCAGTGGACCCTCCTTCCATGCGATCCGCGCGCCGCCGGGGAAGACCGGCATGTCAATGTTATTAAGACTGGTAACGGCAATGAACTTGAAATGCTCTCCCGGCTGAACTTGCTCAGAGAAATGGAAGCTATAAGAGAACGCAAAGTCGCCCAGGCTTTTCTCCTCCACCTTGCAGAGATTGCCACTGAGGTCATAAACTCTGATGTCCCCCAGAGTCGACGAATAGGGTATGGTCAGGACATTTGTCGCCTTGGGCATAGGATTCGGAACCTCAAAATAGATGGCTCCAACCACCTCATCCTTGTCTGCCTTGCCCACCATGATACAAACCGAGTCGATTTTCAATTCGCCATGGGCTTTCTCAGCCTCGACAAGCTTGTAGAGTTCAAGGGCGTCATCGACCAGTGGATCATCCACCGAGACGGCCGGCTTTTGGCCGGGTGTGAGGACGACCTTTCGGCCGGCCCCGACATCCACGCTCTCGGTGCCCGTTTTGGGCTGGGCGCGGACTTCACCCTTCCGGACCGCTACTTCGGTTTTTTGGGCGAATGTAATCGTTTGCATCGATACGACTGCAACTGCGCAGAGAATCAGCGATCTCGTTTTCATTGTGTTTCTCCTTTCTACTTCTTCAAGCGGAGCAAAAGCCGCTATTTGTCAGCTATTCGTCTGTTACTTTTACCGTGAATTCTGTTCCCAGCGCCTCCACCCGGCCGTGCGGAGTGCTGATGAAGAACGGGCCATGAGGACTTCCCAGGCTGGCGGTGCACTCGCCATGCTCAAGAAAGAACTGTGTTTCGCCGTTATACAATTCTAAAACCAGCATGCTGTTCTGATTCACTTCAATCGTGGATTTGTCTTTCATTTCCAGGACAAAGGCCGACTTGGCCGCAGAGTGGAACCTGTCACCAAGATGTACGTTTGAGCCGGCCTCCAGGACTTGCCACGCGTCCGAGCCTTGGTGTCTTACCAGTACGGTACCTTCAGCATCAGCTACACATATCGGGACTTGACGGGTAAGCGGTTCACCGGCTCGTCTGACAAGCCCCCTGTCCAGAGCAAAGCCCAGGAACAAACCAACCGCTAACAAGATGCTTGCGGCGATGGCCGTTCGCCTTCCGGCAAGGAAAGTTGAGCCATAGCGAACAGGCCGCGGATGGGCACTCGGCTCTGCAGAAAGCCTGGCCACCAGCGAGGCTCTGGCTCGTTCGGCGGTCGTTCGGGACGAAAACGCATGCTTGATTGCCTCGGCCATCAGGACGCAGCGGTCGAACTGCTCGCGGCAGTGTCGGCATGTTTCTGTGTGCGTCTTGAGCTCAGCGAGCTGACTGTCGTCTGTCGTCCCATCGAGGTATTTTTGGATAATGTTTTTGTATTTCTCACAGCTCATAATCATTTGACCTCCTCAAAAAGTGGAGCAAGGTCCTTGCGTAGTATCTGATAGGCCCGGTGCAGCCAGACCCTGACCGTGCCCGGGCGCTTACCTAATTGCTCTGCAATCTGCACGGCGGAAAGGCCTGCCACGAACCTCATAATGATCGGCTTGCGGAACTTGTCCGGCAGCCGCCGTACGGTCTGTCTAACCAGGTGGGTTTGTTCGGCAGTGAGCCCGGGGTTGCTGCTTGCTGCGAAAAGGCCCACCGCCGCGTCAAGGTTGTCGATTTCGCCGCTTGAGACGGCCCTGTCTCGGGCGCGTTTACGAAGCAGATTTGTGCTTTGCTGGGCGACTATTTTGCCCAGCCAGCCGGCAAAACGAGATGGGTCTCGAAGCCTGTGCAGTTCCACGTACGCCTTGATGAAGCTCTCCTGAGCAACATCTTCTGCTTCCACGAGGTCACCAATTCTGCTCAATGCTAAGGCAACGGCCATGTTCCAATATCGCTCCACAATGGTCCCGAAAGATGCGATATCGCCCCGCAGCGTCGTTGTGACGAGGTGCTCATCGCTAACAGCAGTCAGTTCGGGGCTATCCGGCATAAGATTTCTCCTGTAACGATCCTTGTGCCAATTCTACAGTACAGAACGCCGACGGGACAGAAGTGTTACACACAAATCCAAGTTCTTGTCATCGCGAAAATTAAGTTGTAAACATAGCCCTTTCATGATATGAGAAAAAGAGGGCAGATCGAACAGCGCCCTGTCCGATTTGTTTTGGTTTGTCGTTGTGAGTTCGTAGTCGAACAACCGATAGTGAATGATTAGAGATTGATTCTTAAATGGTACGGGTAGCATTGGGACAATTCAACGCGGTTGTGGGTGACTTGGCCGGCAATGCGGAGAGGATGCGTGAGATCTATGCCCGAGCGGTCCGCTTTGACGTAGATTTGTTGGCCTTTCCGGAGTTGGCTGTTTGTGGTTATGCACCGGAAGATTTGGTGCACAAGAAGCATTTCTTAGAGGATAACGCGCGAACTTTAGATAAACTCGCCGCCGACTGCCCGGCCAAGACCACGGTCGTTGGCTTTGCTGAAAGCTACCAGCGGCACAGTTACAACTCTGCCGCTGTACTTCAAGGCGGCCGGATTAGCAAAATCTATCGAAAAGCCTCACTGCCGAATTACGGTGTATTTGACGAACGACGGTATTTCCAGCCCGGTGCCGAGCCGTTAGTTGTCAATCTGAAAGGTCTCGATATTGCTGTCACCATCTGTTTTGATATCTGGAATGTCAAATGGCTTAGCAGCTTCCTTAAAGGGACCGGCCAAATCCAAATGATTCTGAATAGCTCAGCCTCACCGTTCCATGTGGGCAAGATTAGAAAAAGAGAAGAAACGGTTAGCCGGTGTGCGAAAGAGTTTGGCTGCGCTGTCGCATACTGCAACCTTGTGGGCGGTCAGGATGAACTGATCTTTGACGGCCGAAGCATGTTCGCCGATTCGACCGGTCGGATCGTTGCCAAAGCAAAGGCCTTTGACGAGGATTTGCTGATTGCCGATGTGATCCCTGCAATCGATGGAACCGTGCAAATTCAGCCGTTGCATCCCGCTGCTCCACAACCGGCCGACGTGCTCGACGAAGTCTATCAGGCACTCGTGCTCGGGACGAAAGATTACGCAGGCAAGAATGGTTTTCGCAAGGTCTTGCTGGGTCTTAGCGGCGGCATCGATTCTTCGGTTACCGCTGCAATTGCCGTGGCCGCGTTGGGCGCCGAGAATGTTGTAGGCATTACCATGCCGTCCAAATTCAACAGCCCCGAGACGATAAGTGACGCCGCGAAGTTAGCGAAGCATCTGGGCATCGAGTTTCACACCGTCCCGATTGAGCCGATGCTCAGTCAATTCCACCGGTCGCTGCAAGCCGTCGCAGGTTGGAACAACGATGGCATTGCGTACGAGAACCTGCAGGCAAGAATCCGTGGCTGCATCCTGATGTCACTGAGCAACCAGTTCGGCTCGCTCGTGCTGACGACCGGCAACAAGAGTGAAACGGCGGTCGGGTACACCACGCTCTACGGTGACACCGCTGGCGGATTTGCCGTGATAAAGGATGTGCCCAAAACGCTTGTCTACAAATTGGCTGAGCGTATCAACAGGATATCCGGGCGCGAAATTATACCCGCGGACGTACTAAGCCGACCGCCCAGTGCTGAGCTAAAGCCTGATCAGAAAGACAGCGATTCACTGCCGGACTATGATTTGCTTGATAAAATTCTCAAAGGCTACGTTGAAGAAGACAAATCCGTGCAGCAGCTTGTTGAGTCGGGCTTGCCGGAGGACATTGTCCTGCACGTCATTCGTATGGTCGACAAAAACGAATACAAAAGAAGGCTGTCGCCGCCGGGGGTAAGAATCACGCCGAAGGCCTTCGGAAAAGACCGGCGATTGCCGATCACAAATCGCTACAGACATTGCAGGAATATAAAGTAAGCCTTGAGGTTTGCCCGTTCCCGCCGACACACCGCAAAGGTCAGTGCAGTTGTTGAATGCGCTCTGCGATAGCTATCTCAAAGCGAGGGCGTACACAATGGCCCTGCCGAATTGCACTGCGGCCGGTGGCCCGGTGGCGGTGATGATGAGTCTTTCTCGCTCAACCGGAACATCGGTATATATGGCACCGGCCTGCATAAGTCTTTCTCGTTCGGACAAGAAGCTGGTCGCTCGGATGCCGGCCAGAACGTTCGCGTTGGCCAAAATCGTGGGCGCGATGCCAATTGCCGCAAGAACTTTTCCCTTACGGACCGTATCACGCGCGATACCCAACGCCGTGGGGTTGGTAAAGTACTCGACCGCTCCCGGACCCCCGACAAAGATTATCGCATCGTAGTCATCGACAATCAATCGGTTCAAAGGAATGCTTGCCTCGGTGGCGTTTCCGAGTGTGCCCCTTATCAACCCGATTCTTGTACTCGCTATGACCGTTTGCACCTGCGCCGCATCGAGTACCCGTTTTGTCTCGAAAAGCTCCTCATCGCGGAAGTCCCCGCTGGGAATGATTAACGCCGCTCTTTTTCCTCCTGCGCCAATTTGTCCTTCGGCGGTTTCGGTTGTCCCCTCTCCTGCCGGGTAGCCGACGCAAATTATATAGAGCGGTTCCAGCGTTCTCGATAGTCCGCAGATTTTACGGACATTGTTTAGGTCAAAACCACCGACCGTCACAGACCCGAGACCCAAGCAGACCGCCTGCAGTTGGATATTCTGGGTGATGTGTCCGGCTTCCAGGAGCATGTAGGTTCGCGCCTTATCCCGGAATCGTTCGCCAAACTTCCTTACGGAGCCGACGAGCACGATATCACAGCCGGCTCCAGCAACAGCCTCTTGTGTGGAAGTCGCTGTCGCCAGCACGCTACGGATATCCTGATCGGAAGTTTGCTCCAGACTGTGCTCGATCGGGCGATAAACAAACATCCCCTCCTGTGTGGCAAAAAGTAACTCTATGGGATAAGTCGACCCTGCTGAAGGCGCCGTTCGCAGACCTCTTTGTGGCTCGGTAATGCCCTGGCCCGCCCAGGCCAATTGACTAATTTGCGTCGGCTTGAGCGATTCGTTTGTAAACTCGCGCACACTTCGTCGCTTGGCCAATGCCTCTTCGAGACTAACCGTCCCCGTCACTTGAGGCTCCGTGAGTTGAATTATTCTGCGTTGCGCGACGCGGGACCTGCGCTGCCCAAGGCAAAGAGCTGCAAAGCAGGCTAAAAGCAAGCCAAGAATTATTAAGCGTTTCATCTTCGTAATCCTCCAAAAATAAGTTTTTGAAGCGGCACTTCACTACATACCTATATTATACACTCATTCCCGAATTTCCCAGATTAAAACTTTATTTTCGGCCCGCAACCGGGTAGGATATAAGGCGCTGATATCCGTTGTGTGGGAACGACGGATGACCGGAAGAATTCGTCTGCACAAAGTAGTGATGATTACGGGCTGTTGTATATCATCGCGGAAAGAGTGAGCAGGGTTGGCTCATCGAACTTTCGAGTGAGAGAGCACTCATGGCCAAGAACGCTCTTAGGTTGTTTCAATGGCTTTATCGCGCCGACAAAAGATAACGATCATTTCATTGCTTTTCTACTGGCCGGCGCTGTTTGTCCTTGCCCATATACCGATCCCACAGTTGGTTCGCAGAGCCGGTGTGTCAGACAAGAGCCTTCATTTCCTTGCGTACCTGATTTTGGTCTTCTTGCTCTGGTTTGCGATTAGCTCCGACAGGAAGGTGAACTGGCGCACAGCCAGGGTATGGTGGATACTCGCGGTGGTTGTTTTGTACGGCCTCGCCGATGAATTCTCTCAGCCTTACGTGGGGCGCACCCGTGATGCGATGGATGTCGTGGCGAACGTGGCCGGTACGCTGACCGGTTTGATCTTATTTTCGGTTCTGACCTTCTGGCCTGCCTCGCTGTTGGTGACGGGCACCGTTATCTTTGGAATCACCAATATTGCGCGCGCCAATTTGGCCGAGTTGCTTCCGATGGCAAATGCCATGTTTCATCTGTTCGCCTATGCCATTTTTACTACGCTGTGGGCCCAGTACATGCATCTTTTCCTGTCGGTAAGAGGCCCCAATGTCAGATGGCTGATATCGGCATTAGCGGTACCGACACTCCTTTTATTCACTGTGAAATTGTTTTCGGTAATTCTTGGCAGAAACCTTGCCATGGCGGATATCATCATCTCTGTGGGAGGCATCGCAGCGGTTGTCGCCCCAACCTACCTGACTGGCCTTTTTGACCGGACTCAGGCCACAAAAGACTCGGCTCGCGTGTAGTCGCCGGTCTCCAATCGGCGGCGCTTAGTTTTTCTGAGAAGATTTTTTGAAGGGCTTGTACAGCGGGTCGCCTACCAAGAGCAATTGCCACGAATTAAACGGCTTGGTGCGGTAGTATGCCTCAGCAAGACAGTGACCCTCGTACAGCTCCATGAAAAATCCGCTTGGCGGTGGAAATGAATGAAGATATGGTTCAGCGACGGCCCCCAATGTTGCGGTAATGCCG
>Ga0209427_10008378_pt1 | contig 11637 bp, 11 predicted proteins | sample DeeMarSWOR136_30_FD_187465 | JGI IMG/M metagenome (GOLD analysis project Ga0209427, IMG submission 187465) | Marine sediment microbial communities from White Oak River estuary, North Carolina - WOR-1-36_30 (SPAdes) (version 2) | ecosystem: Environmental > Aquatic > Marine > Intertidal zone >... | reverse complement strand
GTGAAAATCTGGATAATCTTGGCGATTTTGTTAGTGGTCGCTGCGCTCTCAGATTTCTTGGCCATGCAAAACGCCCCCTCTCCGCCACCATCCATATGGGACACCAGACTTCCCTTTGACAAAACCAACTTCGACTTTAGCGGATACCATTCATACATGGGGGACATAGAGCTGTTCTACAAAATCAAAACAATACTTTCCTCCATCAATGCCACACTCCTAGTTTTGCTGTTGATTACATATGTTGACATGTACAAAAAAATCCAGTCAGAATTCACAATCGGACTAGTAGTCTTCTCGCTGATTCTGCTGCTCTATGCCCTTTCATCTAATCCCCTCCTGCAGTGGCTCTTCGGCTACCGAGCGTTCGGTCTCGGACCCTTCGCAATGCTTCCAGACCTGTTCACAACCTTAGCCCTAGCTGTGCTGCTGTACCTAACAATGAAGTAAAAACCAAATTGTTGTGCACTTGCCATTAAAAGAACAAGAAATACCGCGGTACATTCTTCCTGTATTCACGGAAGGAATCGCCATAAAGTTCTAGACAGGCTTTTTCTTCAGCTAGAATTCTGGTATGAAGTAACAAAGAAGACCTAATCTGTATAAGCAACGCCGAAGCGAACAAACCTCTCGCATAGATTATGGCTTTCTGCTTTCTCTTCCGCCTAGATTTATCATAAAGCCTTGACAGCACATCCTTGGGAAAAATCCAAAGCAAGAGAATCAGAGATTTATTAACCAAAATGGGCGCGCATCATCGTGGAGCCCAATATGTTTAAGATAGAAAAAAAGGGGATATTGGGTTTGATTACTGGGTGGCTCTACACCGGTCTCAACTGGATTTCTCAATCTTTCCCCGTTTTCGCAAACCGAATGTTACGGCTACTACCGCCACAGAGGAAAGCAGCACTAAAACAGCAAAGGACAAAGCTTCCGGGATAACTTCGAAGTCGCTGGTAGCAATATTTCCCTGTTCATCTATCGCAGCTACTGAGTTGGAGCCGTAAATCGCCAAGGGAACAGTGATATTGACTGTGAAAGCGCCAAGAGAATCAGTGACTATGCCTTCAGAAGGAGTCGCATTAAATCCATAACAAGTGTAGGTTGCACTGTATTCTTGCACCAGACCTGTAAGGTCTGCCGTTGAAGTACGACTCCATTCACCTGTTGTATAGTTTATATCTCCATAAGCACCCTCAAATGAGCCAGAAAGCGTTCCATCTCCATTATCAGTATACGTCGATATTATACCACCAGACATGGTTGTGTCCACATTCAAAACAAACGATCCTGGTTTGATTGGCCAATGAGACACCTTACCAGAGTACGGACCCACACCTGTACCCGAATAAGTCATGTTTTCATCGGTAGTGACTATTTCTGCTCCAAAACCTATGCCCACAGGAGTTGACGCCGCAAAATCTGTACCTGTAACTTGAACTGAATCATCTGGCTCCCCCGATGTTGGATTCAACGTTATGTCAAGGGCTGCGCTTGCTATTGAAACCGTTGCCAAAAGCGTGGAAATCATCAGAAAAGCCACCACAGTCGTTGTCCAGACTTTTCTCTTTCTCATTTTTTTGTTCTCCTAAAATGTTATTCCTTGTTTTATGTTCAATTTAACTCATTTAAATTTTGCGCGCGCAGTTAACTAAGCATTCATGCTTCCCACAATTAAGATAGTCATTGCCGACACAGTAATCAAAACGTTATCGTCAATGGATCCAATTTCAAATCTTTTAACAATAGAAGCTACCATAGCAGCCAAGACTCCCCAGGGGGGAATTGGGTTAGTGGACAAGCTTGCAAAATGGTACCCTATGAAAATGCAGACTGTTAGTATACACACGTTTCCTACTGGGATTTTGGGAGAACATGCGTACGCATGTAATAAACAATTTCTGTTTGTTGGAGGTGAAAGATAGAATTACAGAGATTGGGGTTTGCTGCGGCTCCTGCACGGTGTTGAGTTTGGGGAATGTGGGAGGAAAAATGAAAAAAAACCTCCTAACCTATCTACTATTGCTTCAGCTCTGTTTCGTGCCTGAGTCTTCTCAGCCCCCATCTTCTGATGCTTTACTCCCACAAAAAAAGGGAGGGAAAAAATTTGGGTTATTTCTGTTTTCGGAGTGCCATGTAAACTATTAAGCCGATGACCACGCCGACGGCAGCAATTACCAGAATAATCAGGTCTATTGTCAGGTATGCGGGTATCTCCGGAATCGCTGGGTATGATGGAAGCCTGTTCACTGTGGTATCCGCAATCTCTGCTGCGCTGGGAACGTCCTCTGCTGCTGGCGCTTCGTCTACACCAAAGGCGGTTGTTGCCTGTGAAGGCCAATAGGATTTGGTGCCTTCGAACATTGCAGTGACTTTGTATTCGCCGGCAATGGCGGGAGCCCACATGTGGCTGAACACGCCATTTTCATCCGTTGTAACATAGGCTGAGTACCAGTCGCCATTAGGATCTTGTATTTTCAGAAATACTTTAACGCCTTCAACATCTTCAGGCTTTGCCTGCTGCATATAGGCGTATTCCATCCACTTGCTCATACTCGCATCAGAAACGCATGGAAGACCATTCGGGAAGTTTGCTGCAACATCGTTCCGGTTTGTGCCTGCAGAAACGTCAATGACTGAGCCTTCAATTATTACGCTGTTTCCCTTTACTGTAACTTTTGGTGATGCTGCGACTGAAGTTGCGCTTGGTCCTTTGCCCCAAGCGTATATCTGGTTGTCGTAAGCATTCAGCGATAACAGAATATCGTATGCACACGATGTGGATCTAATATACATGCCCAATTCGGACCACACTAGAGAGCCGTCAGTGATGTTTACTGCACACAGTTGTGCTCCGGGGAACAGTGGTGGGTTATATTCGTGACCAATGGGGAAGTATGCCACGTTGTTGGTTATGCAGTCGCACTCGAAAACCCATAGTAGCCAAACATTGTAGGGGCTGTCAGCTCCTGGTGGGCCAATGAGTTTAGTTGTGTTAGTATACCATCGTACGTTTCCGTCCGCATGTTCGATACACCATATGTCTCCTCCGTAGCCTCTGAAGAGGGATACACCTTCGGGTCCAGGTGACCAGCGGAGGTTAAATGAGTCGAAGTAATGCGGCCTGACACCGTTATCGCCTGTTAGTTGTGTTGTCCATGCTTTTACTCCTGTTCTTGTATCCCAAGCTTCAACTATGTAGTTCTCCATGTTGGCGTTAATCCATAACCCGTCTTGCATGCCCATTTCCGTTCTTGTGAAGGGCAACATGGTTTCAGATTCTGCGTATGTGATGTTTCTAGCCCACAACTGAGCTCCAGTGTTTTTGTCCATGGTTGCTACAGCTAACCATCCGTTTGTTTCTCCTCCAACTCCTTGTCCCAAAGTGTAACCACCTGTGAACACTACTTCATCGTTAGTTACTCCGCTGATTGTGAATGACTGTCCCATGAAGCCGCCTCCTGAAAGAAGCGAAGCATCGGTTACTCCCTCAATATCGGCGAAATTGACTAATGGTTGAGAGAATTCTATTCCACGGTCAAACTGGTATGTTGCATCCTGGTTCAGACCCCATCCGAAACCAGGTTCGCCATTATTTGTCATTCCAACACATTCGGTCATATCCCAACGGACCAAATTGCGTTCACCACCACTGACTGCTAGATAGTAGCCAACCAAGTCTCGGTCATCGTCTATAACGAGTGTCATGCTCTGTCCGTTAATGACGCTTGCCATGTATTTGCCAGTGGTGGCGTCGTAAATGTGGTATGCTGTTCCTGTAGATGTGACTCCTGGGTGTGTTCCTGTGGTTATGAGGTAGGGACCTAATGTTCCGTATTCGTTAAGGTTGTGCCAAGTAGGCGACCAGCCTACTCTTAACCGTTCTTGGGTGTCTTCTATTGTCCAGAGTGTTTCTCCAGTGAACAGGTCTGTTGCGATGATGCCGTTATGTGCTGCGCTCCTCATTGACGTTGTCCACAGAACGGAATACATTACGCCCTCCAATATTATCGGTGCATATTGGGGTTGGTACTGCCTTGTGGTCCAGAAGTGTCCTGTAACTTGATCATTACCTGATTCGCCGCCAGCTACACCGCCTGCACCCCATGGTTTTGTCCATAGGATGTGACCAGAATAAACCGAGTCAGTGTATGGATTATAGTTTCCGCCATAATAGTTTGAGCCAGTTTGTTCAAAGGTTATGCCGCTAAGACCCCACCATTCTCCCATGTGAGTATACCATTTTCCAGCATTCATTGCGTTAACTGGGGTCTCCCAATAGTGTTCTGGACCTGGGGGAGATGGGTAGTTTTCTCGTCCTACGGGTTCTTCCTGTACTGTTAGTTGGAAAACATCGCTTTCGCCAGGTAATTGGATGTAACCCCTAGATAGTGTTTGGCCTGGAGAGAACATTTGGAATTCCCAGATGCCGACTTGGTTAGGAGTAAAGGTAGCGAAAGTACCTCCTGTGGTGTCGCTGTCAAAGGGTCCCAGTGTGGTGGTGTGTCCGCTAGGATCTGTTACTTCAACTGTCAGATTATAGTAGGGTTGGCTGGTGATTGTGGGTACGGCATTGAATAAGTTGATGGTAACTTCCTGGTTGACACCAACAGGGTTAGGGCCAACAGTGATTCTGCTGTATGTTGGAATTTCGGTTCCTGATGGCGGATAGGGGCAGAAGGCAATAGACACAAAAGCTGAACTTGCCAGTAAAAGTGTAATCAGGATCGTAATTGCAGTAGATAGTTTGTTCTTCATTTTTTCATTTCCTTCTTATTTTTTTGTTGAGTTCTGGTTGCCTTTGGCAGCTGTTTGACAGAATAGATGGTTTATACTGTTATCATCAAACGTGGTTTTTTACCTGAAAGTTTTGTCCTACCGATTAGGATAGCTACCAGAGACCCCATCAAACTCATCGTAAATAGGTGTAGCGATGTTTGCTTTTAAAATTATGCTGCTAATCTACAGGTTTGGGTTTGGAGGGTTAAATTTTAACCCTTCCTAGGGCAGTTTTAAAAAGCAACTAATTTTTCTTACGTTTGAAGCGTTTCAGGTTGACGAACTTGTAACCTATCGGACAATAGACTGCCGCAATAGTGCATATGATGATTCCAAGCACCATCATCCCCCGAGCGATGTCGTTGGAAATCCACTGCACCAGAAATCTGAGGGAATCAGGCAACACGTCTGCAAAATAGGCAAACTCGAAGGGAAAGACCGCGAAGAGCCAAGCAAGGCTTACAGTAATGAAAATAACTCCACCAAAAACATCAAAGAGGCGAGAAAGGAGTCTCTGACCAAATATTCCTTCCAAGGCACCAGTAATAACCCAAGCAATCAGATTTCCATAAAGCATGATCATCTCCAGCGTGCCAAATGCTGTAGTGAAAAAACCTGTTGACCCCGTCTGATGGACAACGAAGTACAGAATCATCAAGACACTAACTACAACAATTGCAATGCCAAAGACACGCTCGTTACGTGGGACACCTTTGTCCGCCTCTGCCTTTGCTCTAGAAAACCAGCTCTCAACTTTTTCTGTCTCGTTCAAACTGATTTCATCCTTGGCGAATGCTTGTTCTCAAGTTGTCGATTTTTCATGATTCAAATTTGAAGGCTCTGCTTCAGGTTTTGAGCAAACTCTTCTGCATGTTTGAGGTCTTCAGCGTTAGGTCTACCCCTATTCATTCCCCCAAAGAACCTCATGAAACTATTAGTGTTAAAACCTTTACATTGAAATTCGTCAACTATTGTGTAACCTTTGGATTCCAGTTTTTCCCTGAGTGTTGAGTGGTCTTTGGCGAGTTTTTTTTCTCCTGTTAATGCAGCGGTTGAGAAAATGAATGCTTTCTTGTTGTCCACTTGTGGCAATCCATCAGCGAGGTCAAGCAAAGGCTTATAGTGTTTCCCACTATCTATCCCTGCACCAAAGCCCACTAAATCATATTGCTGAAGCTCTTCAGGGTCAGTTTGCTGTGGCGTTTTAATTTGTGCATCAAGAACTTTTACGAAGACATTAGCGACCTTCTCAGTATTTTTGTGGTGATATGAAAACAAAACTAATAGAAACTTCATATGAATCATCTTTTTTTAGATAATTGGAGAGAATAATAGCCATCCTCCAATGATTACCTCAAACAGAATTGCTGAAAGCCCACCTATAACTTCACCTTTAAAGTTAGGTTTTAGAAGTTTTATTCCAGTACCGAAGCCAACAAGAATGCCAGAGACAACTCCTAACCATCCAATAATTTGCGGTACAATTTCAGAGGTAACCAACACGATTGAAAAAGCGAGTGTACCAATAGACCAGCAGATCATTGCGAATTTGAATCTTGTGTCTTTAGTTTTGAATATATTACGCGCTAGATCACTTATCGGATTTTTATCAGCATCGCTAGTATCTGAGTATTGTTTTGCCAGTTTGATAAGGCTCCAGTAGTTGGGTTCATTAATGAACTGGATCAAACCCTCTCCCATCCGAAAGAAAAGCAAAATAATTCCCAGCAATATGTTATAAGGACTGGAAATGATGAACAGCAAAATAGTGAGCAAAATGACGCAACCATGTTCTACAAGCGCTAAACCTATACCTATTTTGAATTTCTTTGGATTTTTGTTAATCTTTTTCAGGTCAGCATCTGAATCATAATCATCCTTTTCCATTAGATAACCAAATGCTCCCATTGCTAGGTTTAAAACCAATATAAACAGAAAGAGAAACCCCGATAAGATCATCTCAATCATTTTTTGCCACCTTTCTAGAAAACAGTTTGATTGTCAACACTTGTTTTACTTAAAATATAAGATTTGGGTTTGTATTTAGAATTTAGCCTCCCAAAGAATTGAAACCAAAGCTTAAATGAAAATTGATCAGTTAAGTTTGCTTGGTATTGAACGAAAATGGTAGATCATAAGTCCAATCTCACAGTTCTTGGAATATTTCCAAAGTGCCCTTTCTATAGACCTGGGCGTCTTTTGATTATTTTAGCTATGATTGCTATTGGCACTTGGGGAATCTCTTTTCTGAATATATGGGCTGCTGTCTCGTACTCTGTATATTCTGTTTTGTTTTTCTTTTTGGCATTACCATTGATGATCTGTAAATACTGTTATTATAAAACAAAAGGGACTACCCAGACTATTGAAGGGTTGTTGCCTGTAGACAAATGGAGAGAATTGTACCTAAAGAAGTGGATAAGTCGAGGGAAAAAAGTGCAGATTTTTATGGGAATAATATGGCTATTGCCAATGGTTTTAATATTCATTTCATTCTTTTTGAATTTCTCATTATTTGCTCTAATATCCTTAATTGGTTGCATAGTTGTGCTGGGAGGAAATGTGATTTATATGAATCGGAGAGTCTGTCCAACATGTACTATCAAGGATGAATGCCATTCTTCATTTGAAAACTAGAATATCTCAAGTTGTCCTGAGTTCAAAATCTAGGAGATGACAAATGTGACTGGGGTCATTTCCTAACCTCAGCACCATATCCATCTTGAATGGTCGGTTTTGGGATTAATTTTAGCAATTATCTGCAACACTTTCAGGTTTTGTTGTTATAGTGCACAGTTATTACCACATGTCCCTTCTTGCGCCATGCGTCAACGTACCTGTGGGCTTCGACAATTTGTTCCAGCGGATAGGTTCTATCTATGACCGGTTTTATCTTTCCCGCCTCAGCAAGCTCTTTAAGGAAAACCAAATCTTCAATTTTTTCGCTTTCTAGTCTATCATGGACCGACACGTATTTTCCGTTCGGAGTCAGTGCTTTCCTACTGCTTGATTTCGCGAGTTTTCCAACAGCATCAAAAATAATATCATAGTGATCTTCTCTTTCCGTGAAATCCTCTTTAGTGTAATCGATTACTTTGTCAGCTCCCAAAGACTTCACTAACTCTAAATTTGCGGTACTGCATACCCCAATGACTTCTGCACCAAAATGTTTGGCAAGTTGAACCGCAAAAGTGCCCACACTTCCAGAAGCTCCGTAGATGAGAACTTTTTGTCCGCGCTGTATGTTTGCTTTTCTGAGAAACTGCAATGCTGTCTGTCCCCCAGTGGCAAGTCCTGCTGCGGCTTGCTCATAGGTCATGCTGGCGGGTTTTAGTGTCACCATCCCGTCTTCGGGCATACATTTGTACTCGGCGTAGCCACCAAAACCTGACCCATAGGTGGATGCAAAAACTTGGTCACCTTTCTTAAACTGTTTCACGTCTTTGCCTACTGCTTCAATCTCCCCTGCTATCTCCATCCCCAGTATCTTTCTTTTTGGTCCTCTGATACCCAAAAATATTCTTGCGAGGAGCCCTTCCAAGACTCCACCAGGGATTGTGAAACTTCGCATTCTTGAGTCTCCCCGATGTACTGTTGTCGCATAAACTTTGATAAGCACTTCATTGTCCTTAGGAGATGGTTTTTCTACCTCTTTGAACTGAAGAACCTCTGGTGGTCCATATTTTTCGTATACAATCGCTTTCATTTTCAATAGTAATTACTTCTAAGATTTACAATATTTTGCCTCAAGAACAAATAAGAAATTTTGGAAATCCCGCGCTAAACACTTTTATGTAGGTTAAGTCATTGTCTGCAGAAAGTGTATGTATTATGAACCCAGTAATTGAAGCCATAAACAACAGACAGTCTACCAGAGCCTATGAGCAAAAACCAGTTCCGAAGGAAATCATCAACACGATCATCGAGGCTGGCAATCAGGCACCTTTCACGTCGATAACACGCTCTCAGCCTTGGCGATTTGTTGTTGTCCAAGACCCTGAATTCAAACAAAAACTGTTTCAAACCGCATTTCCGTTCTGGAAAAAAGCCACCGACGGCATGAAAGAACAGCACCCCGAGCTCTACAAAATGGCTACGTGCCTCTATGATGCGATGGAAGAACCCAAAGACGTAATCTACTACAACGCACCAGTCATCATCTTTGTCATAGGCCCCGCAACTGGAGGCGCCATAAGTTGTGCACTTGCATGCGAAAACATCATGATTGCCGCACAGTCTTTCGGTCTAGGAAGCTGCTATGTGGGATTCGGTTCATTGGTCAAAGGCAATGCTGATGTTGTAAAAGCCCTCGAGCTAAAGGATAATGAAGCAATATATGGGCCTATCTTGCTTGGCTATCCAAAGGTCGACCCTAGCGCAGCCGTAGCTAGCGCACTGGATAGCATTGGCCCGAACAAGAAAGAACCCACAATTAGATGGATCTAGAAATCAACTAAATCCATTATGTCACCCTTTTTGGGTTGGGGTTAAGATTTAACCGCGCTCGCGAAGTGCACTATGGCTTTATTGTTTGCATTTTAAGTTTCCATTTAAGTGCTTTGGCTCCGCCTATTATGCCCAGAATGAAGCCTATTATGAATCCTCCACCCGTGATTACGCTGGGTATTGAGAATGCTATTATCATAATACTCCATGCTTTCATATTTTCAGGCTTAATGCATAGCATTATTGCTCCAAATAATACCAGAACACCGCATATCAGCCCGATGGCTGCAATATCCGCAAATGGAACCGTTGCATTATTTTCTGATCCTGGAAGAGTAGGAAAAATCCAAGGAAACCATGTCCCTGCAACTACGACCGCCACAGCGTTGCAGACTATCAAAATCCCCGCGACCAGAGACAATGTGAAAGCTTTAGTTGATCTTTCGCTTTGTCTCATTAAATATCACTTTCGAGACTTTTTAGCAAGTTCCTTAGCCCAAATTCGAATTTCATTCCAATCATGCAAATCATAGGCTCCAGGCTCAGTTTCCTTAAATCCATGCTTCTGAAGGGGCGACTTAAAGGCAGCTTCCATACCTTTACGCGTCAAGAAGCCCATCCTGTTGAAGTCTATGATGCCCCCAAAGAAACCCATCGATACAGGCTTGAGGCCATACTTTGACACTCTATCCTCTAAGTCTGTCTTATGCATTTTAGCAACTTCTTTGTTGTTTCCTTCTCTTTTGTAAATTGGCTCCACAGAGGAAACAAACAGGGCCAATTTCTTGTTCTCAAAATCTTTCCTGAACTTCTTCAGAAAATCCTCCGCCTCATTAACCCATCTACCACACGCTACCCCGCTCCCTACAACAACCAATCCGTATTCCGAGATGTCTTTGACCTTTTCCTCTTTTATGTTGACGACTTTTACATCGAAATTATCCGCTTGAAGTATCTTAGCAATTTCTTCAGCGGTATCCTTCGTAGCACCATATCGGGTGGCAAAAACAATAATGGCTTTCAGATTCAAACCTCCTATTACGAAGCTTTTTATGGAAACAAATTGTTTATGTGGTTTTAGAACCAAAAATAGGTCTAATAATCGGATTTAGTAACCAAAAAAGCTCGTATTAAGCTCAGATTGATATTTATATATAAAATTAACCAGTTAACCTTTTGGGTTTGGGGTTAAAATTTAACCCTCGAATTTCTAAAAAAAAAGGAGTTTGCGGGATACATTTCACACTTTTAGGAGAAAACCAGATTCTCCAAAATGTGGCTAACTTTTCAAAGTTTTTCTATCTTTTCTTTAATCTCAAGATTCTTTTCTTTTAAGGCATGCTCAATTTCTTCGACCAGTTTTTTGTTCATTCCCAGAACTTCTGGAGGAATTACTCCTTTCTTGTTTATTCTGTTTTCAATCACAAGTCTAATTACTGCAAACGCTGTGTATGCTGTTGAACGGCCCATAGCAGTTATGTTTTTCTGTTCATCAAAATAGTCTATCACTTCATAGGTATGCAAGAATTTTGCAGAACCCTTCGTCCCACTCACTTTTATCCTCATTAAAACAAAGTCTTTCTCTTCGAAAAAACTTAGATTTTCTTCCCAGAATTTACACATAAATTCCCAAGGACTCATATTTACAAATTCCATGGGCTCTTTCTTTAGCAAACCCAATTTTTTAATTAGTTTTATTTTTCTAGCATGCCCCAAATATCTTAAAGTTTTTTCCCACATGTTATTAGCCTTAATTGTAGAATGTAGAGTTCTTACACCATCTGTAAAAAACGCTTCAAACTTGCCAAGTCCTTCAAATTCTACTTCTTCTAAACCTTCAAGGGCATCAACCTCCACAGTTTTCCCGTTTCTAATTATCTTGGCTTTTCTTGTATACTCCTCAAAAAGATCTTCAACGCACCAAGTTACTTTATAATTCAGAGGCGGTATAGGATTTTGCGGTAATCCACCAACATATATTAAGACGTCCTCAACTTCGTCTAATTGACTTGATGCTTTTCCAATCAAAGTATTACTTAACCCAGGAGCAACACCACAATCTGGTATTATGATCACTTCTCTTTCAAGAGCTGACTTTTGAAAGAAAAGAGGATCTTCTGCCATAAAGGAAAGGTCTATCAAATTTTTCTTTTTTTCTACACAAGCTTTCATGACATTGAATCCTAATCTTCCCGGAGATAGTCCTATGACTAAGTCTACATTATCGATGATTTTCAAAAGATTTGAATAGTTTGAGATATCCAGTTCAAGAGGGAAAACTCTATCTCCCAATTTTTCAGCTGTTTCTTCTATCTTCTCCTTTGTACTATCGCATATGATCATTTTTTCGAAATCTAGGCTATGGACTATCTCTTCGGCTAGAACAGAACCTATGTAGCCACATCCTATGCT
>Ga0209427_10008377_pt1 | contig 11637 bp, 8 predicted proteins | sample DeeMarSWOR136_30_FD_187465 | JGI IMG/M metagenome (GOLD analysis project Ga0209427, IMG submission 187465) | Marine sediment microbial communities from White Oak River estuary, North Carolina - WOR-1-36_30 (SPAdes) (version 2) | ecosystem: Environmental > Aquatic > Marine > Intertidal zone >... | reverse complement strand
CCTTTCCACTATCCTCCCGTCAGCGAAACGATGAATGATCATTACTGACTCCATTATCCCCCCGTCTGTGTCAACTGTACAGCGCACTACGACCTTGTCCCCTTCGGCGACCAGATCATCAACTGTTAGTTTGAGAGGACCAGTAAGCTCGGACTCGACCCATTGTATGTAACTCTCGTAATCGGTAACATCGGGCCAGATCGGATCGTGATTGACGAAGGTGGGGGCTATAGCTTCGAGTGCTACATCCACGTTCCCTTGCTTCCACCCCTCAAGATCCTCGCGGAGGACGAGGTTCTTATTGGTCTCTGGATCACCAGGGTCTCCGGTTACTTCTGACGACGGGCTCCATGGGTAATCCTCAGGTCTCCGGTTCAGCGCGGGCAGGGGGGCATCGGGCATTGGAGGGATAACTCCGAGCTGTTGCATCATACCGAGCATGTCATAGCTCCACCATACTTCCACTATCTTGCCGTCAACCAAACGATGGATATTCATCCCCGTCAAAGTCACCTGCACCCCAGTAGGTGGGACGCCCGACAACCTGCCTTTGTGGGTGCCGGTTACTGTCCAGCGGCTCGCAACCTTGTCCCCTTCAGTGATCATGTCGTGAACATCAACATGGAAGTCCGGGAACGCAGTGCGATTTTCAACGACCCATACCCTGTAGCTTTCGAAATCGGTGCCCTCGGGACGGTTGGGATCGTGGTTGACGAAGTCGGTGGCGGAGGTCTCCTCCGCGATAGCCAGATCTCCCGTATTCCACACTTGAAACCAGTCCTTGACGAGGTTCTCGTTCTTTGTGGTGATGTCAACTTTCTTAGAACAAGCAGTTATCGCCAGAAAGGACATTCCGATGAATAATAGAAACAAATATCTCATAGCGAATAGTTTTCCGCTGTGCATTGCCCGCATAGCTGAACCCACCATTACTCCCACATAATTTGTCCGCATTGCTATTCCCACATTTAGCGGACTCCTCTCAATGAGTCAATGACAAGTTTTTCATGCGATCGCGCTACATGGAGCTGTAACTCCTTTGATGACAACAAAAAAGTTCTGAGATAGACCGGTTGAGTACGCCAAATTATCAACCCCTACTCCTGAGCCCGTTATTGATTGATCTTCTTTGATCCGCTACACTCGGGTGACAAAACTATCGGGAGGAATTAAGAATGAGTAGCAACACTCACGGCACAGGGAGGAACCGACTCGCTGTTACTGCAAGGATAACAGTTGTCGCTATCGTTTGCTGCGTATGCTTGGGCACGAGAGGCTCCCGTTTGATTGCCACTGAACGCACCGCGTTACCGAATACCGCAGTCGGTCGGTGTGCCTCCGCCTATTTCGACGCGTTCAACTCAGGCACCGATGAGGTGATGCAGGTTTTCCAGGAGGATTATCGCGCACTTTCTTACCTCGGGAGGCTGCCACTCGACAAACGCATGAAGAACTACAAGCGTCTTCGCCGTATCTTCGGACAGTTGACGCCCCTGCGAGTTGTACTCAGCCTGGAGCTACAGCTCACATTGCTCGCCGACGCGACTGAGACCGACGATGTGTTGGTGATGCGCTTCCAACTCGAAGACGAGCCTCCTCACCGTCTGGGCTATCTCAAGTTCACCGGTATAGACCACTCGCAGGTCCCCGACGAGTACGTGCTCTACGTTGCCGACAGAGCCCAGCCTTTGGACAATAATATTACGGAGGAAACGGTACGATCCGTCGCCCGGATTCTGAGTGAGACATACATAGACCCTGCAGTAGGCAAAGCCATGGCCGACACGATCCTCGCTCACCTGTCTGGTGGTGTGTATGCCGAAGCGAAGAAGACCGGCCAGCTTGCCGACATGCTCACCGAAGACGCAGTCGCCGTCTCACGGGATGATCACGTCTGGATAGCGGCCACAAATCCCATGCACCAGCAATCAACGTATCCAGAGAACCGCCCGATTGAAGAACTCCAGCGGGAGAACTACCATTTCCGGAAGGTGGAAATTCTTCCCGGTAATGTCGGTTACCTGAAGTTCGACATGATCCACGATGACCAGGAAGCACAAGATGTTGCAGCCAGCGCCCTGGCCTTCGTTGAACGCTGTGATGCCCTGATCTTTGATCTGAGCGACAACATCGGTGGAGAGTGGGGGAACGGAAGGCTCATTCTGAGCTACCTCTTCCCTGAGAAAACAATCCTGAGCAGAACCTTTGACCGCAGTGGTCAACTGGTCGGCACGGATTCGACACTCGCCGAACTCCCTGGCAAGCGATTCGACGAGGACATGCCGGTTTACGTACTCACGAGCGATCGTACGGGATCTGCGGCGGAGGCGTTCACTTTCGCACTACAACAATCCGGGCGGGGCACGGTGGTCGGACAGACCACGATTGGCGGGGGTTATCGATGTGACGAGGTGCGGATCAACTCTCGCTTCCTACTTTCCGTGTCAACACACCGGGTCGTCAGTGCGTTCACCGAATCGTTTTTCCAGGGCGTCGGTGTTATCCCTGACATCGGCATCGCAGAAGAGAATGCGCTCGATGCAGCTCTGGAGGACGCGAAGGGACGAATTAAAGCTCCAGCGCGGTAACGGCGGTCGTTATAGCGCATGCAACGGATGCGGACAAACCGCGCCGATGATGCTTCATATTAGCTGGCTACATCACTTAACGTATTACTGTTTAATAAATTGCCTGCAATTTTATCTTTGGTCTCATATAGGGTAGAGACTGTTATTAGTTGATGCTATTGAGGGAGATTCATAATGAGTGTGTTTGAACGACTTTACCGCTGGGTAACTTGGCAGCGAATATCTGTTCAAACGTTTCGAATCAAACAACCAAAGAGAGAAGCTGCAATTGCGTTTGCCTACGCGGTCTTCTATATATTTGCTGCTGTGATAATCGGTTACCTAATTAAACACAAACCGCTTCCCATATTGGATGCGGCCAGTTTTATTGAAGATGTTTGGTATGCCTTAATTTTCAAAATCGGATTACTTCTAATTGTGCCTGTTATTTGGTTTTTTCTTCAAGGTTACCATATTAAGGATTTGCTGCCGGGCTGGAAACTTAAGCTTACATCGATTATCTCGATTATCATTGCTTATATTGCAGGATTAAGTCTGAATCTACTCCAAGGCCATCTCAACTTGATATTGGAGGCAGCAGGGCAGTTCTCAGTAGGCGATCTCATCGTTCGTATTGTATTAGGCATTGTACTTCCACTACTTATGGCGGGTATCCCAGAGGAAGTTGTTTACAGAGGGATTTTTCAGACACGTCTTGAGCGACTATTTGGGCGAGTAGCTGCTATCAGTATCACCGCACTGTTGTTTACTGCTTGGCATTTGCCTACTCGATTTCTATTATCACGAGGTGTCGAAGGTAGTGCAGGTGATTTAGGTTCGGTATTAATCGGCACGGGAATTCCGGTTTTGATTGTCGGATTGATTTTTGGTATACTCTGGGACCGATATCGAAGTCTCCTACCATTAATTGCAGCCCATTGGGGAATCGATACGTTGCCTGCAATAATCTCATTTTTAGGTGTTCATTATTGATTAATGGTAACCTACACGGGGCTGCCGTATTTTTTTCGGCGATAATTGTTCTTTTACCGTTCTGGTATTTGTGTAAAGGGCCAGCTAACCAGCGCATTAATCTGACCAGAGGGTGCATTGCTAATCCGATTATTGATTGCTTTCTATGCTGCTATTTAAAAGTCCGTAAGTCCTGTGCGTACAAAATGGTGTGATCCGTCAAGGAGGTTGAGATGAAAAGAAACGTGAAAGTACTCGTACCAGCGGCTCTGTTTCTTATTCTCCTCGCGATTGCTACAGTAGCACATGCACAGGTGGATTTTCTTGAAGATATCGACACGTATATCGAAAAAAGCCTGAAGGACTGGAACGTACAGGGCCTGGCTGTTGCCATTGTAAAGGATGACTCTCTCATTTTCGCAAAAGGCTATGGGGTGAGAGAGCTCGGGAAGAGAGGGAAAATCGATGAGCGAACCCTCTTTGCGGTGGCCTCAAATACGAAGGCGTTTACTGCGTCATTACTCGGTATGCTGGTGGATCAAGGGAAACTCAATTGGGATGATCGGGTAACGGATTATCTGAAAGACTTCCAAATGTACGATCCTTATGTCACACGAGAGCTCAACATCACAGATCTCCTTACCCACCGGAGCGGCTTGCCGACATTCGGAGGTGATCATCTATGGATCGGCAACTCGCTCAGCAGGGAAGAGATCCTATACCGCATCCGTTATCTCAAACCAAGTGCCCCCTTTAGAGCAAAGTTCCAATATCAGAATCTTATGTTTCTCGTAGCTGGTCAGATTATTCCCGAGATTACGGGGATGAGTTGGGATGACGCTATCAAGGAGTGGATCTTTAAACCCCTGGGCATGACGGAATGCAACACCAGTATTCGAGATCTCGGGAGTAGAGAGAATGTGGCGACGCCTCATGAAATTGTAGAAGGCAAACTCCTTCCAATCGCATATGACGATGTAGACAATGTTGCGCCCGCAGGAGCTATCAATTCAAATGTCGTGGAGATGGCAAGGTGGATGAGATTGCACATAAACGGTGGGATTTACGAAGGCAAGAGATTTCTCAGTCAAGAGGTAGTACGTAAGATGCAGTCGATTCACATGCCCATTTCCATCTCGCCTTCGAGGGAGGAAATGTTGGGGACACGTTTCTTGGGATACGGTTTGGGATGGGGAATCTCTGACTACAGAGGGTATAAGGTCCTGAGCCACGGGGGCGGACTTTCCGGCATGATATCCCTTCAGACGATGATCCCCGAGGAAAGACTGGGAGTGATTATTTTGACGAACTTTGCTCCGAATAACTTGCCCCGAGCACTGACATATAGGATCCTGGATACCTTTCTCGGTGAACCGGAGAGGGATTGGAATGCTGAGTACATAAAGCGTCAGAAGGAAGAGAAAGATAAGGAGAAGAAAACCGAAGCGGAATTGCTGGAAAAGCGCATAAAAGATACGAAGCCATCACTGGAATTGGCAGATTATACAGGCAGATATTTTAACAAGCTATCAGGCGAGGCTGAGATTACGCTTGAAAATGGTAAGCTTCTCTTTAATTACAATCCGAGACATATTGGAAACCTCGAACACTGGCACTATGACACATTCAGACTTGCCTGGAGACATCCTCTTTTCGACATGGCAAAAAAGTCATTTCTTACTTTCTATATGGATGAGAACGGAGAAGTCACGAAATTAAAAGTCAGCTTCTATGATCCCCTATACTTTGAGAAGATACGAGAGCCAGAATAGAGAACCGAGTATACCACTTTGGAATCTACCGGAATTTTGTGCTACACTGTACCGTCTTAATTCGAAATTCCAAACTGCCCGGTTGGTTATCGATGTGTAGCGAAACGCAGGCGTTCGAAAGGTGATGTCATTCGAAGTTTGTAAGAGATGTTTCAGCCGAAAGGGGGCTTAGCAATGTGCGTTCATCGTAAGTTGTACACAAGTATGAACGGGGTGCGTAGTACATTGTCGTTCATCTTAGTAATAGTTCTTTTGGTAAGTGGAAGTGCTGTTTGGGTAAAGGGAGGAGTTTTACGAAAACCTCCGGAGACAAGAAGGGATAACGTAAAGGAGGTCATCCACGGGATTGAAATTGTTGATCCCTATCGATGGCTTGAAGACCAGGTGAGCGATGAAACGAGGGCCTGGATCGATGTACAGAACGAATATGCCCATTCATTCATCGATCCTCTCCCTGGTCGGGAAAAACTGAGACAGAGGCTTACCGAGTTGATGAAGATAGATAGGATCGGTATGCCGCTGGAACGAAACGGGCGTTACTTTCTCTCTCAGAGGTCAGCCGACCAGGATCTGTTTGTCATCTATATGCGTGAGGGGCTTGATGGGGAGGACCAGGTTCTCATCGACCCCCATCCGATGAGCCCAGATAAGACAGTGAGCGTTGGGATGCGCGATGTGTCGAAAGATGGGACACTTATGGCATATAGCATTCGTGAAGGTGGAGAAGATGAAGTAGTCATTAAACTGTTCGATGTCGATACACAAACAAACCTGCAGGACGAGTTGCCAAAGGGCAGATATTTTGGCATTTCGATATTACCGGATAAAAGTGGGCTCTATTATTCCCGGCACGGGGATGAAGGCTCTCGGGTCTATTATCACGCAATGGGTGCACACCCAGATACCGATGTCGAGATATTCGGAGAAGGCTACGGCCCGGACAAGGGTATTGGCGTCGCTCTATCCGAAGATGGACGATACCTCGTAATCGTTGTTTTTCACGGCTCGGCGGGACAGAAGACAGAGGTCTACTATCAAGAAGTGATCGAGAAAGGTCCGATCACCACGATAGTCAATGACATCGACGCGCGGTTCAATCCTGAACTGGGTGGAGACAGGCTCTACCTGCTTACGAACTGGGAGGCTCCCAACGGTCGCATACTCGTTGTCGATGTCAACAATCATGCCCGTGAGAATTGGAAGGAGATAATCCCAGAGAGTGACGCCGTCATCCAGGGGATGTCACTGGCAGGTGGGAAGCTGTTTGTCAACTATCTTGAAAACGTAGTCTCAAAGGTGAAAGTGTTCGAGTCGGATGGCACGTACATTCGAGATATTTCTTTTCCAACGCTCGGTACGGTCGGTGGAGTGAGGGGGCAGTGGGAGCGAAGTGAAGCATTTTTCATTTTTACTTCGTTCCACGTTCCGACCACTATCTACCGGTACGATGTTGAAAAGGGAACTCAAGAAATCTGGTCGCAGCTCAAGGTTCCTGTCAAAACCGATGAGATCGTGGTGAACCAGGTCTGGTACAAGTCTAAGGACGGCACAGAGGTGCCGATGTTTATCGTCCATGCGAAGAATATCAAGCTGGATGGGAGGAATCCCACTCTCCTGACAGGATACGGAGGTTTCAATGCCAGCCTGACTCCGTATTTCTCCTCGACTGCTGTGATGTGGGTCGAGAGCGGCGGTGTTTTCGCGATGCCGAACCTGCGGGGCGGAGGGGAATTTGGTGAGGAATGGCACAGAGCTGGTATGATGCATAATAAGCAGAACGTGTTTGACGATTTCATAGCCGCTGCAAAGTGGCTCATCGAGCACAAATACACCTCCCCACCCAAGCTTGCAATATCGGGGGGTAGCAACGGAGGATTGCTGGTAGGTGCTGCCCTGGCACAGAGACCCGATCTATTCAAGGCAGTCGTTTGTACGTATCCTTTACTCGATATGGTGCGTTATCATAAGTTCCTCGTCGCTCCATTCTGGATATCGGAGTATGGCTCGGCTGATGCCCCAGAACAGTTCGACTACATCCATGCGTATTCACCGTATCACAACGTGAAAAAGGGTATCGGTTATCCGGCCACGTTGTTCATCACGGGGGATGCAGATACAAGAGTTGATCCTCTTCACGCTCGCAAGATGACTGCACTTCTCCAATCTGTAACGGGATCTGATAATCCTGTGCTCTTACTCTATGATACTAAGTCAGGCCATTCCGGTGGACGGCCGCTCAGTAAATTAATCGAGGATGAAACAGACGAGATGAGCTTTCTTTTCTGGCAACTCGATATGTTAGAAGTTGAGGGGAAGTGATAATTCCATTATCACGACTAGTCTCTGTCTGTTGAATTCATTCATCATCGGTTGAAGTGCAAATCTCCAGGGATCAGAAGGGAGTACTTCTATGTTCAGGCATTGGAAAATAACTGCACTGTTCATTCTAGTCGGGTTGCTCTGCTTCTTGTTTGGAGCGAAGACTGATGAAGCCGGTATTACCAGGACCATCGTTGAAGCAGCGGAGAAAGTGAGCGGTCTTCAGTTTACCGGGGTGGAGCGCGACTCCATGCTCGGTGATCTTGTGGATAATCTGAAAAGCTATCAGGTTCTGAGGGATATCCCGATAGAAAATAAAGTCCCTCCGTCTCTGCAGTTCAATCCCGTGCCGAAGGGCAAAGAATTTGAAACACAGCAGAAAGAGATAGTGATCAGTCCACCGAGACACGTGGAAGTACCGGACGACTTGGAAAAACTGGCTTTCTCTTCTGTCAGGGATCTTGCGGAACTTGTTCGCACACGTAAGATTACATCGACGCAACTCACACGTATGTATCTCGAACGGTTGAAGAGATACGGTCCAAGACTGAAATGCGTCGTTACGCTAACGGAGGATCTGGCACTAAAGCAGGCAAGGCGAGCAGACGAGGAGATTGCCGCCGGAAAATACCGTGGTCCCTTGCACGGGATTCCTTACGGTGCAAAGGATCTGTTCGCGGTGAAGGGATATAGAACGACATGGGGTGCAATGCCGTACAAGGATCAGATTATTGATGAAGAGGCCACTATAATCGAGAAGTTGAAAAAAGCTGGTGCGGTGCTCGTTGCCAAGCTCACGCTCGGAGCCCTCGCGTGGGGGGATGTGTGGTATGGTGGCATGACCCGTAATCCGTGGAACCTGGAAGAGGGCTCAAGTGGCTCATCGGCCGGTTCGGCATCGGCAACGGCTGCCGGCCTGGTCGCTTTCTCCATCGGTACGGAGACATGGGGCTCGATCGTCTCACCTTCGACACGCTGCGGTACGACCGGCTTGCGCCCCACATTCGGACGGGTCAGCAGGACAGGAGCCATGGCATTGAGCTGGTCGATGGACAAGATCGGTCCCATTTGTCGGACGGTAGAGGATTGTGCGCTCGTGTTCGATGCCATCAGGGGACCGGACGACATGGATCAAACAGTTGTAGATTTACCCTTCAATTACAATCCGAATATCGACTTGAAAGGTGTACGGATCGGCTACCTCCAAACGTTATTTGAAGAGGATTATCCCAGTAAGGAAACGGATGCCGCCACCTTGGAGAAACTGCGCGAGCTCGGAGCAGATCTCGTTGCGATCGAGTTGCCTGATTATCCTATAGGTGATATGGCGTTCATTCTGAGCGCTGAAGCAGCCGCCGCCTTTGATGAACTGACCCGTTCCGGTAAGGATGATCTGATGGTGCGCCAAATCAGGAATGCGTGGCCCAATGTACTACGGGCTTCACGATTTATACCGGCTGTGGAGTACATACAGGCGAATCGACTCCGGTATATAGTGATCCAGGAGATGGAGAAAATTGATGTAGACGTTTACGTGGCACCGTCGTTCGGCGGCGACAACCTCCTACTGACCAATCTCACAGGTCACCCCAGTGTTGTTTTGCCGAATGGATTCAATGATGGGGGGAGCCCCGTCAGTATCAGCTTTATCGGAAAGTTGTTCGACGAAGCGACGCTGTTAGCTGTTGCCAAGATGTATCAGGATGCAACGGATTTTCATGAAAAACATCCCCCCACATTCCGGTAAAGTTGCGTAACATGATTTGAAATACTTATATTTCGTTTCAAAAGGTTCTCAGATTTTATATAAAGAGCGATCGATTTGGATTGATAGGATACTTTTAAGATTGTTAGTATTCACTATTACAGATTGAAGGGAGATCATGAGGCCATCGAGAACATCAATTGATCGGTTGGTGAGCAAACTCCGTCTCGAGACACCACTCATCGCAGTCTATGACAGCCCTCCCACAGCTGATTTCGAACCAATGAATGAGGCTTCCGGTCGGACGTGCTGTTTTGCTTATTATAAAAACTGGCTCAAAGGGCAAACGATTGTATTCAGGAAGGGAAGCGACAATTTCTCTGATCCTCGACACGGATGCCCCGGGGCCCAGGTTGCTCTCGGTTTGCGGGAGGAATACCCACCATTTATGGCTCACTTCCTCACCGATGGCAAGGGAGCTCCGATGGGTGAAGGGCTCAAGGCGAGCCCCGAGCTGGCGCAGGAGTTTCTTGATCGTGCGAGGCCGCCAAAAATCTCCGGTGATACGGTGCTTATTGGACCGCTTCGACCGGAGCAGTGGGACAAGGTGAAAAGTGTGGCATTTTTGGTCGATCCAGATCGACTCTCGGGACTGATGACTCTTGCCGCTTACTGGTCCTCAGATCCGGAACTGATCCTTGCACCGTTCTCATCCGGCTGCGGACTACTCTGGCGGGAATTGGAGAACCAGGAGAGGGAGCGGGCTGTGATCGGGTGTACGGATATCGCAATGCGGAAGCACATACCACCCGAGATACTCTGCCTGACCGTTTCACCGGAACACCTTGAAAAGATGCTGGACTTTCCCGATGATGCTTTCTTGAACAAGGACTGGTGGAACGATCTCATGGACAGCAGGGCGAAAGCTCGTAAACAGAAGTCTCGAGGGTAGGAAGAGATTGCTTGCTGTGTTTTGCCATGAGTCAACATTTACGGGATGGCTCAAGTGAACAGAGACGTCCACGTTTTGAAAAGGAAAGAGATATGTCGATTGACATGAAACACATCGATGGGAAAAACGTGGGTAACGTGATCCTCTATGCGCTCAGCACGTGTGGGTGGTGCAAGAAGACAAAGCGCCTTCTCAATGATCTTGCCATCGAATACGATTATATTGACGTTGATCTCCTCGATGGTATTGATAGAGAAGAAATCGAGAAAGAGATAAAGCGGTGGAATCCACGTTGCTCGTTTCCAACAATAGTGGTGAACCAGGAAACCTGCGTGGTGGGTTTCAAAGAAGAACAAATCAAGGAGATTCTGAGTTCATGAGTGACGTCCTTGCTGAAGAGGTAAATGCGGTATACGAGAGACTCAGGAAAGAGGCAGAAGCATCGGGCTACCATCTGAATCCGGATACGGAATTCACAAGGGAGCTCATCCACGGTCTCCTCATTAATGGAAAGAGGTATGGTTACTGGGCGTGTCCCTGCAGGTTGGCGTCAGGCAAGAAGGAAGAGGACCTCGATATTATTTGCCCCTGTGATTACCGGGATGCCGATCTTGCTGAGTATGGCGCCTGCTACTGCAGCCTCTACGTGTCGGGGGATGTGGTAAGCAGTGAAAAGAAGGCAGAGTCAATTCCGGAGAGGCGTTCGACAATGAAAGGGAGAAAGAAAGAACAGGGAGCGTCCCCGACTCACGGCATTCCTGTTCTCTCGCTTCCGGTATGGAGATGCAGGGTATGCGGGTACTTGTGCGCCCGCGATGAACCACCGGAGGTATGCCCTGTCTGCAAGGCCAAGAAGGAACGCTTCGAGCGGTTCATGTAAGTCTCTCTTACCATATTGTGTGGAAGAGGTTTTTAGAGATGGGTTTCATTGATGAAATAAAGATCGATCCGGTTCAAGAAACAGATAAGATCGCTTCTTTCATTTCCAGTTTCGTCGAAGAGAGGGGAGCAAACGGTGTCGCGCTCGGCTTGAGCGGCGGCCTTGACTCTTCAGTCGTGGCGGCGCTCTGTGCGAAGGCCCTGTCACCCGACCAGGTCAGTGCACTCATCCTTCCAGAAAGAGATTCTTCTCCTGAAAGTGTCGAGGATGCACGGTTCCATGCCGAAAAACTGGGTATCAGATACCGTATCCTGGATCTGACGCCGTCACTGAGAGAGCTGGGGTGTTATATCGGCGATGTGAGCGAGTTGGTCAAGTTGGGTGGGGGCGCCAGAGCAGCAGTCCGATTTTTCCCGGGGCTTGCCAGGAAAGGCTATCTCACGAATTTGGCTGGGAGCGGGGGAAAGAAG
>Ga0209427_10008375_pt1 | contig 11637 bp, 4 predicted proteins | sample DeeMarSWOR136_30_FD_187465 | JGI IMG/M metagenome (GOLD analysis project Ga0209427, IMG submission 187465) | Marine sediment microbial communities from White Oak River estuary, North Carolina - WOR-1-36_30 (SPAdes) (version 2) | ecosystem: Environmental > Aquatic > Marine > Intertidal zone >... | reverse complement strand
TTCAAAATATTATTGAGGTAATCTCTAGCTTGAAATCCCAGGTCCTTGTGAATTTGAATTGATCTATCTGTTAATTTAGGCTCCAGGTGCTTTCTCAATTGGTACTCTAATGTATTGAAGAACTCGCTTTTCTTCACACCAGAAGATATGTTGAATCACATTTTTTGATTTGAGAAATTAATGTTTAGGAGTACTTACACTTTTACAGTATTTTCTTCTTGGATAAACTTATATACTCTTATCAAATGTCCGGATAGAAAGGGAAGATGATACAAAGACGAGGGTGGTGTTATGAAATTAAAAGAAATAAGCATAATCATCATTATCTGGCTGGGATTGCTCTTTCACACACAAGGGCTGGCTGCAGTGTTGGTAGAACCTTGTGAGGAACGGATAATAGATTATTCGTTTGATAGGTTGAGGTATCTTACATTAGATGATGCAGTTACAGGTTCAAAAGAGTTTTATGGGGTTACCAAGGTACCAGAGTATGGAGCGCTAAAAATTCATGCAAGTGATGATCCTCAATTTGAGTATACAGCTCATTCTCCTTATTATAAGGTATTCTTTAAGGGGAAAACAATTAAAATGGTCGTTAAAGATGCATGGATTCAATTTGAATTAGGCGATGAACTGGGAGTAGATACAGTACCTGGACAAAAGAACCCAGGAAATACAGAATTGATATCTGTTGTTGAGAGCAATTCACTGTCTGTTTCTGAGGTGTTTGAGTCTGTGGATCTACAATATGAAGTGGATACTTCCCTCTTAACTGAGACCCTGACATTAAAGGAACTAAAAGAATTTGACACTGTAGTACAGAAGATTTCCTGGGGAGGGATAGAACCTGAATTTGAAGAAGATGGTTCCATTCTCTTTTCTGATGGAGAAAAAGATATTCTAAAGATTTTACCCCCCTTCATGAGAGATGCTACAGGTGTAGTGTGTAAAGATCTGTACTATGGATTAGTGGAAACTGAAACTGGATATGAACTGCACAAGATCATAAATGAAAAAGGAGTGGAATGGCTGGAAAAAGCTGCATACCCTGTGGTTATCGACCCTTCTATTCAGACCATTGAGGATTGGTGGGAGTTGTCTGGATTTAAACCCAATTTTCAATTTTTCAAGAATATGAAAGAGTATGTCAATCCAGGAAATGGTCATCAATTATCAAGGACTGAAATCGATTTAATGATACCGGGGAGAGGATTAGATCTAGTCATATCGAGAGTGTATGAGACACCTGCAGTATTCTATGGTGCTACTCCTTATGATTATGAGGAACCTCCTGTTAATGTTGGAAAGGGATGGCAGTTAGATTTCCCGTACATTGGTAATAAATACTTGCACTTGTGGGGTGGTGCACTGTACAAGATTGAATGGTCTGGCAACCAATTTGAGAATCACAAAGGTTCGCATTTTGTACTAGTCAAGAATGGAGATTCAGCCTACACGTTAACTACTGCTAGTGGTATAGTGTATGAGTTTTCAACAGCAGGAAAGTTAACACAGATCAAAGACTTGGATGAAAATACCATTACTTTCACCTATTCAGATGGATTGCTCACTTCTATTACTGATACTATAGGGCGAACTGTTACTTTAAGTTATTCTGATGACAGGCTGCAGAAGATCATCTACAATAATGCGGAAATAGAATACTCGTATGATGCTAATGGATGTTTGGTCTGGATGGATGACTTTTTAAACAGGAGAACCCGCTATGAATACAATTCTGGGTACACTGTGTGGTTGCTAACCAAAATAGAGTATCCAACATCAGGGTATACTGCCTATGTGTATGACAGGTTTTCAGATGACAATTACTACAAATACTACGTCTCTGATGAGAAGGTCTATGAAACACACCAGGTTCGCCATTACATCTATTCCTATACTGGCTCATTTGAGGGCATTACCTCTTCTACTGTCACAGTAGAAGATCAATCAGATCTAATACAGGGCTCCTATTATTGCACAATAAGTGATGGGTTGGTGACACAAACAGTTGTGAAGAATGCATCTGGCACGCCAATCCACAAGTATACATACAGTTACAATTCGAGAAATGAAGTCATAGAAGAAAATGTCTACAAAGATGGCTCCACTTTATCGTATACTAACTATTATTCCTATGATGACTGGGGAAATGTAATCTATGCCAAGAATGCAGAAGGACACGAGCAATTCTTTTCATACGCAAATACATCCACTTCTGGATTTTTCATAGATAATGCTGGCACAATTATTCGTGTATTCACCAATGCTTTCTCAAATAATGCTGTACCAGATTCTGTTCACACTGCTTTGATCGGTACTGCAGAAAAACAAGATAACACATACGTCAGAGAGATGTACCTCACCTACGATTCTGAGGCTCATCTGACCCAATCTGAGTCTGCTTTTGGGAATTATACGACCTGGCTGACCTTTTCTGGAACTTTTAACGAGAAAACAGGTGATACTTCATTTCCTATTGATCTAACAGGGCATGCAGTTTCTGGAAATGGAGTATTACAGATTACAGGGTTACTATCAGATCAGATTTATACAGAATCCTATTCAAGTAACTGTCAACTGCAGTGCACTCGAGACTGCAAATCAGTCTCTGATTCCTGGATAGGTGGAAGCTACAAGCTGAATTACCAGTGTTGCAGGCATGATCCTGGTAATCCACCGACCTATGAAACATGTTCTAGCAGTTACACAGCTTATATTGGCTCCTTTACTCACTATCCAGGTACTTTGGGATACCAAAACTATTACACAACTCCTGTCATAGGTGAAAAATTCTCCACATTTACTGTTACTACCTGCTGGAAACCATACCCTGCCCAGGTGCAGTACAATTTAAACAATTCTGAATGGAAAACTGTTGCATCTGATCTGAGTAATGGAACAGCAAATATCACTGTTCCCATCACTGATGGATCACACACTCTGTATTTTTCTGAATCTTCATCTTATGAAACCAAATTCTCCTGGACATTGTATATCCCTGTGGACAATTCACCAGATACCTGCACTACCACCATGCAGTATGATACTTACGGGAATTTAACCTCAATCACTGATGCTGAATCCAATACTGCAACATTCACGTATTCTTCTGATTATTCTTATGCATACCTAACCGAGACTTCTTACACAGTTGGTTCTGATACTATCATCACCAAGATGACCTACGACTACTACAGGGGATGGATTACCTCAAAACAAGAACCTGAAGGTGTTAAAGCAGGTTCAGGATACGATTATCTGTACACCTACGATCTTCTAGGAAGAATCACTAAGGTTGAATTCCCATTACTGCCCGGTCAGTCTCAAAGATCTTATACAGAAACAGTGTACGATGATACAAACAGGACAGTCACTATCATCGATCAGTTAAGACACTACATCACCCGACATTATGACAAACTGGGACGACTCACTGACACCAAACAGTACACGGGTCAATACGGATCAGGTACCCTATTTGCCACTATCTCGTACTCGTACCGGTATGATAACAGATTATCAACCATAATAGATCCTGGAAATGACACCTATACCCTCAGTTACGACTTTTTGGGTCGCTATACCCAAATTCTGTATCCAGATTCATCTTCAGTCTCTTACTCGTACGATGATACCAACAACAAAGTCACATTCACCAATTGGCGTGGCTACGACAGAATCTACTGGTACGACTGGTTGAACCGATTAGAAAAAGTGGAAGAAGAATATACTACAGATACATTTGCTGTGACCACCTACAATTATGACGAAATTGGTCAATTAACCTCTTTCACTGATGCTGAGAATCATACCACAACCTATACATATGCTTTTCTCTTTGGATTAACAAAGACTACCTACCCAGATTCCACGTATGAAGAGTACGAGTACGATAACATGGGCAATATTACATCTTCTACCGATGCTAAAGGAAACGAGACTGCATTCACCTACGATTCAATATATCGCTTGACACAAGTTCAATACCCTGACCAATCTACTGTTTCATTCACCTATGATTTGAATTCTAATAGAAAAAGAATGGATGATAATGCCCCAAATACGGGTGATTATGTTAAATACATCTACGATTACTGGAACAGGCTGGTAGCAGAGACAAGACACATATCCACACAAACCTACACAGTTTCCTATGAATATGATGTAGCCAACAGATTAACCAAGTTAACCTACCCTGATAATATGCAGATTCTCTATTCCCACGATGATTTGAACAGAATAACAGAGATCAAACGCTACATAGATGGTGTAACAGATGAAATACTCATAGATAATGTGCAGTATGATGTGGAGAGTCTTCTCACCCAGTTTGATTACGGAAACGATCTGCAAGCTACCTTCTCCTATGATCAAACAGACAGAGTCTCTACTATTGACATCAAAAATGGGGAAACGTCCTTTCTAGATTTGGATTACATCTATGATGACAGTAACAACATCACTCAATTAGTAAATGGTTGGAGAGATACAACTTCTAACTGGCATTCAGATACAGAATCTTACAGTTACGATGGATTAGACAGACTGACATCTGCCAGCTGCACTCTGTGGTCTCACACCTATTCATATGATAAAGTAGGTAATAGAGCATCTAAAGATGGAGTAACCTATACCATTAATACAGTCAATGAGGTTACAGGATTATCAGATGGTACCACCTTCACCTATGACTCAAACGGGAACAGAATCCAGAAAACCAAAGGATCTGATACCTGGGTGTACACGTATGATTACGCCAATAGACTGATAAAAGTAGAAAAGAATAGTACAGCCCTCGGAGAATACGTGTACGATGGCAATGGCAGAAGAATACAGGTGAAAGAAAACAGTGTAACAACTACATGTATTTACTCTGGTATAAACGTATTATATGAGGAGAACTCTACAGGTTCTGCAACATACATATATGGACCAAAAGGGAGGTTGGCCAAGAGAACTACAATTCAAAGCGAAACTCACACGTTTTACTACCATCTAGACCACACAGGGTCTACCAGACTCGTCACCAATGGAAACCAAGACATTGTATCAGCTGTCACTTACCATCCCTTCGGGGAAGTATACTCACAAGAAGGTTCAGAAGACTACTTGTTCTGTGGAAAAGAGAAAGATGCAACTGACTTGTATTACTATGGTGCCCGCTACTACGATCCTGATTTAGGAAGGTTCACAACCAAGGACCCACTCAAAGGCGATGGACTCCGCCCCCAGAGTCTGAATCGATACACATACTGCCTGAACAATCCCCTAAAATACACTGATCCTTGGGGATTATTCGTGGGAAAATCTCTCAGAGGAGATATAGAGGATGAGGAATTTGAAGAAATTGGCAGCCCTGGAGATGAATACCGTGATGAAGGTAAAATCTACGTCATATTGACTCCCATTTTCAAAAAGAAGGGTTCGAAGGTGGGCGTTGCTGCTGGATATCAGAGGACATTAATGGAAGAGCATGGCACACCAGTATACGATAGGGAAGACGGCCTCTTGATTTTCTTTTTCGATGACAATGGTGAGGTAGAAGATATAAAGTTTTTTTCTTTCTCAAAATTAGAGACCAGGCAAGGAAGAATAAAAGAATGGAGAAAAATCAGGAATATACTAAGATACCGAAACATTGATTTTAGAGATTTCCATGATGCATTGCAAGGTCTGAAAGAATACTGTGGAGAGCAGCAGGATGATTGGTTTAAGGCTGGAGCAGCAGATACTTTTGGGACCACTATTTCAGGTGGAGCTGCACTCATTGCCGAAAGTGCAGTTTTAGGTGGCTTATCAATCATCTTTGGTGGAGTTGCTGCCCTATTTATCGGAGGTGAAGCTTATAAATGGGACACTTGGGAAGATATATTTGATGATTTGCAATACATAGTATCAAAGGAGCTGTAATGGGAGAGGTTGGGGGAATAATCATCAAAGGAATCACATGGGAAATGTCAAACTGAGAAAGTGTCAGTAGACGTAATCCCAATCCGAAACAGATTTAAAGATCAAAACAATGTAGTCTCGCAGAGGTGAAAAGAATGGACAGAAAAACTGAATTCAAGAAGAAAAGAAATACAAAAATGATTTTGATGTTTGTAGTGCCAGGTATAGTGTTTGTGGTAGGTTCTTATCTTGCATTTGATTTCCTCTTTTCAACTTGTAGAGGAGGACTGATCTATACAGCAGCAGGTATTTCTTTGTATTCTTTTTATTTCTTTCTTTTTACGAGACTGAGGAAAACCCTTTTGAAATATTTCTATTATGTTTTTATTCTAGCCTCCATGCTTTTTTTTCTCTTTTTCTCCTACGATAAATTACTCGAAGTATGTAGAGGAGGTTAGAGAAATCCTAAAAATGCAATCAAAAGCAGTATTCTATAAGAGAAATGGAGTACAGGTGGTATAGGGGAAGGTGTTGGTTCGGGTAGTGGGGCCACAGCATTGGGTGTCAAGGGTGCTATGTTAGGTGCTGAGGGAGCAGCTTTTACGGCTGTGAGCATTATAACAGGTGTCCTTGGTCTATGTGGTCTGGCTTTATTCATCTAATGACAGTGCTGATGGTAATGACAGTGCTGGTGGTCATGGTCATGGCGATGTGAGGTTAGCCCAGCTGCTCTCTTCACAGCCGCAGAAGGTTCTGCAATAGAGATACCTGACTTTGAATTGATATATTTTACTTTGATGATCCAGAAGAAGACGATTACAGACGGATCAAATGCCACATTCTGAATCTGGAAGAGCAAATGAAAAACAAATAAATGAAAACAAAAGTTTTTTCAGTAAAAATGCCAGAAAATATTTTTTACTATAAAAAAAGTGCAAATAAAAAATGGTGTGCATTTATGGAAAAATATCGAAGTCATAAAACGTTTTTCTGTCCATACTATAAAGATGAAAACGATGTCTTACACATTATTTCCATAATCTTTTTCAACAAATGAATTCCACGCTCATGTTCTGATCCTATAACAAGTTATGAAAAAATAGTCAGCTTTCAATCTGAATTAAAAAGCAAAAATCACAAACCTTAAATAGTATCCCTCTTTTACAAACGCATGCGCATATCCAAATTCTACGGACTGGCAATCTATAACTCCAAAGCAGAATACGTGGGCATTGTCAACGATGTGGTCCTAGATTTTGATAGTGGAGAAATCTTTGGGTTAGCAGTAGGGCAAGAATCAGGAGCCCAGAACGTTGCTGTCCCTTTCAAAGATGTCATGGCTGAAATTGCGCCTGGTTTCATGGAGTCAATGAGTTTTATTCCAGGTATAGAAGATATGGCATCTTATGTAGGATTTTTAAATGCTGAGATGTATCAAATGTTCTGGATGCTAATTCTTGGGATAATAATTGGTTTTATAGCTGCTTCATTGATTTCTAAAGAAGTTGAAGGAAAAACAATTGATATAATAATGTCAAATCCTGTTTCACGTAAACAGATTGTCATGGAGAAATATCTAGGATTAATCCCAATGTTTTTACTTATTAATTTTGCCACAATGTTAACAATTATGGGAGTAACTCTAGCAATCAATGAAGAATTAAACTTTTCATATCTTTTAATAACACATATTGCCTCAATACCATATTTTCTTTCAATTATAGCAATAGGTTTACTGATATCAGTAATTATTGATGAAAAAATGAAAGCTAGTATTTTCTTGATAGCGATTCTTATAGGAATGTTTGTTTTCAGATCAATAAGTCTTATGATTCCAGATTATGAAAATCTAGGATTAATTTCTATATCGAATTATTTTAATCCTTATGATATTTTAAAATCTGGTAAAGTTGATATGATAGGGATAATTGTATTGATAGTAGTAATAACTTTTTCTTTAATAGCAGCAATGATTTACTTTGAACATCGTGATATAGCAATTTCATAAAATATCATTTATTTAGTAAATCTTAATTATGTATAATTAATTATCAAAAAATCTGGGCAGATTAATAGGGCATTGTTTTTAACCTTTTCCAGCCCATAAAACCAGGAAATGGTAGAAAAGTTGAGAGGTAAAAGCTTGAAAAAACTACCGTTCTGGTTCCCAAAAAGATATAATGTTTTTTGGTATTTTTTATTTATATTAATATTTATTTTTTCGCTTGACATATGGGGTTGGAATCATTCCAAACCCTTGTTTTTTGGTCTTCCAATATGGTTAATATATCTTCTAATTCTTACATTACTTACCTCAATTGCTTTTTACATTTTTTCGAAGGTCTATTGGAGGACACCTAAATGATTTTCATCGGTCTTGTTATTATTTATTTTATTATTCTTATACTCCTTGGAATCTATGCGCATAAACATACAAAGAAGACTCCTGAAGACTATTTCCTTGGTAATAGGACATTTGGTCCTATAATTTTGTTTTTTACTCTAGCAGCCACTAATTTCTCTGCATTTACATTTTTAGGATTTGCTGGAATGGCTTATACAAGTGGTTTTGGACAATATGGGATTATGGGTTTTGGAACAGCTTTTATGGCAATTATGTTTTTTATAATTGGAAGAAAAGTTTGGAAACTTGGAAAAGAAAAAGGATATATTACACCCCCAGAACTTATTGGGGACAGATTCAATAGTAAAACTCTTCGCTTTCTTTTTATGATTATAATGGTTATATTTACTATTCCTTATCTTGCAACTCAGGCAATTGGTGCAGGAATGCTTATCCAATACATGACTGATATAAGTTGGCAGATAGGTGCAATAATTACTATGATTATAATCATGGTGTATGTTTTATCTGGCGGAATGAAAGGGTCTGGTTGGACAGACGTTCTTCAGGGACTTATTATGATAATTTCAATGATACTTGCAGTTATTTTTGTTGCAAATTCACTAGGTGGATTTGAAGCGGCAAACATTGCAGCATATGAAGCCAAACCTGAACTGTTTACTCGCCCTGGAGGAGGAGATTATTTCCTTCCACAGATATGGTTTTCATTTATGCTACTCTGGTTATTTGCCGATCCTATGTTTCCACAAATATTTTCAAGATTTTATACAGCTAAAAATGAAAAATCCTTGAAAAAATCCATGATTCTTTATCCAATTGTTGTATCATTTTTATTTTTATTTCCTGTTTTAATAGGTGTTTGGGCTCATGGTACAGGAATAAATATTGTATCTGGATCTGAAGATATGGTTCTTCCAATAATGGTTGCAACTTATACACCCTCATTTATATTTGCTTTTGTAATGATTGGAGCACTTGCCGCATTAATGAGTACCGCTGATTCACAACTTCTGTCATTATCAACAATGATATCAAGAGATATTCCAATTAAAAAGAAGAATGTATCAGAAATTTTAATAGGAAAATTTGTGATTGTTATTCTTTCATTGTTTGCAATAATTTTTGTAATTAGTGGTTATGATCCAAAGGTTGGAATTATGGGTACTCTTGTTTCCACAACCTTTTCTGGTCTTGCTGTTCTATGTCCAACAGCAATTGCTGCTCTCTATTGGAAAAGAGCAACTAAATATGGTTGTATTTCAAGTATACTTTTCGGTGAAATCTCAATATTTATGTTTCAATATAAAATATTTCCAAGCTATGATTTTCTTCCAGCTATTTGGGGTATAGTAATAGCAATTTGCACTCTTGTTTTTGTAAGCTACATAACTAAATCAAAAAAATAGATAGAATATTTAAATAAATTTTATCTTATTTAATTAACTATTGTTAAGGAAATATTTAAATTAAATTATTTTATTATAATATTGAAAAAAATATAGTTTTAGGGAGGTATTAGAAAAAAATGAATAATTTTGTAAAGGCAACAACAGTTTTGTTGATTTCAATTATATTGGTTTTTTCAACAACTGCTGTATTTGCTGATAATAGAGAAGCAAATGAATATAAAACAAAAATAAAAAATAATGCACCAATAATAAATAAACCTGTAATAATTCCAAGAAATGCCTTATTTGAAGATAGTTTTGAAAATTATGAAGATTTTTTAATAGATTTTCCACCTTGGACAAATATTGATGTTGACGGAGAATTAACCTTTGGTCATTCAGCATTTAATTTTACACATGAAGGTGAACCATATGCATTTTTAGTGTTTAATCCTACAGCTTGTGATCCACCACAAAGTGATCCTGAGATATTGCCACATACTGGAGAAAAATATGTGGTTTGTTGGGCAGTTCAAAATACCTACCAAAACAATGATTGGTTAATTACTCCTCAACTTGGACCAGACAATTATGGCACAGTATCTTTTTGGGCAAAATCATATTCAGACCAATATAACATCGAAAGAATTGAAGTCGGAGTATCAACAACAGATACAGAACCAACAAGTTTTGAGATAATAACACCTTATCCATATGTTGAAACACCACTGGATTGGACAAAATATTCATATAATCTTGATTCTTATGATGGAGAAAGTATCTACATTGGTATTCACTGTATTTCTTATGATTCTTGGTTTTTAATGGTTGATGATATTATGGTTACAGAAGGTGATTCAGCGATATGTTGTGATGGTAGCCTATCTTGGGAGGATGTACCACCAGGAACTACAGTTTCAGATACATTTGAAATATGTAACTGTGGAGATAATGGAACAATTCTTAATTGGCAATTCGAATCAGCTCCAAACTGGCCCGGGGCAATTTTTGAAATAGAACCAGATAGTGGACAAAATCTAGAAGAAGGTGAATGTGTTACAATAATTGTAAATATCACAGTACCAACAAATAAAACAGAAGAGTTTATTGGAAAAATTAAGATGATAAATTCTGACGATCCAAATGATTTCTGTGAAATAGATGTATCAATTACCACTCCGCGTATTAGAACAAATCATAATTCATTGATTCAAAGATTTTTAGAAAGATTTCCAAACTTCTATCATATATTTGGTTATTTTTTTGGTAAATAAATAACCACATCTATTTCTCTTTTTTATTTTTGAATTATTGCAAAATAATTGTCAGGATATTTTATAGAATGTATCTTTTTTCCCTCTAGATTTAATATTATAAAACCTGTTTTATTTATGTCCTTTTGGAATTCCCTTTTACTATATAAATGGTAATATCTAGAAATATTTAGTCCATGCTGCCGCCAATAAATATTGATATCACCAAATTCATTATGGCCAAATTTAGTAATCATTCTTACTACAAAATGTTGCCGATATTTATCTTGCCATCTTGACCAAACACTTATAATTGCCTTTCCACCAGGTTTTAAGATTCTATATATTTCCTTCAAAGAATTGATACGTCGATATCTGATTGAAATGTTATGTAATGTTGCGATATAGAGTACTGCATTAATACTATTGGATTTAATAGGGATATTTACAGCATCAGAATGTATCAATTCTACATTTTTTATATTTTTATCATTTACCTTTTTTTTAACGATTTTAAGCAATTCATTTGAAACATCTAATCCGATTACCTTTTTACAGTGATCTGCACAAGGAATAAGATGTCTTCCATTACCACTTCCAATATCAACAACTATACTTGAATTAGATAAAGAATTTATGAAATCAATACATTCTCTCCAAGGTTTACGCCTTGTTGAATTGAAACTATGGGCTATTGCGTTCCATGTATCTTCAGATTTTTTTGTATAAATATTGGTCA
>Ga0209427_10008374_pt1 | contig 11638 bp, 7 predicted proteins | sample DeeMarSWOR136_30_FD_187465 | JGI IMG/M metagenome (GOLD analysis project Ga0209427, IMG submission 187465) | Marine sediment microbial communities from White Oak River estuary, North Carolina - WOR-1-36_30 (SPAdes) (version 2) | ecosystem: Environmental > Aquatic > Marine > Intertidal zone >... | reverse complement strand
AAAATGATAGACTTACTCATGATTGTGCACCCATCCTTATTTAAAACTTTAAAAAGGTGCACAATTTTAAGTCTATCTACAATTTACTTCGCAGTACCTTAAAGAAAAAGATTTATCTACAAACAAGACTTATCAATTAAACTGTTAAACTATTTGGGGGACATTATCATATGCCAAGGTGGAAACTATTTAGTAAATTGAGATCAAAAGAAGGAGAAATTACAGAACCCCAAGAAACAATTGAGGGCGAGGAGAGTATTCAAGAAGACCAGGAGGTCTTAGCAGAATATAAAGAAACACTTTATACAAGTTCACAGGCTGCAAAGAAAGGAAAAAAACAGATTTATTCTGATCAAAGAATATGGAGAGATATGGGTTCTATTGAAAAAAATATCGACAGTCTTGAGATAAAAAAAGTTGTAAAACCTATTTCAGAACTTGAAAAAAAGGTTGATAAAATAATTTCAAAAAGTAAAGAAACTCATCCATCTAAAAAACCTTCAAATATAATCTATGTTGTTAGCAAACCTCAACCAGGTCAAGTTAAAGGAGACTGGGCTGTTAGGGGACATGGTAAGATTTATAGTCATCATAGAAAAAAGGAAAACGCGATAAAGCAGGCAAAAAAGATTGCAGAAGGAAAAAATGCAACAGTACTTATTCAAAAAACAGATGGTACATTTAGTGAGGGTTTTAAACCTAAACAAAAGAAATAGTTTTTAATCAATTTCTATTTTCATTTTTTGTCTTCAAATGATAACAGTCTTAAGAATAGGTCATAGAATCAATCGGGATAAACGAATAACAACTCATGTTGCACTTGTTGCAAGGGCTTTTGGTGCAAATAAGATTATCATTGATACAAAGGATAAAAAAATGGAGGATACAATTTATTCTATTTGTAATCGTTTTGGAGGAAATTTTGAAATAGAATCAGGATTTGATATAAAAAAAATATTTAAAGATTGGAATGGAACGATTGTTCATCTAACTATGTATGGTGAAGAGCTAAAAAAGTCGATTGATAAAATTGATAAAAGTAAAAATTTACTAATTATTGTTGGAGCAGAAAAAGTAAGACCCTTGATATATGAAAAAGCAGATTTTAATATATCAATTGGCAATCAACCTCATTCTGAGGTTGCAGCACTTGCAATATTTCTAGATAGATTCACCAAAGGTTTATGGCAGGAAAAAATGTTTGACGGAAAAATAGAAATCCTTCCGACTGATAAAGGGAAAAAAGTCATATCAAAAAATAGATAGGTTTTCATATGGATTATATCCCAACTCCAAAGGAATGTATAAATTACCTTAAAATCAGAGGTTGTTCAAGTGAAGTTATAAGACACTCTAGAGCAGTTAGAAATATTGCAATAAAAATTGCAAAAAAAGCAAATGCAGATGTTAATCTTGTTGAGGCTGGAGCTTTACTTCATGATATTGGGCGGTCTAAAACTCATGACATTAGTCATGCAATTGAAGGTGTAAAGATAGCTAAGGAGTTAGGTTTACCAGAAACTATTACTAATATTATAAAGAGACATATTGGTGCAGGTCTTAAGTCAGATGAAGCAAAGCAATTGGGTTTACCAGCAAAAGATTACATACCTGAGACATTGGAGGAAAAAATTGTTTGTCATGCTGATTCTTTAGTAGATAACAATAAAAAACAAAATATTGAAAAGGCAATTGAAAAGGCATTATCGGAAGGTCACAAGGAATATGCAAGACGTCTTGATTCTCTTCACAAAGAGTTAAGTGAAATCTGCGGTATGGATGTAAATAGTATATAGGATTAATACCAGAAAAGATAAATATTGTATTTATTATTTTGAGAATCTCTGTTTTTGCAGGGGTAGCCAAGCCTGGCCAACGGCGCAAGGTTGAGGGCCTTGTCCTGTAGAGGTCCGCGAGTTCAAATCTCGTCCCCTGCATTTTTTATATATAACTATTTATAAAAATAATTCTCTCCTGTTAATTGAAATATTTTTTTTATTTTTTTTTTTAGGTTTAATAGGGGATTATAAAATATAATATTGACAGAAATTTTTACAAGGTTATCCTATTTTGTCCCCAGTACTACCAAAACTGCTCCTGAGGTTTGGACTACAATAAGCAAGATTAGTCCAACATTCTTCTTTTTTTATGTCGGACTTTGTAAGACAAAAGAAGTTGGTTTTTTTGTTAACAAACTTTTCTTTTTTATTTAATATTTTCATGATTTGCTATGATAAAGTAACATCATCTTTAATAATTGAACAATACAAAAATTCATAGATTGATTATTTCATATTATTCAACTATAATACAACAAGCTTTTTTTTAATTTAAAAGTTTTAACACATATGCTTAAAGAGGAGGAAAAAAATGAAGAATAAATTGATATTAATTTTAATTTCTGGAATAATAATCTGTTCGACAATATCTGCAAAACCAAATACATCAAAAATTAATGGAGATGAAAACAACTGGGTAGATGTCGGTCAAGTTGTGGATGAAAACTACTTTGTCAGCAATTTAATTGACTATAACAACAAGTTATATGCATCCCATGAAAATAAAACCTATAAATATGAAGGTGAAACCAATTGGAGTTTTGCAGGTGAAATAGAATTTCATCAAATCAGGGTTTTAACAATCTATAATGAGTCTTTATATGCTGGAACCGATTTTGGATCAATATATCGATATAATGTTGATAATCTTAGTTGGGAATATTGTGGTATTGCAGGTCCAAAGTGTAATCATATTCATTCTTTTGCAGTTTATCATGATGAATTATATGCTGGAACTTATACCGGAAATGTTTATCGATATGATGGAGACACAATTTGGACCTATGTAGGAAATCCTGGATCGTCAACAATTGAACTTTGGGTTGAAGAGTTAATCGTATATCAGGATGAATTATACGCTGCGAAAATAGCAGGATTTCCACCAGAAGGAGCTCGTGTTTATAGATATATTGGGGATACTTCCTGGTCATATGTTGGAGAACCTGGTAATCCTGAAAATCCACATATTAATGATTTAATTATATACAAAAATGGTTTATACGCTGGAAACTCTGATAATACAATCTCGATGTATGAAGAAAATACTTCTTGGAAAATAATTGATGAACTATCTGATAGTGCAGTAAACTGTTTTCAAATATGTAAAAACAAATTATATTTTGGAACAACAGATCATTTCCATAAACAAACTCATTTCTATTGTTGGGATGGAGAAAATCCTTGGACTGACCTAGGTTTGCCTATAAATGGAACAGGATCTTTAACGGCTCTAGCATGCCATAACAATAATATCTATGGTACAGGTCCTGTTGATTTCAAAGGACATGTATATCGATATGAAGACTATAATAATCCACCAGATGCGCCAGTGATTTCTGGTCCTATTAGTGGAAAACCAAATAGGAACTACGAATTCTCCTTAAATGCAACAGATCCAAACAATGATTCTGTTATGTACATTATTGACTGGGGGGATGATATTAATGAGTGGACTGAATATAGTGATTCTGGTGATAAGATAATACTAAGCCATATCTGGGAGGTATCTGGAAAATATACGATTAAGGCACAAGCAATAGATATTCATGGTTCAGAGAGTGATTGGGGAGAACTGCAGGTTACTATGCCAAAGGACAAAGCAATCAACAGACCAATCTTAAACTGGTTACAGAGTCATCATAATTTGTTCCCATTAATACAAAAACTAATACAACAACTAGGATTTAGTTTATATAACAATTAGTCCAAATCTATCTCTTTTTTTACTTTTTAATGAAAATAAAATAAAACTTTTATCTACTTGATTAACATCTGTTAATTTAATGTAGTCTAGTCTGGAAGATTGAATGAAAATTCATTTTCATCTTTTTTTTATTCACACTTCCTCCCTCAAACCTAGACTCCCTCTCTTAATCTATCTTTTTTTTTATTATAAATGTTACAATTAATATCCCATTAATTTTTTAGTAAACATTATATAAAACTAATAGATTCATAATTTACCTTTTTTACGAGGGAGGTCGACAAAGTGAAAGCGAAAATAATATGTATTTTAGTAATGACGCTGATGATCGCAAGCGTAGCGGTTATACCTGCAAAGGTAACCCAAATTAAACCAGTGAATGTTGAAATAAATAAAGCAAGTATAGAAAAAATTGATGCAACTCTAAATAGGCTATCGATAAAGAGTGAGTCATTAAGTACTCTATCAAACATAGAAGCTCAATCACCGATTCCTCTTGCTAGGGATGGTGTATTTGACGGAACTGGAGATCAAACACAACCGAGTTTATCCTTATGTGAGGGAAATAGAATTATGTTTGCAGGTTATCATGATGAGTTAATAGCAAATGTTACTTCGACATGGTCAACAGATTATGGACAAACATGGGATCCTGGTTATGATAGTCCTATTGAATGGTTTTATCCAACTGGAGATCTCTGGGGAGGAATTCGAGGATTTGCCACTGCTTTAAGTAATCCAGACTATGGTAATGGTGGAAATACACTTGTATTAGATGTAGTAGATCCAACTAACCCTGCTTCTTGGATTGACTCTGTTATATGGTGGTCAGATTATGGTTGGTATAATAATAAAGATGTGGAGATGGCTTGTGATAATAGTCAAAACAATTGGGAATACGGTATTATATCATATGTTTGGAGTACAACCTACGGTGGTGGTTATACAGATGCACCTTCAATGGTTATTGCAGATCCAGATATACAAGGTTATTTTTGGATTTTTTGGCTTGAAGATGAAAATAAAGATAATTTCAATGGTAGTGCTCATACTGATGTAGATATCGACCTCGAAACCCATTTAATTTATAATGTTTGGGACTGGTATAACGAAACATCAGGTATGTGGGAATTGGTAGTGTTTTATTGGGATTTCACAGATCCTTTAAATGATTTAGGTAATCTCACCCTGATTAAAGGAAATGGAAACCTCCAATATCCAAGTATACAAGCATACAATGACAATGTTATAATCCTTGCAGAAACAGATGAAAACGGAAACAAGGATATCATATGTTATTATTCAAATGATGGTGCAAATAATTTTCAAACAGTTTTCGTAGCAGATTCAGAAAATGATGAACGTTATCCAAATGTTTGTCACGTCTCTGAACAAACATTTTATGGCACATATATAGAAAGTAATAATCTCATTGGAACTAAAACAATAGATAGTGGTGCAAACTGGGATGATACACGATGGCAAATAAACGACAACGATGGATCTGTTGTTGAAAATTATAAATCTTCACGTCTATCAAATAATGCTAGAGTAGCAATTTGGGAAGAATTACATGACGATATAGACTGCTATTATAAGCTATTATATAATAACGCTCCAGAAATAACAGATATTAATGGACCTGCGAGTGGACCTGTTGACACACCTATTGATTTTACATTTACCGCTGTAGATCCAGATGATGACGACATTAGTTTCATCGTGGACTGGGGTGACGGTACCGAAGAAACCATTGGTCCCTTTGAATCAGGAATTCCTGCAACTGCAAATCATACCTGGGATGAAAAAGACACATATGTAATTACTGCAAAAGCATTAGATGGTTTTGGTGGTGAGGGCCCAGAGGGAACTTTTTCTGTTACAATTCCAAGAAGCAAAACTTTATCGAACACATTGTTCTATCAATTATTTCAAAGATATCCAAATATATTACCAATAATGCGGTATCTACTAGGATTATAAAATCAACCCTATCTCTTTTTTCTTTTTAGAACAAAAAATAATATAAAAAAGGATAATTCGTGATAGATTTTGGTGATAAAAAATGAATCTATCTAAGTTGTTTAAAAAAGATTTTCCAGTTAGCATAATCATTCTATTTCTTATAGCAAGCTGCATTCCAAGCATCACTGGTGACATAAATAGAGCAACAGATTTTTATACAAATATTGTAGATAATATTGAATTTGTTCCTGGCGAGTTCATTGTAAAGTTCAAAGCAGAATCAGTAGTTGATATCTCAGGATCATCTGATGGTTGGTGTACTACTGGTATTTCATCGGTAGATGTATTAAATGAAAAACACTACGTGTCTTTTATTGAAAAGTTGTTTGGTTATCATGAAGACCAGTTTTTGTATAATATTTTCAAGTTCAATGTTCCAAATTATTCTGATATTTTATCTATTGTTCAAGAATACTCGTTGAATCCAAATGTTGTTTATGCTGTTCCAAATCATATTGCCCATATTTGTGTTACACCTAATGATCCTGATTTTAATTTACAATATGCTCTACATAATACTGGTCAGACCAATGGAACTATTGATGCTGATATTGATGCTCCTGAGGCATGGGACATTGAAACCGGTGATGAAAGCATAGTAATTGCTATTCATGATACAGGAGTGGATTATGATCACCCAGACTTGGAGGATAATATATGGATAAACACTGGTGAAGACCTCAATGGGAATGGTATAGTTGATCCTTCTGATTTTAACGATGTTGATGATGATAGTAATGGTTTTATTGATGATATTCGCGGTTGGGATTTCGTAGATACCGATTTTCCTGTTTATCCAGGTGAGGATGGCACTATTAGAGATAATGATCCTATGGATTTCCATGGTCATGGTACGCATTGTTCAGGTATTGCTAGTGCAGCTACAGATAATAATATTGGTATGGCTGGTGTTTGTTGGAATTGCAGTATCATGTCAGTTAGAGTGGGTTATATGGCTCCAAGTGGAAATGGATATATGGAACATGATGATTGTGCAGTAGGGATGGCATATGCCGCTGATAATGGTGCACATATTATAAGTATGAGCTGGGGGTCACCTGCTATTGATCCCTTAATTGAAGACGCAGTAAATTATTCTTATTCTCAAGGTGTTATATTGGTTGCCGCTGCAGGTAATTCCAATACAATTCACAAACTCTATCCTGCAGGATATAACAAGGTGATAGCTGTTGCTGCAACTGATCATAACGACAGTAGAGCAGGTTTTAGCAATTATGGAAGCTGGGTTGATATTGCTGCACCAGGTGTCCTTATTTATAGTACCCTTTTTAACGATACATATAATTCTTGGAGTGGTACATCCATGGCGACTCCGACTGTTGCAGGTTTAGTTGGTCTAATATTGTCTAAAAACCCTGGTTTCAACCAAAAAGAGGTGCGTACGATTATCCGATCAACAGGGGATTCTGTATATTCAGAACATTATATTGGCACAGGTAGAATAAATGCATATAAAGCAATTCAGAGAGATTCAACACCCATTGCAAATCTTAATTCTGATTTGGATGATATTTTTATTTACGATGAAATAAAAATAAATGGTACAGCAAGTGGCACTAATTTTATAGAATATACTGTATGTTATGGAGAGGGAATATATCCAGATGGATGGACAGTAATTCACACATCATCCACACCAGTTACAAATGGTGTTCTGACAAGCTGGACTCCACCATCAGATTTAGAAGAAGAAATCTGTACGATAAAACTAATTGTATATGATTCTGAAGAACAACTTAGTGAAGACCAAGCTGTACTCTTAGTAAATAGAGCACCATATGCGCCAGATATTAACGGTCCTGCAAATGGAAAACCAGAAGTAGATTATAATTTTACTTTTGTATCTAATGATTTTAACAATGATGATATTGCTGAATATATTATAAATTGGGATGATGATACAGGTGATGAAACAATTACAGGTCCTTTTCCATCCGGAATCCCGCAAACTAAAAATCATACATGGACATCAAAAGGAACATATACAATTAAAGCAAAATCAGTAGATATTTATGGTGCTGAGAGTGAATGGGGGATATTTACAGTAAGTATACCGAGAGACAAAGCAACAAATAATATATTAATACAGAAGTTAATGGAAAGGATTCCATTACTCCAAAAACTAATTCAACAATTGGGATTTGGACTATAAAAAATTAGTCTATCTTTCTTTCCTTATTTTTTATGTTATAAGAAGAAAACACTAGTAATTTTACCGGTAAAACCGAGTCAATATCTCGTCCCCTGCATTTTTTAACATTTTTAAAGGTGAAAATTACATTTTTCAAAAAAGTGTCTCCAACCACTTTTTACCAGTAAAACTGAGTTCAAACACATTCTCAATAAACATTAGTTATATATTGTATTCCATTTTTTTATTAGCAATTAATGCAAATCCTCATAATTCAGAAACAATGAATAATTCAACTGAATATGAGATAATAAATAGATCATCAGAAAAAAAGACCTTGCAAAATAAGAATTTTTATTTTCCATAAAATATTATCTATGGATACCTATATTAGACAAAGTAATTTTATAAAATAATTAAATATTTCCTTGTTTTTTAAAGAAAAAAGTAAATTTTTCCTTGTAAAACTCCCCCAAGTTTTAATAAATTAAACTGACCAATATTATTAATAAAGAACAAGTTAAGATTTCATAAAGGTAGATAATTAAATTATGACATTAATAAATGTATATATAAATAAAAAAGATAATGTTAAGTTTATAAAATTATCAAATTATTTCCATTTTTGCAAAAGTAAGTTCTTACGAAATATGACTTTTTTGATTCCTTTTTTAATTATGAATACTTTGATTAGTATAAATGTTGCAGCAAATAGTATTGGTGTTAATGAAGGTGAATATTATTTTGGATATGGAGATAGCATAATGCGTTCTATGGGATATGGTGATTGTGATGTTAATGTTAATGACTGTTTCGTAAATCAAATGAGAGATTTATATGATATAAGTGCAACAGTTGACCACAACATAGATGGTGGTGGTAAAACATCATGGTGGGGTTCATCAAATTTTATATCTCATTATAGTTCTGAAAATAAATATATTATTTTCATGTTTGGAGCAAATGATGACCAAGAAATATATGAGGGCTATAAATCGATATCAGATCATGTTCAATCAATGCTTGATATATATAATCAAATACTGGAAACTGGCAGTACCCCCATACTATGTATAACTCCTCTAAAACAAAATAATACAAAAGATAAACCATGGAATAATTATAATGACATGACCTCAAGAATGCAGGCATTAATGGATACCTGTGAAAATTACAGCATCCCCTATGTAAAAATATTTGATGCTCTCGACAGTAATCCAGGGAATGGAAAAATCGATTATTGGGATAGCAAATATTATTGTGACCATGTTCACCCAAATAAAAATGGACATCGAAAAATGGCGGAATATCTTTGGATTTTTATCAATAAAAGTGATATTTCAATGGATTATAGATTCAAAATAGATGTAAATTATAATGAAACCAGTTATATCCAAAAAACAGTAAATTGGGATTATAATAATATTTCCCTTTTGAATAATAAAAATAATACCAAATTAGATTATGATCAAAGATATGGAAATCTAAATAATTTTAATGATATAAAAAATTATTCATATTCAATTTTTAACTCAAATTTCTCCAAATCTAACGTTTCATTAGTGAATAAAAATAGGTTTAAGTTTGAATTTGTTATTATTTTTCCGTTACTTATGATGGTTTTATTTACTCTAAATAAAATCAGAATTAATAAGATTGGAAAATTATAAGCAATAATTTAATTAATGTTTTTTTACCAGTAAAAACGTGTTCAAATCTCGTCCCCTGCACAATTTTATTTTACTCTTATTAAACTCAGCAGTCTCTCCAGAATTGGAAATTGTTCAAAGAACAAATAGAACAAAGAATTGACTGATATTCTATTCCTTGGAATATTAACACTAAGTGGTTCAGACCAGTCGCTCTCAGCTCCATAAATGTCCTTTGCTTTGACTTTAATATTGTAATCCCCTTTCCCACTCCAAACATGAGAGCTTTCACAAGTTACACCTGACTCAAGCGGTCCAAGCCAATCAATTTTAGTTCCATCTCCCCAATCAAACATATACCACACTTTGTCATCTTGAGGATCAGTTGTAACCGTACTGTATGTATATTCTGTACCCACATTACCTTGTCGTGGACCAGATGGGATATCAGGAATAGATGGAGAACCAACGATTATTACCTCTCTAACATTGTGATAGATATTACCAGAAATATCAGAAGCTACAACTTGGAGTGAGGTTTTTCCCTCTGGAAATTGTACCAGGTCAATGGGGACATTAAAGTAATAATGGCTTGAAGATGATGGAATGATTTCTTTTTTATAATTACCTAAATATACTGTGATCATCTCAAGTTCCATGTTATCTGAAGCTCTACCATTAATATTGAGTGATCCTCCAACAACTTGTCCATCTCTAGGGTTATCAATGTTTACAAATGGCATTTCAGCATCTTCAGGAGGTTCCCTTAAATAAACGCTAGTCTTTAAAGGAATCGATGTTTCTCCATTATCCCCTTTTGCAGTAATCAATAATGTAAAGTCAGTTGCATCATATTTAGTAAATTCTTCAATGGGGATATCAACTGTCCATTTCCCATCATTATCATCATCAGTCATTTCAAAATATTCACATGGAATCTCATCTAGACATTCGATACATTCCCAATTTGGATCTAGTAAGCTAACATTTGCACTAATTGCTGATTCCTTATCTCCAATAACCGCCCAAACAGGAATTGATTCAAGCATCTGTATATTATGATGGGTAATAGATGACATTATGATTGCCCACCAAACGACTCTACCTATACATCTACGACGGAACTGTCCCATATAATGGTCCATAGCATAGGTCCCATCTCCATCATGAGGTAAATATCCTTGATAGGTTCCACTGCAGTCATATACACCATAACCAACACCATCTCCATTATCATCTAAATGTGCAATGCTTTTAAAAGCGGCTTGATGACCATGGTAACAAGCATAATTAAAAGCTTCACCCCAAGTATAACCACAAACTATTTTTGGCCAGAAATACATTGTAAAAGGCTCATAATAGGGAGAGGATCCTGCAGGATTATTTAAATTTCCACAAGTTGAAGTAATAGTTATATTCTTATTTCTTGAGAGATCATCAATAAAACTACCACTCTTACATGACATAATCCAGACATGAATATGTGCTTTTGTAATAGAATAGAGATAATCTATCCAATTACGTAAATCAGAAGCTATTACATGATCACCCCCAACAGAGTTATACACACAAAAACTATTAGGGCTACCATGATCAAACATTATAATATATAACGGGCTGTACCAGCTTACACGAGTAGCTGCCCACACCTTAATAGCATCTTCAACTGTTTCCTCAGATGCAATATCATCCACTTTTGGATTTACACCATTATTTTCTTCATTTAAGAATTGTATTCTATCATCAGAGTATCCGATATCTATTAAGTCATCATATATCTCTCTAGGACCATCAAAACATCTATGATCATGTGTATCTAAATCCCCTGCTACTAGAATGACATATCCTCTATCAAAAATTAATGGTAAACCGACAGCCTCTACAGGTAGATCACTAACAGTCTTAACCGTGATTTCACCAGGTTCCACTGAATTTCCATCCAAATCTCTTTGATCCCAAACATATGTCTCACTTTCACCAGGTCTAAGAGTCCAAGAACCTTCCTCTACATATGATGGAAAAATCTTAATCTCATCTTCATTAAATATCT
>Ga0209427_10008372_pt1 | contig 11640 bp, 6 predicted proteins | sample DeeMarSWOR136_30_FD_187465 | JGI IMG/M metagenome (GOLD analysis project Ga0209427, IMG submission 187465) | Marine sediment microbial communities from White Oak River estuary, North Carolina - WOR-1-36_30 (SPAdes) (version 2) | ecosystem: Environmental > Aquatic > Marine > Intertidal zone >... | reverse complement strand
CGTTGAAAGATGCAATCCTTAAGGAGCTCAGAACTGCATCACAAGGATATGCAACTCCAGAGTAAGGTTTCCTCCGGGAAATTCGAATTCGTAACGTAGAACGTGCTTTCCTCTACCAATTCATTAAAAGGATCCAAAAAATGGGGAAGGGGTTATTCGTACATGTGTACTGATAACCCAAAGGCTATCCATCCAGTATTAAGTGCTTTTCTACTTCAGGCTTGAAGCCCGCCCGACGCTCCTGAATAGTATAAAATTTGGGTTTATTTTGACTATGAGTGCCCAAAAAATGGAGATGATATTCGCTCGACATGTCGATAGTCTCCTCCGAGCTACCAGAAGTAATCATAACTGAGAGTTATACAAGCTGTAGACCATCCTTTGGGCAATTATTGTGTATAGATGATTTTTCTCTTAATCCTTATTCAACTGTGAACTGCGCATCATCCCAAAGGGGAATGCCCTGTCCGTTTTGGTCCACCCATCCTTTTGTAATGACTCGGTACTGTCCTGCAGGAAAGGGTTTTTCCATCTGTCTTCCTAATTTATAATCAATTTGCGCTGTTTCTGTTGGATCGAGTGGTGTTATCACGTCCAATCCAATTACTCCGGTATAGAACTCCCATGAAGTTTTATTCCACTTTTCAAAGTGTAGGTCGTATACCGAATTTCCAAAGGTGAAAGTTTTATTCGATTCGTTCTTGATGGTGATGGTGATAGTGTCGTTGTGCTGATATAATGTCTTATCCGTGGTAACGGTTAAGAGATGGTAATAGGTGTTGCGGATAATCATTTGTTCTCGTTCGAATTCACTTGTCTCGGCTACATCTTTGATATAAACCGTGAATTCTTCAAGCTTGCTTGGTATTTGCTGGATATCAGTTAGGTTGCCTTCTACGTATACCGCTATTCCTATGATGTAATTGTTCTCATCTCTGGCGATCCCGGCTCCCACAATTCCAATAACATTTAGCAGACTCTGCTTGTTTTCATGGAGGAGGTCAATAATCTTCGTGTCTGTGGGCATGACTCCCACCTGTGAAACAAATATGATCCCAACGATAGCAATTGCTAGCATCCCAATTGGAACCCAAAGTTTCTTATCCATTGTCCCCTCCACCGTCCTTCCTTATAATCTATGGTAAAGCCATCGGCTATGACGTCTATACAGGAAAAAATCTTTTATTCTGTTTTCTTTGATTTGGGTATCCCTATCAATCGAGGGACGTCTTTCATATACGCTCTGTATTCGTCTCCCCACTTTTGAACGTTAATCTTCTCTTCGACACTGATCATATAATAATAGTACACAATCGCTATGATAATAGCAACAGCAGAAAGGAATGTAAACGGAACGTATACGCTGAGAAAGATAGGTAAACAAATAAACCACAACATAAAACCAAAAACACCCGGATGCCGTATAATACCGTATAGTCCGTCTCGATAAAAAATGATGGTGTCAGCGGATCCTTTCAGCCCACCTCTTTTCCGATGGGCGTACTCCACCCAGAGAAGGAAAACTGTTCCAATCGCTAAAAGAATCAGAGAGAGATAGATAACCATCGCGGGAAAGGAAATTACCTGTAGTTGAGCAGATAATGTGAAGTTTACCGGAAAGCACTGTAGCACATATATTTCTCTAGATTTCCGCTTATCGAGAAAGATACTGAATTGGAGTTCCTTCCTTTCAAGAGGAACGCGGATCATCGTTTGATGGAAGATTGAGACAGCGAATTCATCCGCCGAACGACAAAGTAGCTAGACAACAAAGTAGTTTATTTTCTAAACATCTTGTGCCTGATCGCTGTGTAAGTTAAATAAACCGGTATTCTTTTATTTAGTATTGGGGTTAGTGTTGGTTTCACTAAGCCAATTACAGGAAATACCATCCAAGAACTTGATTCTCCTCGTGGGTCCTCCAGGTTCAGGAAAGACGGCTTTCTGCCAGCAAGCGGTGCTCAGCAACATTGAGCTGAGGCCAGTCATCTATGTGACCACTGAGTCTACCCCATCTAAAGTTGAAGATTCATTGAAACAAAGAGGATTGGGTGAGGTATTACCCCACTCCCTAGGGTTAGTTGACGCCGTCCACGAGACCGTAGGCCTCCCAAGCACGACTCGGCCGGATACGGTCGATGCCTCGTCTCAGGATTTAACGAGCCTAGATGTCGCTATCTCCAAGCTGCGGGAAAGGGCCGGAGAAAATAGTTTGCTGGTCTTCGACTCCCTGACTGCACCCTACCTCATGAGCGGTTCAGAGGTTGTGCGTTTCATGAGGCTGACCTTGCTAAGGTTTGCAGCTGAGGGAAACGCGGTATTAGCCTGTGTGGACGAGGGGTGTGGGAAGCCCGAGGACCTGGTGGCGATGATGAGCACGGCGGACGGCATCGTCAAGATCGAGCTGATGGATGGTTCGAAAGCCTTTCACATTATGAAGCATCCTCTGGTAGAGCCGACGAAGATTGAGGTCCCCATGACCTGGAGCCCTGCAATCCCCTTCCAGATAGACGCGGAAATGTTATCGCAGCACGTCGCAATGTCGATGGGTCTGATGGCTGGAACCCCTCTGAGAACCGAGGTTGGGGATTATGTGAACCTGTTCTGGCCCAACTTCGCCCGATGGTGTGGTATGCTCTGGGACCCCAAACGGTTTCCAACGATGGTATACAACGCAACCAAGCACAGCAAAGAGGTATTGCAGATTATCCAGCGTCTTCCCCGGATGAAACGGGGACTGTTAAAATTGTTCATGCCGAAGAACTTTAGCAAGGTGAAGGATATGAAGAAAGCCGTGTCACAGACCGGACCGGGATTGGAGCGCGATCGGTACAAGATCGCCGAATACCTTGAGGAAGCCTCTAAAACGGATGAACATCACCTGAGAGCCTATGAGACGGTGACGTGTTGGGGATTTGACAACGTCGGTGCAGCGTTACAGCTAGGGACGCTTGGCACGTGGGCTGGGAATTTAATGGTCTTCGAGAAAGAAGAGAGGGACTGGAACGTCGTTGAGACGAAGTGCATCGGGCTGGGAGACCCGTACTGTGAGGCGACGTTTGTGCCGGGAGAAATCGATGAGCTGAAGGGCTCGCTAGAGAGCATCGACCACACAATTCTGGAACGAATTCACACTCGCCTCATGGATGGATTGATGGGATTCATGCTCCGAGGGGAGCCTCTCTGGAAAGAGAGACCAAAGCTTGGAAACGAGGTTAGCTTGCATGCTCTTGGCCATATCATGGTGTTGCCAGCCATCGTAAGTGAGCGGTATCGGATGGCCGTGAGGCTGGGGGGCGCCATGGGTGGGAAGAGAGTCGGTGAACGCCTTATGGAAGCGGAGATGGATGAGAATGAAGCGGTGAAGGGCATCCTCCGCCTTTTTGAACACTGCAAGGTCGGTAAGGTTTCGATGGGTGAGACCTTGAGGATGGTGCAGAACTGTGAGAGCTTCATGATTAAGGCAGAGGAGCCCTCATGCCACTTCACCACGGGCTTCCTCAACGGCTTCTTTTCCACGATCAAGAACCAGCATGTGAAGGAGACAAAATGCATAGGATTAGGGGACCCCTACTGCGAATGGGAGTTCCGATAGTTAGCTAGCTTACGACTTGATAACGTATATGCATAACTAAGACCAAATTTGGGTTATAATGTGGATAGTTAAGTCCAGTTTATCGGTTCATGAACTATAAAAGGAAATGACGTAAAGAATTGGAGTTGACGTCCCTAGAGAGAAGATGAAACATTCGGAAAAGTATTGAGAAAGCCCTAAGTTACGAAAAAAGAGATCAATTATCGGGTGTGGTGAAATGTTTGAAGAGTATGGGCGCAACTTAAAGCGGGGCTTAACTTGGAAGTCCTTTGCAAAGTCCATTATTCCCTTAACACTTGGTGCCATAACTAGCCATATCATAAGGATTTTTTTTCCATCATTGATACCTTATTCTATCACAATAGGTGTTTCAGTCTTCTTCACACTTTTCATTATTCGACCAATGGATAAACAGTTAAAGGAACTGAAACAGCGAGTGGACGAATTAGAAAAGAAACTAGAGTATCAAAGCCCGTAAACCTACTTTATAACGTATATGCATATTTAAGACTGGCGCGTGCTAATACAAGCCAATAAGGGTGGCTGAAGTCAAAGCAGTGATGAAGGGAAGACTCAGATAATCCAAACCTCCTTTGCATCTGTCCCATGAAAACAATCCGCCCTGCTCTATCGGTACGCAATATTGTATAGGTATACATCTAAGCATAGGATACGATTCAGCCTCTTTCAAAACTTGGGTAAAGGAAAGTCCTTCACACGTGTTTTCTCCAACAGGAGTATGAATGATGGCGTTTGCCAGCGTACCATAAGCAATGTTCCGCATCAAAGAGAAATAGAAAAACATAAGATACTAGCGAGCAAATTTCGGTATTGCAGTATATTGGACTGATTATTTTCCTGAGCCAACGTCAATCATTAATAAAGTATATTACTACGTCTTAAAAGGTGATAAATGTCAGTTTAAGGAGATTTTCTTCCTTTTAGATGATTTCTTTCAGTTGGTAGCTAGCTAGAAGTGCAGCGCCACGCGTGCTAGCTACTGTAGAGAAAAAAAGCCATAATGAGCTAGCTATCTTGTATGGAGGCAGCTTTTTCCTTGGGTTCATGGATGAGCAGCAGGATTATCAGAAGTTCGGGAATAGCTAACACAAGCGTGCCAAGGAAGGGCATCTGAGGACTAGAGCTAAGGTAAAGATAGTTGCCAAGCAGCATACCAAACCCCATCGCTATATATCCCGCAAAGTTGGTGAAGCCGATCACTTTGCCTCTGTTTTCTTGTTGGACTAAATCGGCAAAAAGGGCGCTTGATCCAGCCATGAACGCTATTTGCGCAATGCCGAAAAGCGCCATCGCTATCATGATCGTTACTAAGTCTCCGTTCATGAACAGCCATGAACCCAGCGCAGACGTCAGTACTCCCAGTATTAAGGGGATTTTTCTACCAATTCTATCAATCATCATGCCAATCGGTATGGAAGCCACGATCATCATCAGCAATAAGGGGATGAAGGTGAGCCACCACTGTTCTTCCGGTATTAGCAGCACGTCGCGAGCATAGACCGCGTTGATTACTTGGATGAGAGCCATTCCAAACATTACAATTATCTGTCCAACAAACAGCCACAGAGTCGAACGCGGCACGATCTTCCATACCTTTAGGCTCTCTCTGATGGCGGTTGGATATGACGAGACGAAATACTTTAGCTGAATTGGGTCCCTATTACGCATCGTCTCGGTCAGCCGCAGTCGCCACACCGCTGCTATGAGGAAGAGAAGGGTCATGAGCAAATAGATGAGCCTCATGCTCATCACGAGTCCGAACTTGAGGAACAGGAACCCCGCAATAATTGGACCGGGCGTATTGAAAGCACCATGGATCAACTGGGTAAGTGATGAACCCATGCCTCGGCGTTCCGTTGGAACCGAATCCTGAACCATGGCGAACAAGGCGGGCTGATAGATGAGGCATACACTATTTAGTAGTGTCCCAATCAAAATGAAATGCCAAGAGATTGCGAAAGCAAAAAACAAGTACGACATGGCCATACCGAAGGTCATCGTAGTGATGAGGCGTCGCCGCCCATACTTATCTGCCAGATATCCACCGGGGAACGCCACAATGGCTAAAGCCAGAAAATTAGCTAAGCCAATGATCCCAAGCTCGAGTCCCGTTCCACCCAAAGCTTGAACGTAATACTGAAAATTCGGCGAAGGCATTTCCATGGCTAAATCCATTATGATCCAGCTAATTATGAGAACACGGTAATTGCCCGAGATGAACGAGAATTCCCGCCTGATATTTTCTATAATTTTCACTTTTTCAAGTTTCCTTTCCCTAGTTACGAACAAACTCAAGAGATAATCTCTGTTCCTGATCCAAGCCAGCTACGAACGCATTCAGATTCGCGATTCAGCTAAGCTAGCTAGACAAAATAAAGGTTACTAATGCTTTGGGTTTGGCTAGCGAGATGTTATCGTGGAAAGTGCATCGAGCCTTGATCACGCGAAGCTTGAATCCTATCTCGGATTCCGTCACTCAACACGGTATGGGAAGCCGAGTTTGGTGTGTGATTTTCAGGAGTTGGATTGACATCTCGTGGACGACGTTCTTATCCAATCCTGTTTCAATATACGATCTAAAGATTTCATCGCAAAAATAGAGGATATGACAAGAAAGAAGACAGGCAGGAGAGTTTACTTGAACGACATTAAAACCCGAGACTTGATGAAACAATTGAACAAGTTCTTTGAATCCCATGTTGAAATAGCTAGAATGTAGGTGGGAAAAAGGCAAACTGTTGAGACCTTGATTAATGAAGAAATGTTGTTGTTTGCAAAAATTTCTTTGAGATGAGCGAAAAAGAACGGGAGGCTATTTAAGCTAACCAATGACGAGATGGAATACCCTATTTTGCTTTACAGCTAGCTAGCTTGTCGAGGAGATAGTAGACTTTAGCTAGCTACGACTTGGCTATGCAGCTTGCGAGCCTGAGCAGCGCAAACCATCTATGTGCTTGAGTTCACGTAATACGTGTTAGGAAACCCAGGTCGAACGATGACGAGGCGCCTCACAGGGAACGGAAAGGCATTATCTAAATTCCCACTCGCAGTACGGGTCCCCCATCGCAATACACCTGATTTCCTTGACGTGCTGATTCTTCACGGCAGCGAAGAAGCCGTTGAAGAACCCGGTCGTGAAGAAGCAGGAAGGCTGTCCGGTTTTTATGCCGAATCGTTCACAGTTCTCCCTCATGCGTATGGTGTCACCTAACGCGATCTTTCCTACCTTGCAGTGTTCCATGAGGGCGATGACGCGGTGCACGCCCTCATCCGCCCTTAACCCGGCGTCCATGAGGCGGTCGCCCAGCATCTTCCCTGCCTTGGCGCCTCCCATCTTAAACACTGTTTGAAGGCTCGCGTTGACGGTGGGCGCGGCCGTGACGTGTTGAACATCGTGGATGTGGACCCCACTGCCGATGGTCGGCCGCTCCATCAGAGGCGTGCCATGGAGCATGAAGCCCGTGAGGTGGGTCATCAGACGTGCCTGGATCCGTTCGATGACGGTGCGGTCTTTCTCGAGGGAGGCGTGCAGGCCATCGATTTCGCCGGGCACCAGTTTCACTTCGCAGTAGGGATCGCCCAACCCGAGGCATCGCGTCTCAATGGCGTTCCAGTCTCTCTCCAGTCCTTTCAGCTTCTCCAGTCCAGTCAAACTGCCGGCTACTAAGGCGGGCCGCATAATCCCGAGGGAGGTCCCGATGCGCTCAAAGCCCCAGCATTCATAGTGTTCGTGGAGTCGAACGTGGTGTTCGTCGGTTTTCGAGGCGTCATCGAGGTATTCAATAGTCGCCATGCCATGTTCTTCCGGTTTGAATCGCGTAATCATGTTCATGAATTTCCGCATGTCGTTGACCTTGCTGTAACTCTTGGGCATGAACTTGAAGAGCAGTTTCACGCGCAAGGGAATCACCTTGCTGGGAACATTGCCCAAGTCCTCCGAGTACTTGGTCAACTCGTACATCATCGTGGGAAACCGTTTGGGATCCCAGAGCATCCCGCTCCAAAAGATGAGGTCCCGCCACCCAATGTTGATGCGGTCCCCGACCTCGGGTCGTAACGCGGCGCCAAAGCCCCGAACCATCAACTCCATCTCCCGTCTCAAGTAATCGAGGTCAAAATGGTAGGAGATTACCCGCGGAGGAAGCGTCACGGGTACCTCGATCCGTGTCGGTTCGATTCGCGGATGCTTCACGACGGTCAGGATCTTCGTTCCCGCCGCGATATCCGTTTCGATGATGGCGTTGGCGAGGCTCATCATCGCCACCAGGTCCTCGGGCTTCCCACACCCCTCATCGATGGAGGCCACCACGGCGTTTCCTCTGGTCGCGAAGCGGGAGAGGGTCTGCCGCATGAACCGGAGAATCTCGGAGCCGCCAAACAGATAGGGGGACGTCAGCGAATCAAACACTAAGAGGACCCCCGTTCGTCCTACCTGTTCCGTCACCTTCGTGATGGCGATGTCCAGGCTTGAAAGGTCGTTACAGTCCGCGTACACGGTGTCCGGCCTCTCGGGAACCGAACCCCCCACCGTCTCATTATAGGCATCAACGAAGGTAAGCAGGCCCCGTTCCACCGCGCCCAACCCCTGCGCCTTCAACGCCTGCTCGGCGTCAGACGGGCCATACTCCGTCGCCACGTAGATGATCGGCCGATCCATGGCTAAACTCTTGAGAACGGTCTGTTCACAGAAGGTCGTTTTGCCTGAGCCAGGGGGACCAACCAAAAGTACCAAAGTTTTCGGCGAAAGTTCCTGTAATTGGCTGAGGGAAACCAACATGAACCCCCGTCCTAAGTAACGACGCCCTGCTTTATTTACGTTACAGAGACACGCAGGGAATCGAATCGAGAAAAGCGCTGGCGAGATCACCCGGTTTTCCAAACCGGTAATCGCGAAGCATGACATAAACACGTACGAATAGACCACCCGACCCCCATTTATCCGCATCCCCGAACGGCTCGTTGAACGATAAACGATGACGCAAGCGCGCGAGACAGCTAGCCAGCGCACTCGACACCGCCGTCGTGGCCGCGGACGGCGGAGAGGAAGAACGAGCTCCCCGTGCTCCACAAAGAACGAGGAGACGACGTCGGAGTTCCCCGCAAAGGGGCGTTTCGAGGAGGGAACACCCCCGCGTTATCCGCACGCGCACATGACTCGAAGCGCCCCAGGTCGCAGAGGGAACGCCACACCAATCGTCCTCCCCCATTCACGCCCAATTTCCCCCCATTTTTCCCAACGTTTCCCCATGGCGCCCAGACTCACCCGTCGAATACGCGAGTATTCACCCGCTTTCCGCGAATCCCCCCGAATCCACGGGAATCCCCACCACACAATTTGTTTCTTTCCAGACGCAGAACCCGCGGCAGCCCCCGAGGCGAAGCCGAAGGAAGCCATCCGCAAGCAGGCCAGCGAACCCGAGGCCCCGCGCGAAGGATCGCGTATCAGGCCGCATCACGCGGCGGGACGACCACGCCGAACGAGGGAACAGACATTCGGTGAACCGGGGGAACCGGTTGAGCACGCGCATTCGAGTTAGCTAGCCAGCAAGGTAGAAAAAAGAGGAAGTCTACCCTAACAGATCGACGGTAAAACGGTGGCTCGCTACGCCATTTTCCCGCACATGTGGTGCGAGCTAGTTGGGGGAATAGGATACATTTTCTAAGGTTGCCTTCAGGCGTTGATACACCGCATAATAGCGGTCATAGAGACCGGTCACATGCTCGTCGGGCACATAGACCGCGCCCCCACGATAGGTTCGTCGAACCCCATCGACGGCGTCTCGGTACATGTCAACACCGATCCCCGCGAGGATGGCGGCGCCTAAGGTACCGACTTGCTGACGGGCGGGCACCGTGATCCGTTCCTGGGTGACGTCGGCTTTGAGCTGAAGCCAGAACGGGGACTTGGCCCCCCCGCCGACAGCCCGGATCTCCCGCGGCGTTACGCCCTGGGCGCGCAGGGCGTCGAAGTGGACGCGCACCTCGTAGGTGATGCCCTCAAGGAGGGCGCGGAGGAACTCGTTCTGCCCGTGGTGAAGCGTCAGGCCAATGACAGCGCCGCCCGCGGCCCCGCCGTGGAACGTCGGGAGGAGCAGGAGGCCGTCGGCGCCGGGCCGAGCCTGCGCCGCCTTGGCGGTGAGGAGGTCGTAGACGTCCTGCCCCGTCGCGGTGGCCTCGGCGATTTCCCTGTGGGCGAACGTATCCTTATACCAAGTGAGGATGCTGCCAGCCGTCCGGAACCCGCTGAACACCACGGGGATGGGCGGCGTCCGATTAATGGCACCGCAGAGACGCCGGCCACGCGTCTGTAGCGAACAAGCGCAGATGTGCTCGAACGTGCCCGCTTCCTCCATCCAGAGGCCGTCGTCGATGATGCCGGTCCCCAACGCAGAGCTGTGCGCGTCATGCGTCCCGACGACGACACAGGTGCCGCGGGCCAGCCCCGTCGCCCGCGCGCCCTCAGCCGTCACCTCCCCCACCACCGTCCCGGCGCACGCGACGTCGGGCAGGAGATCCCGGTCTACCTCCACGGCGTCCAGGATCTCTGGAGCCCACTGCCCCGTCTCCAGATCGAAGAGACTGGTGCAGCTGGCGAGACTGTAATCGATCCAGGGCGTACCACACAGTCGCCAGACGAGGTATTCGTGTAGGCCGATGAACTTGTCCGTCCGCCCATACACCGCGGGCCGATGCCGGCGCAGCCAGATCATGTTCGCTAAGGGCTGCTGAACACGGGAAGATCCCGTGACGCCCAGCAAGGTTTCCCCGCCGAGCAGGCGGTGAAGGTGCTCCGCCTCCGTCTGGCCGCGGGTATCGTAGAAAGGAAGGAGGGGGGAAAGCCAGGCCCCCGTCTCATCGACCGGCATGATCGCGTGCCCAATCGCGGCGACGCTGATGGCACGAATCTCCCTGCAGTCAATTCGCGTGACGACGTCCCGTATAGCGGCCCGGATCTGACCCCACACCTCATCAGGATACAGCTCCGACCACCCCGGCTTGGGATGATGCAGCCCGTACTCTCGCCTCGAGGACGCAACGGGGTCCCCCTCCTCTGTGCGGACGCAGGACTTCACCGTGGACGTCCCGACATCAAGACCAAAAAGATACATCGTCTTCCCCGACTCCACTCGTTGTTACGATGAGCGTGTGCCCCGCTTTGTTCTTTTCGATCACAACGGATTCTTCTCGGTGCGTGTGCACTTCGGAAGCGAGCAGACAGTGCCATGTTAATAGTTGATGGCATGGCTATTTCGGAGTCAGTTCGAGAATAAACGCGTTCTCGGTCACGTTCCACGCATCCACGGAGCAGTCATAGCCATGCATCTTCGAGAGGATGTGGGACAGGAGCTGAACCGCGTACGTGGAGTACTGCGTATTCAGGGAATGAAACCCGTAGATCGTGATTTTCTCGTCGGGATCATAGGCGAACTTGATGTCACTGAACCATCCCAAATGCTGAGGGCCGACGAGCCGGGTTAACGTGCTCAGAAACGCGGGAACGGACTCGTGGACACGGTTTTTCTCAATTTGTCTGATGCGAATCTTGGAGACGATGTGGTCAGACATGGTCTCAGCGACATGGCGGACCTCGTCGCCATCTAGGTGTGCAAAGATCGTGGCCAGTAAGAGGCTATCACAGAGCATCATGTTCTGACCTACGATGTTCTCGCGGGTCCGTGCCCACTCGTTGAAGGCGCGTCGCAGCAGCTGACTTTTCTTGAGCTTCAAGGCGTCGGCGAGAGACGCCAAGCGTTCTTCCGTTTCTTTGTCAAGGCGGACGCCAAGAGTTCGGGACAACGTCCATCGGGTAGTAGTGTGCTGAGGAAGGTTTATAAATAGTAGCTTTAAGTGTACAAGAAAAACCGTGTTACGTTGTCAAACAACGTGCTACACTCGGCGGGGGCGGGAACGACGGCTGACACACCTGACCGAAAGAAGCAGCAGATCGATGACCAATTTCAGAAGCGGATCAGCCGATACAACATCTCCTTCAAGAAAGCCATGCCCATAATCATCATCTGCAT
>Ga0209427_10008371_pt1 | contig 11641 bp, 11 predicted proteins | sample DeeMarSWOR136_30_FD_187465 | JGI IMG/M metagenome (GOLD analysis project Ga0209427, IMG submission 187465) | Marine sediment microbial communities from White Oak River estuary, North Carolina - WOR-1-36_30 (SPAdes) (version 2) | ecosystem: Environmental > Aquatic > Marine > Intertidal zone >... | reverse complement strand
GCTTTGGATGCCGACCCTGCGCTGAAGGCGGTTTTGGTGGTGCATAACGAGACCTCCACCGGGCTGACAAATGACCTCGGCGCTATTAGCAGCCTGGTGAGGAGATATGAAAAGCTCCTGCTGGTGGATGCTGTCAGCAGTCTTGGCTGCATCGACCTGCCGGTTGACGCCTGGGGCTGTGATGTGGTGGTCACTGGCTCACAGAAGGGGTTCATGGTGCCGCCCGGGCTGTCATTTGTCAGCGTGGGCGAAAGGGCATGGCAGGCACACGCTGAGGCCAAGATGCCTCGTTTCTACTGGGATTTCACCAAGGCGAAGAGATTCCTCGAGACGAAGCAGACCCCATGGACGCCAGCGGTCTCGACCTTCTATGCTTTGGCTGTTTCTTTAGAGAGCATGGCACAAGAGGGGCTGCCGAATATCTTCGCTCGGCACCAAAGGGTGGGCAACAAAGCCCGTGACGGAGTGAAATCGTTGGGGCTCTCGCTGTTCGCTGACGAAGCATATGCCTCTAATACGGTGACTGCCATTAACGCCTCTCATGGTCTCGATACCGGGAAGCTTCTTGGGCTGCTCCGGGAGGAGTATGGCATAGTCCTCGCTGGGGGGCAGGGCAAGTTGCGGGGAAAGATATTTCGCATCGGGCATCTGGGATATGTCACCGAGGATGATATTGAAGAGGTTATCGGAGCATTGCGCACAGCTCTCCCTCGAGCAGGTTTTGTCAGGACTGGCTAGTCCTTTTGAAGGGGGTGAGATGGAAATCGAGGAAATACGGGTGCGAGATAGGCTGAAGACTCGGGGCTTGAAGAACAGGGGGATTGTAGAGATCTTAGAGAACCCAAAGACCGGTGATTTTGTCGTCATCGTGGGCAAAAGCATCCGCAGGGAATGGGGCATTTTTAATCTTCCTGAAGGGATGTGGCGGATCAAATGCTCAAGGGCAGAGGTTTTGGATGCGGTCAAGGATTTCTTAGTTAATAAAGTCTTAGTGGGGTAGCGGCATGAAGATTTTGATTAGCGATCCTGTTGCCAGCGAGGGGATAGAGATACTCCGAGCCCAGGAGCATGTTGATGTCAAGCTCGGATTGAAGCCCGATGAGCTTAGGGATATCATCGGCGAGTATGAGGCATTGGTGGTGCGCAGCGAAACCAAAGTCAGCGCCGAGGTGATCGAGGCAGGGAAGAAACTCCAGGTCATCGGGCGTGCTGGGGTTGGCGTCGATAATATCGATGTCGGCGCGGCAACGAGACACGGCATAGTGGTGGTCAACGCCCCGGGGGGAAATATAGTCTCCGCTGCCGAACACACCATAGCCATGATGCTGGCTTTGGCGCGCCATATCCCAGAGGGTCATCTTCGACTCAAATCCGGGGAATGGCGCCGTGGCGATCTTCTTGGCACCGAGGTTCGTGGCAAGACCTTAGGCATTATCGGCTTGGGCCGGGTTGGCACAGAGGTGGCAAGAAGGGCAAAAGGGCTGGAGATGCATATCATAGCCTATGACCCCTTCGTCTCTATTGACTATGCCCGCAGTCTCGGGGCGGAGCCGGTTTCCTGGGAGCAGCTTTTGCAGCAGTCAGATTTTATCACCGTGCATACTCCGTTGACGGCGACGACTAAGGGATTTATCGGGGCTGAGGAGCTTTCCTTGGTCAAGCCATCGGTACGGATTATCAATGTTGCTCGGGGTGGCATCATCGATGAAGAGGCCCTTTTCCAGGCCCTTGAGCAGGGTAGGGTCGCCGGTGCCGCCGTCGATGTCTTCTCTGTGGAGCCAGCGAAGGATAACATCTTGCTTCGGAGCGAGAAAGTGATCGCCACCCCTCACCTCGGCGCCTCCACTGCTGAGGCGCAGAGGAATGTGGCCGTAGATGTGGCGGAGCAGATTCTGACTGTGCTCAAAGGGCAGCCAGCGAGGTATGCGGTCAATATCCCCTTTATGCCACCGGAAACCTTCCTCGTAGTCAGTCCATTCCTGGAAACAGCCACAGAAGTGGGCAGATTAGCAGCTCAACTTGCTGAGGGGCAGATGGACACCATCACCGTTAAGTATGAAGGCGAGATAGCGAACCACGATTTGAGTGCGCTCAAGGCGGCGGTTATCGGCGGGCTTCTCGAGCCGGTGACTGAGGAGCGGGTCAACTTGGTCAATGCCAATATAATCGCGCAAAGCCGAGGCTTGAAGATCGTGGAGCAAAAGGGCATAGTCTGTGAAAACTACGGCAATCTGATCACTGTGGAGGTCACCACCAGCGTCGGGGCGACCACTGTGGCTGGGACCATGATGCGGGGGCAACCTCATATCGTTCGGGTGAATAATTATTGGATAGATATTGTGCCCACCGGTGGCTATTGGCTGTTCAGCGACCATCGCGATCGCCCTGGCCTCATTGGGGCTGTGGGCATGATAACCGGAAATGTCGATATCAATATCAGCTTCATGCAGCTATCCCGACTCGAGCTGCGGGGGCAGGCGCTGATGATTTTGGCGCTCGATGAATTCCTCCCCGAGGAGCAGCGACAGCAGATCTTGGGCATCCCAGATGTGTATAGCGCTAAGGTAGTGAAGCTCTGAGGAGGCCTTTTGACCAGGCTCATCTTGGTGCGGCATGCCGAAAGCGCATGGAAGCGAGCTTGTCACCATTATGGTGCGCCTTTGGCGCAAGCTTTATAGCCCAGATTCTTCAGCGGCTGCTTTTTGAACCTGGAATAGCTCTCGAATTCCCTTCTCGGCCAGAGCGAGCATGGAGTCGATGACTGGCCTGGAGAAGGGCTTGATCTCAGCACCGCCCTGGATTTCGACGAACTCGCCTTTATCGGTCATCACCACGTTGAAATCGACCTCGGCGCGAGAATCCTCGTCATAGCACAGGTCGAGGATCTGGACGCCATCGACAATGCCGACGCTGATTGCAGCCACTGCGCTCTTGAGTGGCATGGAGCGAAGCTGCTCCCTTTCCATCAAGGTCTTACAAGCCTGATACAGGGCGACATAGCCAGCGGTGATGGCTGCCGTCCTGGTGCCGCCATCCGCTTGGAGCACATCGCAATCCACTATCAAGCTTCGTTCCCCGAGAACCTCAAGGTCGGCGACCGCACGCAGCGAGCGACCGATGAGGCGCTGGATTTCATAACTTCTGCCGGCACCCCTTCCCGCCTCCCTTGGGGTGCGGGCTATGGTGGCTCGGGGCAGCATGCCATACTCTGCGGTGACCCAGCCCGAGCCCTTGCCCTTGAGGAAGGCGGGCACTCGCTCCTCGACGCTCACGGCACAGACGACTCTGGTTTGCCCCAGCTCTATAAGCGCCGAGCCCTCGGCAAAGCTCAAGTACCCCGGTGTGATGTGCACCGGCCTCAGCTCATCATTCGCTCGCCCATCAAGCCTGACCAATGACTTCTCCTCCTAGCTCAGGCAGTCGCCAAACCCGCAAGCGAAAGCAGTGGTTCTGATATTAGGCAATTCGCTTTCCGGGTTCGACCGCGCTTACAGAGTAAATCTCCTCGACTTTGAGCGCGATGGTTGTTTTTACCAATTGACCCACTGCCGCCCCCAGTGCCTTGGCCACCAAGCTCTTTACCTTCTCATGCACATCACCAGAGGTCAGTAAAATCACACTGCCCTTGATTTGCGCCCCAGTGACCTGCGCGTACTTTTCCGCTGACATCTCCGCCTTTGACGGTGCCGGTGCCACTGAGGTAACGATTACAGCAGCCTTGGGATTTTGCCTCAGGTTGTCCAAGGTTTTGCCCAGGAAAATACCGGCCGCAACTATGGTGTCGGGGCTCACTGCGCCAGTGGTACCAACAGCAGCCACATTAGGCGTTCCGTCCTTTGATGTGGTAGCCCAGTAGCAGCAGGGAACGCTGTTAATCAGGTCCATCAGCTCTTTTGACATCTGTGCCATTTGTTTGTCCTCCTCTCGCTGGTCTTTGTTCCACGTCAGGGTTTGGCGACTGCCATCGCTATTTTACCACCTTCTCCAGCGGGGCGAAGCTCAAGAGAAACCTCTTGACCTCGCCACCATCGAAGGCGATGGTGACCTCATAGTCATCTTTGGTGGCCACGCAGCCGACAACCAGCCCCTCGCCAAATGTAGCGTGGCGCACCCGCTCTCCTGCCTTGATCATGCTCAGCCGGGGGAAGGGTGGTCGTCCCTCAGCTCGGCTGGGCCCGAACCTCAACCTGGTATCAGCGCGCGGAATGGGGGGAGCGGTAACAAGTGCTTGCTCACCAAGACCAGCTGAGGTTGAGGTCACCAAGTGAGGGGGGATGTCGTTGAGAAATCGGGATGGGATGCTCCGACCGCTCACTCCCATCAGGCTGCGGCGGAGGGCATGAACAAGATAGGCCCTCTCCTTGGCTCTGGTGATGCCGACATAGCACAGCCGCCGCTCCTCCTCTAATTGCTCCGGGTCGGGGAGGGACTTAAAGTGAGGCAGAAGCCCCTCCTCCAGACCCACGATGAAGACCACGGGGAACTCCAAGCCTTTCGCCTGATGCAGGGTGATCAGGGTCACGGCATCAGCTTTTTCATCGAGACCATCGATATCGGAGACCAGGGTCACCCCCTCCAGGAAAGAGGCCAGGCTATCTTTGGCCTCGAGGTCTTGATATTCATCGGCTACCGTGCGGAGCTCAAGGATGTTCTCCCATCTCTCCTCATCGCTTTGCAGGATGTAGTCTTTATACCCGGTGCGCTGCAGCACCAAGTCGATAAGCGCAACGATGTTGAGCTCATTACCCCTTTCCATAAGCTCATCGAGCAGGGTGAGGAAGCTGACCAGCGCTTGAGCGCGGCGGGGGGTGAAAGGGTTGTCCTCTTTGCCCTCGGCAATGAGCTTGAGGGCAGAATAAAGGGAAACCTCAAGCTGCTTCGCCCATGCCATGAGCTCGGCTACGGTCTTGTTTCCGATGCCCCGCCCCGGGGTGTTGATTATTCGGCTCAGGCTGACGCTGTCATCGGGGTTGTGGATCAGCCTGAGATAGGAGATGATGTCCTTTATCTCCCGCCGCTCGTAGAAACGAGTGCCCCCAACCAATTTGTAGGGCATGCCAAAGCGAATGAACGCCTCCTCTAAGGCGCGCGATTGGGCATTGGTGCGATACATCACAGCGCAATCCATGGCCTTGAATTCTTCGTCTGAGGTCAGCTTCTCTACTTCACCGACCACAAACTGGGCCTCCTCCTGTTCGCTATAGGTCTGGGCAATGGCGATAGGGGTGCCGACCTCGTTCTCGGTCCAGAGTTTTTTCTCCTTGCGCTGCCGATTGGCATAGATGACATAGTTGGCCACGTCCAAGATGGTCTTGGTGGAGCGATAGTTCTGCTCCAAGAATACTATCTTGGCATCGGGGTAGTCCTTTTCGAAGTCTAAGATATGGCGTAGGTCGGCGAAACGCCAGGAGTATATCGATTGATCCGGGTCGCCGACAACGCAGATATTGCGGTGCTCTCCTGCCATCTGCTTGGCCAGGAGATATTGGGCCAAATTGGTATCCTGAAATTCATCGATGAGAAGGTGGAGATAGCGGGACTGGTATTTAGCCAGAACCTTCGGTCGGTCTCGAAACAGGAGCACCGCTTTCATCAGGAGGTCGTCGAAGTCTAAGGCGTTGCTTTGAGCCAGAAGCTCTTCGTAGCGCTGATAGACCCTCTTTGCCACCTCTTCAAAGTAGTGGCCTGGGATATATTCCTCGGGCGCCAAAAGCCTGGCCTTGGCTGCTGATATCGCCGACTTCAATGCTTTGGGAGGATAGAGTTTGGGCTCAAGGCCCAATTCCTCAAGGCTGCGCTTTACTAAGTTAAGCTGGTCCTCTTCATCGTAGATGACGAATCTGGGCTCGAGCCCGATATGCGCTGCCTCAGCGCGCAGGATGTGAGCGCAGATTCGATGGAATGTGCCCAGGGTCAGCTCCTCTACCCTGCTTCCCAGCAAGCCATACACCCGCTCCTTCATCTCCCGGGCTGCCTTGTTGGTGAAGGTGACTGCCATGATGCGGCGCGGGCTGATGCCCATGACCTTGATCAGGTAGGCTATACGATGGGCGATGACCCTGGTCTTGCCGCTGCCAGGTCCGGCGAGGATGAGCACGGGGCCTTCAACGGCCTCTACCGCCTCACGTTGCGCTGGGTTGAGCCCGGAGAGCATGTCCATAATCGAGTGTCCCTCACTGTCCACAATATGGTGACATTCATAATCTTTCCGCTCACTCAAGCTGTTCCATCATCTTGCCCTGCTAAATAAACAGCGGCTCTTGCTCGGTGATGACCCTCTTCTCCTTCTGAAGCTCGTCCCTGAGGTATTTGGGGAGGAAGAACAGCCCTTGATGGGTATGCCCGTCGTAGAATCTGAGGGCTTTGTTGACCCGACTCGAGATTCTGCTGTCGACCTCTTCTGGGGAGAGTTCAAGTGGGTCGTATTTCTTGGAAGCCAGGGAGAAGCCCCAGGTGCCGCCAAAGGAGGGGATGTTCGCCTCGTAGGGGGTCACTATAGGGAACACAGTCTTCAGGGTGCTATTTATGGCGGCGAAAACTACGGTCAGACCCAAGCAGGTGGTCCCCGCCTGAAGGGAAATGACGCCGTCTTCGGTCAGCCTGTCTTTCACCACTTGATAGAACTCCTGAGTATAAAGGAGATAGGCTGGCCCCTCTGCCAATGGCTCGGGCAAATCGATGATGATGATGTCGAACTTCTCATCGGTGTCGGTGAGGTATTTGCGGGCATCGAGATGATAAAGCTTGAGCCGGCTGTCATCAAAAGAGCCCTGGTGCAAGGAGGGGAGGAACTGGCGACAAATATCGATGACCTCGGCATCGATATCGACCATGACTACCTTTTCCACTGTCTTATGAGTCAGGACCTCCCTCAAGGTAGCCCCTTCCCCGCCCCCGGCAATGAACACGGCTTTAGGACAGGGGTGGAGGAGCATGGCGGGGTGGACCAAGGCTTCATGATAGATGAACTCATCCTTTTCACTGCTCTGGATCTTTCCATCCAAGACCAAGCATTTGCCGAAGCTGGGGGTGTCGATGATCTCAATGGCTTGATATTCGGACCGACCTGAGTAAAGGATGCCCTTGATGCTGAACTGCTGGATGAAATCCGGGGTGACAAACTCTAAGAACCAGTTGCTGGCGACCTCTTTCATGCCCTAAACTCCCCTTTTCAGTTCTACCATGGAGGGATTTTTGGCCTCAAGCTTTTCTATGAGTAGCTTAGTCGCAATCTCGGGCTGGAACACATCGCCATAGGTGAAAATGTCTATGGCGGCATAGCCAAATTCAGGCCAGGTGTGGATGCAAAGATGCGAGCCAGTGCTGAGCACAATCCCGCTTATCCCCTGAGGCTCGAAGCAATGGAAGGATTCGCCCAATACCTGGGTGCCAGGCTGCTGAGCTACGGAGAATAGGGTGCCCTTGACGAAGTCAAGGTCATTGAGCAACTCTTTGTTGCAATCCTTGAGGTCGAGAAGAAAATGTCTCCCTATAATGTGCAATTTTCGCCTCTGGATAAAGCTATCCTATTATATAAGATATGGCTCAGTTTCTCAAATGTTGCCCCGTCCATTTCAAGGTGCTATAATTGAACCAAAACCAATGGCAGCAGCGATTTCAGTGGTGGATATGCTCAGGGGTCTCTTGGGCCCGGAAGGGATCAGACATTTTATCGCGAGCAAGGCCCCGGTAGATATCCTCGCTGTCGGCAGTTCCATCAGCGACGCCAAGCCCATTGATTTCACTGCACACCTCCATGAAGTAGAGGGGGAAGCCGGTGCCCAAGATAGGGCGGCTCCCCGGCATCACGCCTAACCCAAGGCTGCGCCGTATCTCATACATGGAAAGGGGGTGAGCTTGATGGCCAAGGCTTATGTCTTGATCGAGGCCGCGGTGGGAAAGACTGTGGAAGTGGTTACGCAGCTCAAATCTGTAACGGGGGTGAACTCGGCAGACCCGGTGACCGGTCCTTATGATGTCATCGCCGTAATTGAGGGGGTAGACATCAATGCCGTTGGTAATCTGGTAACCAAGAAAGTCCATACCATAAATGGCGTGCTCAGAACGGTGACCTGCTTCGCTATGGAGTTAGCCTCCTGAGCAGAGTTGGAACATCGAGCCCACACTAAATGAGGAGGGATGTCTATGGATTTCCGGTTCACTGAGGAGCAGGAGGCATTTAGAAGCGAGGTTCGTAGCTTTCTGGAAGAGGAGATAAGAAACGGCTCCTTCGAGCCTCACTGTGATGCTTGGATAATCGATTACTCGCCGGAGTTCACCCGCAAGGTAGCCCAGAGGGGCTGGATTGGACTCACCTGGCCCAAGGAGTATGGTGGGCAAGGGCGTTCCTTTGTCGACCGGCTCATCCTCACTGAGGAGATGTTGCGCTACGGAGCACCGGCAGCGTGTCATTGGTTCGCCGACCGCCAAATAGGAGGCGGCGTCCTCGCCCATGGCACTGAGGAGCAAAAGAAAGAGTTGCTGCCCAAGATTATAAAGGGAGAAGCCTATGTTGGCTTGGGAATGAGTGAGCCAGAGGCTGGCTCCGACCTGGCATCACTCAAAACCAGAGCTGTTAAAGATGGCGATGATTATATAATCGATGGGCAGAAGATGTGGACCAGTGGCGGGAAGTATATGAATTATATTTACCTTGTTGCCCGCACAGACCCCACGGTGGCGAAACACAGGGGCATCAGCGAATTCATCATCGAGAAAGACCTGCCCGGGGTCACTGTTGTCGCCACCATAGATATCACCGGCAGCGAAGCCTGGAATGAGGTCTTCCTCGATAGCGTGCGAGTGCCCAAGAAATGCCTGATCGGGGCGGAGAATGGTGGCTGGCGCCAACTGGTCACCCAGCTTGACTACGAGAGAAGTGGCATGGAACGACTCATGGGCAACTATCCCCTGTTCGAAGCCCTGATGAAGTTCACCAAGGAAAGCAAGCGAAATGGGGAGTCCCTATCTGAGGACCCTTTGATTCGCTCCAGGCTGGCACAGCTTCATATTGAATTCGAGGTCGGGCGGCTGCACATGTATCGGGTAGCCATGGTTATGGATCAAGGCCGTGCCCCCAATGTGGAAGCTGCTATGTCCAAGGCATACGCCACTGCCTTTGAGCAACGCCTGGCTACCGTCGCCATCGAGATTATGGGGCTCCATGGCCAGCTGACAGCCGAATCCAAGTGGGCACCAGCTCGAGGACTGGCACCCCACTCCTATTTGTCATGTCAAGGTTACAGCCTCCAAGCCGGCAGCTCGGAGGTTTTGAGGAATATTATCGCCATGAGGGGGCTGGGATTACCCAGCGAATAATATTTTCAATTGAGCATCCAAAACGGGAGGAACAATAATGGATCTATCTCTTTCCGAAGAACAGGAGATGCTAAGAAAGGCAGCCCGCGATTTCCTGACCGACAAGTGTCCCAAAACACTGGTTAAGGAGATGGAAGAGGATGAGAAAGGCTACTCGCCCCAACTGTGGCAAGAAATGGCTGAGTTGGGTTGGCTGGGATTAGCATTCCCGGAAAAGTATGGTGGCAGCGAGATGCAATTCCTTGACCTCTTGATATTGCTGGAGGAAATGGGACGCGCTTGTCTGCCGGGGCCTTTCTTCTGCACAGTGGTTCTCGGTGGTTTGCCAATTCTCGATATCGGAAGCGAGGAGCAAAAACAGGAATACCTGCCGCAGATAGCCGATGGTAAGGCGATATTTACTCTCGCCTTGACTGAACCCAGCGGCCGCTATGACGCCGCCGCGGTCGAGGTTAAGGCCGTTGCCGATGGCGATGACTATGTCATCACTGGCACGAAGCTCTTCGTCCCTGATGCCCACATTGCTGACTGTTTATTATGCGTCGCCAGAACCGATGAACAGGCCGCGCCCGAAGATGGGATCACTCTATTCTTAGTAGACGGCAAAAGCCCGGGCATAGGGTATACAATGCTGAAGACCATCGCCAGCGATAAGCTCTGTGAGGTTGTCTTTGACCAGGTGAGAGTGCCCAAGAAGAACATCTTGGGGCAATTGAATCATGGCTGGAGAGAGGTGCAGAAAATAATAGAGCGGGCTGCGGTGGCGAAGTGCTGCGAGATGGTCGGCGGCATGCAACAGGTGTTGGAGATGACTGTGGATTATGCCAAAGAGAGAAAGCAGTATGACCGTCCCATTGGCAGCTTCCAGGTGATACAGCATTATTGCGCCCACATGGCGACGGATGTCGATGGCTCAAGGTTTTGCACTTACCAAGCGGCGTGGATGCTAAGCGAGGGGCTGCCCTGCACGAAAGAAGCGGCCATAGCGAAGGCGTGGACGGGCGATGCTTATCGGCGCGTCCTTGCCCTGTCGCATCAAATCCATGGTGCCATCGGAGTGACTATGGACCATGATTTACACTTCTACACGGCAAGAGCTCAAGCCGCTGCCGCCACCTTGGGTGACGCCGATTTCTATCGGGAGATAGTGGCCCGAGAGGCAGGTCTTTAGCTATGGCTTGTATCTTCTGTCAGATTGTCTCCGGGGAGGTGGCGAGTGAAATCATGTACCGGGATGATGAGGTCGTCGCCTTCCGGGACATAGAGGCCCGAGCCCCGACTCATATCCTCATCGTGCCCAGGAAACACGTCTCATCCCTCGCCGAGGTCGCAGATGAAGGCCTCATCGGGCGCATGGTGAAGGTGGCCAAAGAGCTGGCAAAGCAAGAGGGCATCGCGGAGAGAGGCTATCGCCTGGTGATCAACTGCGGCCGCGACGGCGGGCAGGTAATCAGTCACCTCCACATGCACCTCTTGGGCGGACGCCACCTCTCGGCAAACATGGGGTGAAAAAGGGGCGGGCTTCAGCCCGCCCCCTTCGCTGCAAACTCGCCCGCTCTATTATTCTATGCCCGGTGGGTCCAGCAACCGATACATTTGTCCTGTTTCCAGGTCTATCACACGTGCCTGGCAAAAGTCTCTTCTGCCGTCCATAGCAAACGCAAAAAGCATTATCTCGCTGTCACTGTAGCTGATGCGGCTAAACTGGCCCCCACGAGTATCACGCGCTATCATATGCTCAACCAGAACTATCCCGCTGTCATAGTCGGGAGCCGTAAAGCGGAAGAAAATATCACTGCCAGTGCCAATGTATAGGCTTGTTCCTCTTCTCGGGTCTTGGAAGATATGCCAGAATATATATTCGTCGGCTCCCATGTCCACTATGGCTTCAACGTCGCCATCGCCGTCCCAAATGCGAGGGTCGCCCTCAAAGTCGGTGGTGAGCCAACCTGGCACTGCTAAATTGCTTCCCGCATCGATGCAAGGTGAACCTGCTTGAAGGCGATAGTCGCCACTGGCAGGGTCAACAAACATGGGGTCGGCGTCGATGTTGCCCTCTCCAGTGTAGCCGTTCTGGACATCGCAGTAGGTGACCAATGGTGTTGAACTAGCATCGTTGGCTATCTCCTCACCAATGTCCCAGAGTATGCAGTTGGTAACCGTTGGTGAAGACCCCTCGTTGTACATCCCACTGCCGTTAACAGTGGCGGAGTTGCCGGAGAAGGTACAGCTGGTGACTGACGGCGACGAGTCGAACCTGTTGTACATCCCACCGCCCCAGGTGGCCGAGTTGTTGGAGAAGATGCAGTTGGCGAGCGTCGGC
>Ga0209427_10008370_pt1 | contig 11642 bp, 14 predicted proteins | sample DeeMarSWOR136_30_FD_187465 | JGI IMG/M metagenome (GOLD analysis project Ga0209427, IMG submission 187465) | Marine sediment microbial communities from White Oak River estuary, North Carolina - WOR-1-36_30 (SPAdes) (version 2) | ecosystem: Environmental > Aquatic > Marine > Intertidal zone >... | reverse complement strand
GTTTGACATGATCAAACAAAAGGTCCCAAGTGAAACCCGAGTAATCGTGTGCCCTGGAAACGACGACAGAACCTTCATAGACGACATAATCGAAGAACACAAAGACATAATCAATGCAGAAGGCACGGTTATACATATCGATGAAATGCATGAGATGATAAGCACTGGCTGGGCGAATCCGAGCCCATGGAAGACAGCAAGGGAAGAAGAAGATGACAAACTGGAAGCCAGACTGGAAAAGTACATTTCCCAAGTCCAAGACATGAGCTCGGCTATTTTCAACTTTCACGCTCCACCTTTCGAGTCCAAATTGGACGAGGCTCCGTTGCTTGACAAAGACCTAAACCCAATAATTCAAACCGGACGGGTTATCATGGTTCCAGTAGGCTCGAAAGCCGTCAAAAAAATGATTGAGAAATACCAGCCCTTGCTTGGCTTACACGGACATATTCACGAATCTTCAGGCTCCATAAGAATAGGGAGGACTTATTGCGTAAACCCTGGAAGCGAGTACGCCGAAGGAATGCTTAGAGCATTTCTAATAGAACTCGAAGGAAATGAGATTCGCAGACTTCAAAGAATAGAAGGGTGAAAGGAGCACTCACTCATGGCTTGGCTACTCGACAAGGAAATCAGAAGAGAGCTGCCAAAAGAGTGGAATGGAATAGTTCCCACAGAAGTATTTCTTCAGGAAGCAGAGAACATAGTTGAAAGTGCAAACGCTAAAGGCATACCCGTGAGGATTCTAGGCGGCCTCGGGGTAGCATTCCACTGCCAAGAGTCCAAGGATTTTGCCAAGAAACTTGGTAGACTGGGTACTGGAGTTGTAGAAGGTCAGGAATACAGTGACATCGACCTGATGTCGTATAGGAAGCAAAGAGAGAAAATCAAAGAATTTTTCAGTGGCATGGAATACGCCAAAAGAAGAGCAACCCTTTCCTCAGCTGCCTCTGAGAGACAGATATACTATCATCCTAAAGGTTGGTTTTACGTAGACGTATTTTTCGACAAACTGCTGGTAGCCAATCACCCGATAAATTTCATGGGCAGACTAGAACTTGACTATCCAACGGTGACAGTCACTGACATGCTTCTTGAGAAACTACAAATGTGGGAAGCCTTCAGCGCCAAGGATCTGAAAGACTGCCTGCTCCTGCTCAAGACCCACACTGTTGATGAAAGCAGCCAAAAGGAAAGCATTAACACCAAATACATAGCTAGGCAATTATCTGAAGACTGGGGACTCTGGTACACAGTCACCACGAATCTTAGGAAAATCGAGAGATTCATCTCTGATATAGAGAAATTCGGCTACGAAGTCGGTATTGACCCACGTCGCCTAGAGGGCAACGAACTTGAAGAAATCACTGGCAGAGTGAAAAGGCTACTTGAGAAAATAGAGGCAGAACCCAAATCCTTCAAATGGAAAATGAGAGCGAAAATAGGCACCAAGCAACGATGGTACAACCCAGTAGAGACGCCTGAAACGGTTGGCGGTTTCGGCATATGGGAAGCCATACTCAAAGAGTAGCGCCTAGCTCCGGCCTAACAGCCTAATTGTTAGAAAATTATTTAAGATTCCTACGTTGAACTAACAAGAGACCTAGGAGAAAAAAGAAAGATGAGATCCGATTACGGACTTTACGGCGTCGCAATAATATGCTTCCTGTTGGCAGCAGTCTTTGCCGCAGGCATGGTTCAAGGATACGAGATTACAGGAACGAACGCGGCATCTGGAATAACTGTGACAGTTGTCTTCCTCTTGATAGGCATCATAGCAGGAGCAGTGGGTTACTCGGCGAGACCCAAAGCCATGATGCCCCCAAAACCAATTCCAACGCCAACCCCAGCCACGCCTGTTGCGGAAACGGTATCAGCGACTGAAGAGCCTACCGAGCTTGATACTCCACCTCCACCACCGCCTCCAACACCAGTCGAGGAAGTCGCAGTTTCCCCCGAGACTTCGCCATCAGAGCCATCGGAACCCTCTTCGCCAACCCTTGCTACACCAATGGAAACAGCACAGTCTACGCCTGCTGAGGAAGTGACTGAGGAAAAACCCAAACGCACTAGAAGACGAAGGAAAAAAGCAACTGCTTAAAACGTCTTCTTCATTTCGCCGTTACTATAGCTTCTCATTTAGTGCTTTTCTTATGCTTCGAGTAGTCCTTGAGACATAGACACTCCTGCAGTTTATTTTCCCAATCATCGCAGCTAAAGAGAATTGAAACTACAGGGCTCTTCCTCCGCGCAAATCTTACGAAGCAAAACACTTTCTCCGGATATTCATATGTGTTGTGATAGCGGCAGTTGCCGCAGACTTTGCGCATCCGCCGAGTTGTTTTGGGCATGAGTTCACATCCTTCCGATTATGGATTTCCTTTTCTGTGAAAATTCTTTCCAAGGCGCTCTAGAATAGCAGCTGTTATCAGTGGAAAGGCAATTAATGCGTCGCTTATCACCATTACTTTGTTAGCTTTCTGTTTTACCTTGCCCCAGCTTATTGTCTCCTCTATGGTTGAGCCAGACAAGCCTCCGGGCTCAGGTCTGTCAGTTGTAATTACAATTGAGTAGTCTAAACCTTTACCCGTCATTAACGCAGCGTGCTGAACCGAGTTACGAGGCACACCTCCTCCCAAACAGATCATGCCCAGCCTTTTAGAACGACCTGCTATTTCCAACAACTCGGGGACTTCCAGAAAAGCATCAACCATCAACGCTTTCCCAGCCTCATTTCTGTCACGATGCATTGTGTGTATGAAAGCGAATTCGGAATCCCGCATGGCAGGAAGGAAAATCGGTACTTTCGATTCGTAAGCCGATCGCACGATGGAGTCCTTGTCTTTGAGTCTTTTCCCAATCTCCCACATAAGTTTGTTTGTGGATAGTGGTTTTCCATCCGTTTCTGAAGCTATGTCATCAAACATTTTGATCAGCACTTCATCTGCCTTAATGAAGTCTTCCTCAGGTACGAAAACATCGTAGATTCGATAAGTATGGTACTTGTACAAAAGATAATCGTCAACAAACCAGTGGCCCTGATAATGGTGTCCGCCGATTGCTTCAATCAGGTCGTGAACCATGTTGGCGCCAGTGCTCACGAGGGCATCAATGAGCCGTTTTCTCATCAGGTCGGCTATCGTTTTGCGCAGGCCAGCAGGCACCATGGCTCCTGCCAACGCAAGGAAAATCATGCAGTTCTCGTCTCGAGCCATTTGCTCATATGTGTCACAAGCGGACGCCAGCCTTCCCGCGCCAAAGGACCCTGAGTTTCTGAACTGCTCAATGAGTTGGTTAACAGTCATGTCAGGTTTGAGCTGCATGTGCACTACAGGTGTGCTCAGGAAATCTGTTCGGTTCATTTATTTCTATCACTCTCGAATTTGAAACTAGTAAGAATGGTGTTTCAGAATGAAAAGTTTTCTCCCTCAGCAAACGGATTAACTGGGTCTTTTGAAACATTCTGAACTAAATCCCTAGCTTCCAACAAATTCCTGCTGCACAACGAGATTCCGAAGTTTGAAACCAAAAGCATTTAAAACGAGTCTTTCACATCACGTTTTGTAACATGAGGCGTTTCTCGAGAGTTGAAGCGACTTTCAGACGATGATGTATCTCGGTATCAGAAACAGGGAAACTTTGACGAACATCTGATAACGCTAAACTCACAGGTTTATGGCGACCCATACGTTTACAATGACACATACCTCATTTACCACGATCCTTTAAGTAAGATACTATGGTTCACATTGTTCGAACTCAGAGGACGCAACGGAGACAATGCTGACAGACTTGAATGCGTTGAAACTGCGATAGCTGAATTTGAACCGAGAAAGATCGTAGCATCCTCGCCAGAAAAACTAGAATCAGAAATAGGTAAGTACTCACGCGAAAACGTGTTCTTTGACAAGGACTACCAGATTAAACTTGCCGACTTTGACGAGCAACTCCGAGGCGGCTTTTACGAGGATTTACGATACCGCGTGAAAAATGCCGCAAAACGTGGATACAAGTTGAATATAGGCAGAGAGTTGACGCCTGCCCACACCTACATTTGCGCGTTTCACATATCGAAGAGACACTACAACCTTTGGGATTATCAGCTCTTTCTAAGACTTGGCAATTATGTTGGCAACTGCCCAGAGGTAAGACTTTTCAATGTGTTCTTGAACGATGTGCTTATTGGATTCGATGTTGCCGATTTTCTTGGCGACACGATGGCTACACCGCTTGGATTCTACTTCGATTATCCCTCATTAGCCGATTTCTTAACGCACAATGAAGTCCTCTACGCCAAACAAGAGCAGTACAAGTGGCTTGATGTCGGATGGGCCTGCAACCCGGGGCTTGAAGAGTTCAAGAAGAAATGGAAAGCTATTCCCCGGTTCAATGTCTGTGTGCAGGAGTATAATCGGGGAAATGATCCAAGCGACGAATGAAAAAAGACAGATGAATAAATAGACAGATTAAGTGTAGCTAAGTCGGCGCTTGAGCGTTCTCGGTTGGTGCTCGGCAGGTCACGTTGTCTCGGTGTCCGTTCCTGTTTAGGTTTCTTCTTCGCCACTCGTGGCTTCCTCGGTTGACACTTCGTCGCTCGTAGCTTCCTCGGTTGACACTTCTTCGCTCGTCGCTTCCTCGGCTGCTTCTTCTTCGGTTGACACTTCTTCAATCGGTGCTTCCTCGGTTTCACCTTCGGTTGATGCTTCGGCTGATGTCTCGCTTGTGCCTACAACTTCGGCTTCGCAGAATCTTCGGCTGATTCTTGTCACGCGTATTTTGACTTTGTCGCCTGGTTTGGTGTTGGGTACGAATACAACTAGGCCTTTGATTCGGGCTATGCCCTCGCCTCTTCGACTGGTTTCTTGGATTTCGACATCGTATTCTTTGCCTATTTCTACTGGTTTAGGTGGGAATCTGGATCCGAAGCCTCTTCCTTCTCTTCTTCCGTAACCTCCTCCGTAGCTTCCTCTTCTATCTCTTCTTCCATAATCCATCTTTTCACCTCGCATTCAGTTTACACGTTTTCCTTGACTTGGACTCTTCTGCAGGTTTATTGGTTGACGCTGAGTTTTCCGTACCTGCCCACATTGAGTTGAATTTCGCCTCTGAAGGATGTCACGTAGCCGTTTTCGATTTTGACTTTGTCGTTGACATTGACTTGTTCGATTTGGTCATTCCAAAGGGTTAGTTTGATGCTGCCTGAGCCGTCGCTGATGGTTGCATTAGCCACTCGGTGCACTACGTCTTTGTATCTTGACATGACTTCGCGTGGGCTTGTTTTGTCTGTGACTGTGGCTTCGACTTCTATCCGTTTCATTCCATCTCTGAGGTCTTTTATTTTCAAAATTTTTCCGCCCTTATCTTCATGGTCGGTTTTCCGCGATGCTTGGTCCTTTCACTGGGTTTCGGTTCTCATTTAGGAAGGTTTCCGGCATCTTTCGGTTTCGTCCTCGTCGCGGAAGTGAGCCTGCCAGTTCGGAACGTTCAAGCTTCGTCGGCAAAAGCCGCGTTTAAGGCTTGGCTCCTCATGGACAAAGCTACGTTTGAGAGGAGACACCAGCGTCGCATATAAGGTTTTTTACTGCAGGGCTTTGCCCACAGCTAGTATGAGTTGGAGAGACTTCTTGATTTGAGATTGGAGCTAATCCCAATTCGTTCATCTGAGAAATACTATTTTTGCGATTCTCGTAACTACTTATCTGACGCTAACTGGTGGATTTCTACTTGTATCTTGCACGTCTCTTCTTGCGCTTGCGTTTTTCCCTGCGCTGACGCTTTCTTTTGGATTTGCCTTTCGTTTTTGATCAAGCTCCTGAACAGCCGTAACAGACATTCACGCAGAGTAGTTGTATGTTCACTTTTAAGCGTTACTCGATTGTAGCGTGGCGGCTTCGCAGATCGTTTTCATTCTTTTTCATGCGGTACATGAGTTCAACGATTAAGCCGTCTAGGAACACCATGCAATTGTTTTCGAATATGCTTCCCAATGGGCTGATGGGTTCACGCTCACCCAGAATCTGACGGGCAAGATAATCTTCTTCACGTGGCCAACCCATCTTAGTGCGCCCCTTGACGAGCACCAGCTGATCCGCCATCTGTCCAAGCTGAGACTCCTTGTACGAGGTTATTGCCACAACTTTCGCGCCGATCTCTTTAGCAGCGCTCGCAGCACTTATGACCAGTTTCGTCATACCAGTACCTGAAATGGCGATGACCAAATCCTCTTCTCCAGCCGCGGGTGTTATGGTCTCACCCAGAAAGTAAACGTCGAAGCTTAAGTTCATGAGGCGCAACGCAAAAGCACGTCCAACAAATCCGCTTCGACCCATTCCCACAACAAATATCTTTTTGTCTTTGGCGCCAAGAAGCAACTGAATCATGGTTTCAACTTGGCTTTCATCCATTTCTTCTATGGCTTTCTGAGCGCCTGATAGGATCTCCTCTGCTGCCGCCCTCAACCATTTCACCCAGAGTCGCCTCGCGAAGCGAATACTCGTTTCAGATGTGTAAAAATCTTGCGGTCGCATCAAGAAACATCTAGAGTAACATGTTTTTGCCGTTTCAACGTAGACTTATACTCAGCGTCAAGCAGTCCTGCTATCTTCTCCGCCCTAGCTCTGCCAAGACCCTTAACCGTGCAAAGTTCAGCAACGGAAGCCGAGAAGACTTTTCGTGCAGATCCAAAACGCAACAATACTCGCTCTGCGAGTTTTGGCCCAACAGCGGGAAGAAATGCCACAAGCGACAACTGCATCTTCTGCACATCAACTGTCTTAGGTTTCTTCTGAACCCACGGTCCTTTCGGAGTATGAGCCAATCCTGAACGCTTGGCCAAGGTGCAGAGCAAGTCTGCGGTCTGTCTTGCATTGGCCGTGAAAAACACAGTCATATCAAACTGAAAGGCAAGCGTAGTCAAAGCGCCCCAATAGGCTCGAGGCTTGGCGCTTTCTCCAATGAGCAATTGCAGGTCGCCTTCAGCCACGAAGACAGGATGCGCATAGAATTGCCGCAATCGTCGTGCTTGGTCAAACAATCTGCCGGAGTACAAGGATTTGGCGAAGTCTCGCCCAGCTTTCCTCTCCACAGCGCAGTCTGCGGAAATCACGTAATCCCCGATCTCCAACACACGAAAATCAACATGCAATCCCAAGACCTTCAGAATGTCAGGCACGCCTGAGCCCCTTTCCCGCTCATCAACGATCACACGAGTCTGAAAAGCCACAGCTAACACACAACCAAACAGCTTGATAATGCAACAAGTTCAAAAATCTTCGCTGTCTTCTCAGAAAGGAAGTGGGGGCAGAAAAGTGCTCAACTGCGGGATCGGAACGAAATAACGCACGTAGATGCCCAAAACGAGCAACCCGATTGCCAAGACGAGAAGAGCAAGATCACCAGCCTTTATTTTCAAGACGTATAGGTTTGTGCGTTTGGGACTGGCACCCCAAGCTCTGGATTCCATGGCTTCAGCCAACTCGAGACTTCGCCTTATGGCGCTGACGATGAGTGGAATCAGGATTGGAATATAATTGCGCACACGTTTGAGGAAGTTGCCGCGTTCTAATTCCAAGCCTCGTGCTTTTTGGGCATCCATGATGGTTTGGGCTTCTTCCGCCAATACGGGCACGAAACGCACGGCTGTGGTGAAAGCAAATGTGAACTCGTATGGAACGTGGCTTTGCTCCAAAGCCAAGCTCAAATGGTCAGGCGATGTGGTCAGAAAGAAAATTGAGAACGATTCAACCAATACAAGAAATCTCAGCGTCATGGCCAAAGAAAATTCTAGCAGAGTTGTTGTTGACGGATAGGACCTGTATAAATAGCCGAACACAAAGTTGAAGATGAAGATGAAAGACGCCAGGAATACGGCTCCTCGCAAAGAACGAAGCCACTCCTTTTTGACACCTGCTACCCACACGAAAGGCAATGGCACAAAGAACAGCACCAGCAAGGGTAGAAGCTCCATGAAAAATATGGCGATGACGAAGATTGCGAGTACAAATAGGAACTTGATTCGAGGGTCTCGATTATGGATCGGCGAAGTTACGTGGCGGAAGCGAAAGCCTTCAAATACACTCATCTTCGAGACCCCCGGAAATGTTCAACAAGAATCTTCTTTGCTTCAGAGACATCAATCACGTCTGAGGGTAAACCCAAAAAAGTCAAACCGTGAAAAATCTGCGTTATTTGAGGAGGCACAATCGAAGCCTCCAAAGCCAGCGTGGTGTCTGTCAAGATTCTCTTAGCTGCCCCGTCTGCTATGATCTTGCCCTCTCTCATCAAAACGACTCGCGGACTGCACTCTGCCACAAACTCAACATCATGAGTGACAATAACAACAGTCTTGCCCTGCTCATTCAGCTGCACAATAAACTGGCGCAGGTTTTCTTTCTGCCTGTGATCTTGCCCAATAGTAGGCTCGTCAAGTATGACAACTTTAGGATCCCAAGCCAAAACTGAAGCAAGGGCAACGCGTTTTCGTTCGCCACCGCTTAGCATGAAGGGCGAGGTTTTCCGATACTCCGTTAAATCGAGCAGATTGAGCGCCCACGTGACACGTTTCTCAACTTTTGCCTCGTCAAAGCCGAAGTTGCGCAAAGCAAAAGCTATTTCCTCTTCCACGGTCTCGCTGAACAACTGATGATCAGGGTTTTGAAAAACAAATCCAACAGTTCGAGCGAGTTTGGCTACACTTACATCTTTCGTGCTTATTCCATCAACATTGACTTCGCCTTTTGTGGGTCTGAGCAGCCCGTTGAAGTTCTTGACAAGCGTGGTTTTTCCGGCACCGTTTTGTCCCATTATGGCAACGAATTCGCCGTCTTTGATAGTGAGTGAAACACCTTTCAGTGCTTCTACGCCAGTGCGATAGGTGAAATGGATGTCTTTGGCCTCTATCGTCGCCATAAAACCTCCTTCAGATACTGCGTTGCTTCATCAGAACTTGTCGGGACTCCCTTCAGGGCGATGCCGTTTTCCTCAAGTAAACGCCAGAGGCGCACAGCCTTGGGTATACCAACGCCTAGGAGCCATGCTTGCTCTGAGTTGAATATGTCTCGGGGTTCACCGTCTAGAACGATTTTGCCTTCATCCATAATTATGACGTGACCAGCGTATCTTGCAGCCAAATCAAGCCGATGCTCAACCAAAATGACTGATATTCCTAGTTTCTTGTTGAGTTGACTAATTACTTCGAAGATTTTCTGAGCGCCAAGCGGATCAAGAAAAGATGTTGGCTCGTCGAAAACTATGATTTCAGGCTGCATGGCTAAGACGCTGGCAATGGCAACCCGTTGTTGTTGCCCACCTGAGAGTTCGTGGGGGGCTCTCTCCCTCAAGTCTTCAATGCCTGTCATTTGTAGCGCCCAGTCAACTCGTTCCTGCATCTGTTCTCTTGGCATACCTAGGTTTTCAAGTCCAAAAGCCACATCCTTCTCAACAGACAGAGCGAAAAGCTGGTTTTCCGGGTTCTGAAAAACAAGCCCAACACGTTTTGCCATTTCGCCTATCGTGTGTTCATTAACGCTTAGGTCAGCAACCTTTAGATCTCCTTTCAGTTCGCCTGCATAGAAGTGTGGAATCAAACCGTTGAAGCAACGACACAGGGTAGTCTTACCGCATCCGCTCGGACCCGTGAGAATGGCGAACTCGCCTCTTTCTACGGCTAGGGTGACATCTCGCAAAGACTGCTTGGTTGCGCCCGGATATGTATAGGTTAAGCCCTGAGTTTCGATGACTGACAATAGGTGGTCTCCGGCTTATGTCGCAACAAAAAAGAGCCAATAACTTAAGAGTAGCTACCCGTTTTTGGGTCCGGATAATTTCCCTTTCAGCAGCCTTGCACAACGTTTCAAGCTGTTTTTAACCTCGCCAGAACCGTTAACTCCGGCTGAGACAGCGTGTCCTCCACCCATACCTCGTAGATACTCGCCCAAAGGCTTGGCAATATCCCTGCCCAAGTGAACACCTGTTTTCTTGTAGAAATCTGGCGTGGCACGCATGCTTATCTGAATTTTTTCAGCTTTCTCTCCAGCCACAACAGCCACGTGGGCGCCTAGACTGATAAGCGCTCGAGCCGCTGAGGCTTGAAAGGCGCTGACACTTGAGAATGCGATGATCCAGTTATTGATTCTGATTAGTTTGACGCGTTTTGACGCTTTAAGCCGTGCTACGCGTTCTGAAGTATCCATAGGCAATGAGAGCAACGACAGGGTTTCTTCAGCCTTAACTCCAGCGTCGATCAAATCAGCGATGACCTTGAACGTCGTTGAACTCGCCAACACAAAATGCCGCGTGTCGAAAGATATGCCTAGAAAGATAGCTTTAGCCTCAACAGTCGTCAAACTAACCTGTGCTTCCTTGTAGAGACGATACACTATTTCACATGCTGAGGACGCAGTTTCGTCTGACACGCTCAAAGTGGCGAGGTTTTCAGTCTGCGGATGGCTTGCATGGTGATCAATAACCACCAACGCTGCTTTTGACGCTTTGATGCGGTTACTCCATTCGCCCAGCTGCTGAATCGTGTTAGTGTCAAGCAAAACAATGACGTCTGCTTGTTCGATATGTGGTTGCATCGTTAGTTTTGCAGGTACAGAGTTTAAGAGATGTTTGGACAGTCGACTTGGGCCTTGAGCCGCGGCGATTTCCACGTTAAGGTTCGGTCGCAGGCGCTTGAGTAGTTCAGCCATAGCGAAGGCGGCGCACACGGCGTCTGGATCAGCGTTTATGTGGCATAGCAGAACAGCTAGATTTGCGTTGCGATTGTCTATGAGTTCGGTTATTTTGTGGATTTGCATGTGAGTTCACGTAGATATTCATTTATCGCTTGGAACGCTTTTTCGGTGGCTTCATTTGCCAGTTTGTCTAAGTCAAAATCCTTCATCAGCGGCGACAAGGTGATTTCGACTTCTACGTTGACTGTGACAGGTTTGCTTCCTTCAGTGTCCACGGTTATGTCAAGTGTTGAAATTCGGCGTTCTTGAACCTTGGAAAGAATGTAGGTTCTGGCGGCTTGTTCGCCTTTTTCACAGAGTTTTTCTAGTTGTTCAGCTGTTAGCTCGGCTATGCCGATTTCTTCCAATATGGTGTTCACCCAAGCCCTAAGACTCGGGCAGTTGAGGAGAAACTGGGTTTAGGTCCTTTTGTAGTCTAGCTTGCAGATCTTTGGCTTGAGTTCGAAGTCTTTCTTCCTGTTTTCCCATCACAGTGACTCTGGTGTTGAGCAGTTCCTTGCGTTCGGTCAATTCAGTTGTGACCTTGTCTTTTTCAGCCTTTACAAGTAGCGAACCAATTGACTTGTAGATTGTGGCCTTTTCATCTAGCTTCGCCAGCTCACTCAAAGCTTGGTCAGTTTCCGCCAACTCTAGTTCAAGCTGCTGTTTCTGTGTTAGGACAGATTGCAGGCTTTGCTGCACCTGCTGCAATCTTAGTAAACGCTCCTGAACCTGCGGCGGAAGCTTTGAAATATCATCGCTCATGCTACAACATTCCTATAGTCAACGATTTGATTACGCTCAGCTTTACGAGCTCGAATTAATTAAGCATTTCTTGAACAATGGCAGAGCGCGCTAGGACAGCTCCATCGCGTCCAGAGCATCTTTGGTCAAACGTATCCAATGCAGATAGGAGTTTAAGGCAGC
>Ga0209427_10008369_pt1 | contig 11644 bp, 11 predicted proteins | sample DeeMarSWOR136_30_FD_187465 | JGI IMG/M metagenome (GOLD analysis project Ga0209427, IMG submission 187465) | Marine sediment microbial communities from White Oak River estuary, North Carolina - WOR-1-36_30 (SPAdes) (version 2) | ecosystem: Environmental > Aquatic > Marine > Intertidal zone >... | reverse complement strand
CGCTTTTATACGTAGAATATCTTTACTATGTCCAATCACAATCTACATTTTTTTTATTTTATATTTATATTTTTATTATTATATTAGATCATATGGATAAAGAAGCTGCACCTTTTACTACAGTTGTTGGAAGTTGGCCTTTAAGTAATACTCATAACAATATGACAAAGGTTTTCAAGGATCTAATTCAAATTGGTATTGATTTCCCATGTTATCCTCAACTTTTATCTATGACTTACCAATTCCTCTCTCCTTTATCTAAAATTATACCTCAATTAGAAGAGATCAATGAAAAATTTTATTTATATGAGGAATTTGATATACCATCGGAACCTGTTGCCCTTGAATATGGAAAATTTATTATTAATTTTTTTAATGAACATCCTGACCTTAAGAAATCAATTAGAGGCACAAAAGCTTGCTTAACTGGACCCTTCACTTTAACATTCGAAACGATCTTGAAAAACTCTATTGCAAAAGGCTTGAAGCCAGTAATATTCGAAGAACCTAGAGCTGTAATGGTAGATTGGATCGTAGATAAATTTGCTGAAATTATTAAGCAAATTGGAACTGCTTATAGTGATATGAAAATAGATATAGTTTCTTGTGATGAGCCAATTCTAGGATTATTAGTAGGAAGGAAAATTTTGTTTCATTCAGAAGATTTTATGATAAAAACGATTAATAAAGCAATATCTGGAATAAAAGGATTACCATCAATACATGTTTGTGGTAGAATAAGTCCCAATCTACGAGATCTTCTTTTAAAGACAAATGTGAAAATTTTAGATCATGAATTTAGCACAAATGAAGAGAATTTTAAAGTATTTGAGAGAAAACATTTCGAAGGAACTGATAAATTCCTAGCCTTAGGAACCATTGAATCTAAGGTTACACCAGTTAAAAATAACAAAATTGAGGATTACGTGGAAAAAGTTGATTTTCTTACAAAATATATCAAGAGAGGAATAGAACTGTATGGAAAAGAGAATATAATTATAAAACCAGATTGTGGTTTTTACCCATTGAAAATATTTGGAGAAAAAGATGGATATGAAATAGCAATCAGCAAAGTGAAAAATATGGTTCTTGCTTTAAAGGAATTGAAGTAGTCATTACTAAAATTGAATTACATTAAATGAAAAAAGTAAAGGAAATTTACAAAGATAATTTATCCTTCCAATTCTTTACGAAGCTTTTCAATCTCGTCTTTTAGTTGATCTTTTGATTTAACTTCAGCTTCTTCTTCTTCAAGATCATATTCAGGTATATATTTGAGATCATCAGCAGGAATTTCAGGCATAGCTCCTCCTTGTTCTAAAAGCATTTCTGTCTCAAGTTGATTTAGTTCTTCTGTAACATCAATTGCAAGATCAATTTCTGGATCACCCGCTAAAATATCTGCTGCTTCTTCAATTTCTGCAACATATGCTTCAGAATCTTCTGCAATTTCAGCAACTTTTGTAGGAGATGCTTTTGTTGCTATATATTCTAACTCATCCCTTATTCCTCCCATTACATCACCTGTTTGAGAGATTAGCATTCCTTCTTCTATCGCTTGAATTTGTCTTTCAATCTTCAATCTTAGATTATTACTACGGTCAACTTTCGCTTGATATGCCTTATATTGTACTAGATAGGTTTTTGCGCGATCCTTTTCACCTCGTTTTAATGCTATTTTTGCGTTTTTTCTGCTAATCTCCGCACGTTTACTATAATTTTTATTCATCATATTCAATTTATGAATATGACCTTTAGCTTTTGCTACTAAGTCATCTTTTTCTTTACTTTTACGCGGAAAGAGTTTCTTTTTTAATCCCATTTTTTTAATACCCCATTTAGGACTTTATCTAATTTTATGAATTAAATAATATTTCTGATTTAAAAATTTAATATTATTTGATATAATATAATAAAATAATTCTCATCAAAAAAGTTTAACTAGACCAAAATTTAAGTATTATGAAAAAACTTATACTTGCCTTCGAATCTAAGAGCTCAATTTCAAAGGAATTATTACGAAAAGCCTTAAATAGAAATATTGTAAACAATTTTTATAATATCCTAAAAATAATGTAAAGCTTATAATTCTATTTTTTATATAATTATATTAAATATTAAATTATAATTATTATTCACTTGACTTGATTGATTTGACGACTTACTGGGCGCCTTTAATTCACATTTATCAACCTCCTACTCAAGATCTAAAAGTTTTAAAAATTATTGATAAAGAATGTTATAAACCACTATTTTGTTTGCTTGAGGAATACGATACTGCAAAATTTTCTCTGAATATTAATGGTGTCCTTATAGAGTTATTATATGAATTCAATTTATCTGAAACAATGGATTTACTGAAAAATTTAGTTTCTGAAGGTAAAATTGAAATCGTAGGAACTGCAAAGTTTCATCCAATCCTTCCTTTAATTCCTAAAAAAGAAGCTCAACATCAAATTCGAATGAATGAAGAATTAAACAGAAAAGAGTTTAATAATTGGGAAAGAAAAGGCTTTTTTCCACCAGAATTGGCGATTTCGGGAGGAATTGCAAAATTTATTCGTCAGCTAGGCTATAAATGGGTAATTATGAGTGGAATAGCGTGTCCTGTCGATTGGCCATATGATAAAATCTATACATCTCCCAATGGGCTTCAACTTTTCTTTCGGGATGAAATATTAAGTAATAAAATTGCTTTCAAGAATATTACTGCAAAGGATTTCGTTAAAGAAATTAAAACCTTACATAAAAACAAGGAAAAAAGCAATTTAACTTATATTATAACGGCTTTAGATGGGGAAACTTTTGGTCACCATAATAAAAATTATGAAAAAAATTTTTTAGGTAAGACATTAGAGTTGGTGGACCAAGAAAATGATTTAAAGACTATTTTTATATCAGATCTAGATCAACATTTTCCGATGGCAAAGAAAAACATTATTCCGTTAGAATCGAGTTGGAGTACAACTTATAAAGATCTCCAGGCCAAAGTTCCATATCCCCTTTGGAATCACCCAGATAATAATGTTCATAAGTACTACTGGAAACTTATGAGAAGTTTAAATAATCTTATGGACTTATTAGATAGTATTGATTTAATTAAAGATTGGGAATTAAATAATTATTATAATACTGCTAGATATTACTATGATCGCGGAATTTATTCCTGTCCGACATGGTGGGCTAATCCGCTTAATAAAACTTGGTCTCCAAATCTAATTTATAAAGGGATTGAAATTTTAATGAGAGCTGCATTAAATGCTCAATTGGCATTGATTCATGATAATAAATCAGATTTAGGAGAAGCATATTTTGATTCTGTAATTTATTATCACGGATTATTACTAATGGAATTAAATAATATAACAAAAAATAATTTAAAGAAATTTAATAGTAATAAAATCACGTGATGTTCATTTAATTTTTGAAATCAAATTATTGAGAACTTCATTCCAATTATCTATTTTTCTTACATACCAAGCAGCTGAGTTTAATTGTCCATCTTCATTGGTAAATTTTATTTTTAGAAGAGGTTTAAATACTGATTTATGCATGTGTGATTTTGGATTTGTGATCTCAATAATAGATTTAATTGGGATTAATATTTCTTTCTTAGGCTTGCACATTGCAAAGATTAGTTCTTTTTCTGTAAGTAATAAGACACCATTACCACGAATTTTCCAGATTCCTAATGATTCTAAACCAAAGAAGTTAGAGAAATCATCTAGAAGCAATATGGTTTTATCGACATATTTATCATGTATCTCTTTAATTCTTTTTCTGAAAAATTTTCTAAGCATAAAATAATCAATTAAATATAATATCCAATTAATTGAATAAAATGTAATCAAAAATTATATAATTTCTTATTTATTTATTTTACAAAACGATTTTATAAAAAAGATTTTTATTTCAAAACAGAGTAATGTCAAAAGAGAGTAAGAAAAAGATTAAATATTGTGTATTCTGTGGAGCTGATATAGCAGAAAGTAAGACTTATTGTCCTAATTGTGGTAAATTAATTATTAAGATTGACTCAGAAAAAAAAAAATCAGAACTAAGACCCATTTCTAAACTAGATTTTTCAAGAAAGTGTCCAAATTGTGGTTCTATAATAACCTCTACAATTCTAGATCAATGCCCAATATGCGATACTGAATTGGAGAAAATCTCTGAGATCAAAAAAGCAATCGTTCAAAAAAAACCTGGATTAATTTTTACTGATAAAAAACTTGAGCCTGAACAAAAATTTATTCTAAGAAAAGATACTTGGAACCTGAAAGAAGGATTAAATGTTTTTGGAACTTGTTTTTACATATTAGTGATAATTTTTTTCTTATTGGCCACATTTTCATTTCAATTCGAATCAGCCCCATTAACTATTGAAGAAGTTCTATTGAATCAAATTCCTGAATTAGTTTTTGGTATATATCCAATATGGTATATATATAGTAAAAAACATAGCTTTACCAAATTAGGATTTCACTTTGAATCTAGAAAGTTTGCTATAGCCATTCTAATTGGTATTTTAGGGTCTCTACTATTGTTATTATTCGATTATTTTTCTGATTCTTTAATTTATTTTATGTCAGATTTAGGTTTAGACATTTTTAACGTTACATCTGTTATTGAAGAATATAATGGACTTATTAGAGATTCTGATTTAATTTGGATTATACTTATAGCATTAACATTATGTGTAGGGTCAATTTCTTCAGAAATTGTATTTCGGGGGGTGCTACATAATACTTTAAAACAAAGATTTAAAAACAATTATATTGTGATACTTATCGTTGCATTAGCTTATTCCCTTTTATTATTATTTTTTACAATTCCATTTGGAATTTATTTCTTTATCTTTAATTTTCTAGCATACATAGTACTTGGATTTCTATATGAGATAAATCAAAACATATATAATACCATCTTGGCTAATCTTTTGTATAATCTTATTTTAATTATCCTTCTCGCTTTCTAATTTTCATTATTCATTACCCCCCAAATATAAAATTTAATAAAATATAGTAAATCAATAATCTCTAGGTTCATTTTTTATTTTGATATTGTCACTATTTTGTCTAATAGATTTGGAGTAAAAAAGTTTGGTAAAACAATTATATAGAAATAAAGGAAGCAAAGACAATATTATTATCTCTATTGCGGGAGTTCACGGTGTTGGAAAAACTACAGTATTTAATCTTTTTAAAAAAGATAAAAAGGTTAAAGACAATAACAAATTTAAGTTCTTTCCTGAACGATATATAAAAAATCCTCCATTTCCTTTTGGATCCCCCAATAAACAAATTGGCTTTAGAAGTGAACTCCATTTTCTTCAACAACTTATCAGACGTAATCAAAATATTGTAAATTTTGATAATAAATATAATGGAAGAATAATAATTTTGGATAGAACTCCAATATGCGTTTTAATTTATTCAAGAAGCTTGAATTTAAAAGAGAAAGATTATAATCTTATATTAGACACATACAAATCTATTGAGTGGAAAGAGAATTATATATTCTATTTAAATGCTGAACCGAATACAATTATGAAACGTATTGTTCAGAGAGGTTCCCTAGAAAAAATAAGGAAGGAATGGAATGAGGATGATAAAGACTACTTGCTAAAAATCATTTCATATTATAAACAATTTCTTTCAAATAAAGAGGGTGTTTTTATGATTGATACAGAAGATTTATCTCCAGAAGAGGTAGTTAATAAAATGAAGGAACTTATAACCCAGTTATCAGGATACTCCTTCGATAAATTTGAAAGATCATTCTCAACTCAGATGAATTTAATGAAATTTTTAAACTAAAGTAATGAAAAAATATATTAAAATAGGCTTTCTATTTATATTTAAATATAGTGTGTTCAATCTAAATTTTAGCAAGGTGAGAAAATAAATGTCTACAATCGCAGAAGATATCCGTAAAAATATGATGCTTGTTTTAAAAGAAGAAGAAGAAAAAACTGATTTAGAAAATCTTTCTGTTTTATCTCGAGTAGGAATGAAAGTAGCTAGTTCAATTTCTTCTGAATTAGATGCTGATGCTACTTCTGCATCTAGTACAGCCTTAATAGATTTAGGATTAAGATTAAACCAAGCAACAGCTCATGGCGCTTTAACTGAAATTATCCTCCATAACACATCAGGATATAGTATTTTAATGGCAATCAACGACGAATATATAGTATTTGGAGGCCTTTCTCGAATCTATAGCATTGGATATTATTTAGGATACTTAAGAGAACTAGCAAGAAAACTAAATAGACTCATTTCGGGCGATCAAGTAACAGAGATGATGCTTTCCCTTGAAGAATCTGAAATCGCAAAGATTGAACAACAAAAGTTAGAAGAAGAAGTTAAACCTATAATAAAACCCACTCTAAAACAAGATAAAGCAGCTTTAGATGATTTATTAGGATTCTTAGATGAGTGGGAAAAGGGAGATGAAGAATTCGAAGAGCTTGAGGCTACTACTGAAAGTGGTGTTGTTTCAATTCCAAAATCAGTAGGTTTAGGGCTTGCAAAAGAATTAAAAGCAGTCACAGAAAATCAGGCAGCTCCATTAGCGAAAAGTTTGCTCACTGAAACTCAATTTAAAGTATATGAAGATGAAGTTCCTCCAATCCCTCTCGAAGATTATACTCCTATGGAGATTGATAATGAACCCTTCCTTGAAGAACCAACACCTATTTCAGAAGAACCAGGTCCTATTACGCAACTACCTTCACTTGATGAGTTACCATCATTCGAAGAACTCCAGCCTCCCGATTTTGACTCTGAAGTGTCTGCTTCTGAATACGATACTGAATTTGTTTTAGAAGAAGAATCAGAAGCTTTAGGTTCTGTTTTACGTGATTTGGGATGGGAGGAAGAAGATTAATAACCTGTTTTACCTTAAAATCATAAATAGATATACCTTTCAAAATTTTTTGAACCGCTTTAAATGTCCATAAATTTTTAAATAGTTTAATCTTTAATCTACACTTAATAAATTTTCGATAATGGATTAAAAAAATCTATTTTAGGTCTATTGGGACCCAATTTACTAAGTACTACTCATAGGAGTTCATTAATACAATAAAATTTTGTTAAAATTAGTTTTAACTTGGAGAAAAAACAAGAATAAAATAATTCAAATTTTTATTTAAACTGCTTTTACACTGTTTTATTAGTCTTAATATCTTGAATTTCAAATTAAAATTCAATATTTTAAAAATTTAAGAGTAGATTTTATAATTATAATCTGAATGATATTTTAATAATATTTATAATTAGGATAAGATGTCTCTTCAAGAATTAGGAATTTCTCATAAGAAAATAGAAAAATTAGAAGTTATATATTTTAACTTTCGAGGAGAGATTAAAGATATTCCTCCTAAGATCGAGGATTTTTACAAAAATTACGAAGACTTTATTATAAAACCAGCAATCGCAGTCATAGATTATGGAGTGTACAGTGAAGGAGGAAAAGATATAGATATTTGCTTTCAGCTTAAAGATCAAAAAAAAAAGAATCATTTAAAAACTAAATATCTTAAAGCTATTGAGATATTATCCTTAACTCATAAAGGTTCATTTGACTCCATAAATGAAGCCTTCCAAAAGATTACTACTTTTTTACAGGAGCATTTAGTCCTTGGTACTAGCTGGTTAAGAATTATCTATCATAAATATAATGAAATCAATCCAAAGGAAAATCAAATAGAGATTCAATACCAATTGCATAAATGGGATGATAGATTAGAAAAAAGCTTAGATAGGGTTTTAGGTAAAAAGATTAGCAACGAAATTATGCAAGAAAGAGATACATTATTTACTATAGAGTCTTCTAGTGATAGTAGAATACATTGGCTTAAAAATACATTAAACCGAATAGATAATATTACAAATGATGATGAAAAATATGATATTCTTTCTAGCTGTGCTCATGATTTTTCTCAAAAACGTATTGAAGATATGAGATGCATTTATGAAAAAAATAGGGATATTGACGAAGTTATAAAGGAGATGAATAAAGATTATGCTTGGTATGAAAAACCTAAACGAGAGGGTAATATAATATATGTAACTAAGATCCCTATAAATCCAGAAGGATATGAAAAGGCTGAAACCATAGAAGAAAAGAAAAAAAACTATTGTCACTGTCGATTTATTAATAATAATTTAGATAAAGGAATTTCTTCTTCTTTCTGTTATTGTGGTACTGGTTGGTATAGGCAACAATGGGAAGGGATACTAAAAAAATCAGTTCGAATCAAAATTTTGAAATCTCTCTTAAAAGGTGATGATTTATGCCAAGTTGCTATACATCTTCCCCTAAATTTAAAGTAAAAAGCAAATAAACTTTATTTAATCATGAAATAAAAAGAGATAAAAAAGAAAAACAGTAAATATATCACATTTTAATATCTTCTATCCTTTGCTATAATTTTCACATTTAAAGCTTCAGGGCCTTTTTCATCATTAGAGTCTTGAACCTCAAACTCTACTTCATCTCCCATATCCAGTTTTTTAAAGCCCGCCATATCAATATTTGAAAAATGGACAAAAACATCTTCCTTATCCTCAATGCTGATGAATCCATAGCCCTTTTTATTATCAAACCACTTCACGTATCCTTTTGTCAAACTCTTTTTTGTCATATGTAACTCTCTTGTATTTAATTAAAAGTAGATACACTACAAATTCTTTTAAATTGTTAACTGTAATATTTATTAAAATTATATAAAAAAATAAATTTTTATTTTAAAGTTTTTTTAAACACTCATTCTTCTTGGATAAAATCAATAAAGAATAGTATATTAAATTTATCTAGATATGATTTTCGATAAAGTTCTAGAAATTTATCAGAAATACTATATTTGCGTTCATTGTCTAGGGAGAATGTTCTCTCTTTTAGGTACTAATACAACAAACTATGAAAGAGGTAACTCCTTATTATTATCACTTACTATGGAAAATCATAGGAATTATCTATCTGGAAATCAAGTTATTCAAAAGGAAGCATTTGATAATTTAAAATTATTAGCTAATAATGCCTATTTTAAACCTGCTCAAAAAGTCTTAAACAATGAGGGATTAGAAAATGTGATGAATAACTCGAATCAAATCTGTTATCTCTGTCATAATATTTTTTATAATATTGAAAAGTATGCTATTAAAGCAATCCAATTACTTGAAAAAATTGAATATAATACTTTTTTAATAGGTTCCAGTCCATATTCTCAAATTATTAACCAGGAAGATAAATTTAAATCAAAATTTAATCTTCTAGAAGCAGAATCTTTTAAGAGTCATTTTAATCGTGTTTTAGGAAAAGAAATATTAAAATTTATTAATAAAAATCCTAACTTTTCCAATCCGGATGTATTACTGATATATTCCTTAGATTATGAAAAATTTTCTGTTGAATTAATATTAAAATCTATTTTTATATATGGAAAATATAATAAATTTATAAGAGGAATTCCCCAAACTCATTGGTTTTGTAGGAAATGTACGGGAACTGGTTGTGAGTCTTGTAATTATACTGGAAAGCAATATTTATTAAGTATTGAAGATCTAATAAGTCCAGAATTTATTAAGGCATCAAAAGCAACTGATTCAAAGTTTCATGGAGCTGGAAGAGAGGATATTGATGTAAAAATGCTAGGTTCTGGAAGACCCTTTATCCTTGAATTACGAAATCCTAAAATTAGATTTCTGAACCTCGATAAAATACAAAAGAAAGTTAATAAAAGTAATAAAAAGAAAATAAAAATTTTCGATCTAAGATATAGTAATAAGAAGGAAGTAATCCAACTTAAAAAAGAAGCAAAAAATACAAAGAAACTATATAAAGCTATTATTAAATCTGAAATTAAATTAAATGAAGAGGAATTTAATCAAAAAGTAATCCTTTTAAAAAAAGCATTTGAAAATAATGAAATACATCAAAGAACACCCTCTAGAGTTTCTCACCGTCGTACAGATAAAGTAAGAGAAAAATTAATTTATAAGATTGAAGGAATATTGATAAAACCAGATTTATATGAGTTTATAATACAAACTCAAGGGGGAACTTATATAAAAGAACTTATAAATGGTGATATGGGACGTACTGTTCCTTCTTTTTCAGAAATTTTTAAAACTCCTTTAAAGTGTAAACAATTAGATGTTTTAGAAATTTATGTTTAATGAGTATTTTTATTTATTTTTATTCGGTTAAAATCAAAAAATAAATAAATTATAATACATAATTCTAATAAATTAACTTATTAGTTTTATAATAATCTAAAAGGTGTGTCGCGATGGTAAAGCACCGAGGATTTCGCAAAAAAACAAGACATAAACACAGGAAAAATGTACGTAAAAGAGGTTTAGGTTCTGTAGAAAAATATTTAATAGATTATAATAATAATGATAAAGTAGATATAATCACAGATCCTTCTCAACATAAGCGAGGAATGCCCCATTCTCGATATCATGGACGAACAGGGACTATTATTGGTCAACGAGGACGCTGCTATTTAGTTGAAGTGAAATTAGGAGATTCTAAAAAAACCTTAATAGTTGGAAAAGAACACCTTAGATTAAATTCTGTTTCTATAAAATAATAATATTCTGTTATGATTTTGAATGTCTGGCCGAAAAATAGATGAGAAGAGCGTTTCGATTCCTGAAGTAAAAGAAATAATGGAAAATTTAAAAGACCAATTATTGGAAATTGATGCTAATGAAGGAATGTCTCATTTTCAAGAAATTACATATAATTATGTGAATAAATTTGCAAAATGTGATGCGAAAACAGCTAAAAAAATAATAAAATTATTAATAGATAAATATGAGATTGAAGAAATTTATGCTATTAATATAGTTAATATTTTTCCTCAATCAATTTCTGAGTTACGTATGATTTTAGAGAAAAGTTTTACTGGCAAGACATTAACAGATAATCAACTTTTAGAAATTCTTTCTCAAATTGAAGATCTAAAATCATCTTGAATTGTAACGCCTTAAATAAGAAATTTCGATTGTTGGTCCAGTGATCCGTTAAACTTATAAATTTAAATTGTTTTAAATTCAATGAACCATCCCATCTAATTATGTAGTTCATTATAATAAAAATTTTGAAATGGTAATCGGAAAAGTTAAAAAAAAAATAGTTATTAATGATGGAAAGAAGAGAGCGATACAGAGGTCCTCCACGCAGAGGAGATTATCGTGGTGGTCCAAAAAAGAAAAAGCAATTTATAAAAAAGTTTCGGGAAATTATTATATTAGATGTATTAATGCATGGACATCCTGAAGAAGATAAACCTAGTTGGGCCAAAACTCCTATAGCTCAAGTTCTTACTTTTCCGGATTTCGTTCTTTATGAAGTTAAGGTTAATAAAAATTCTCATATTGAAGTTCAAGAACAAAAAGCCTATGAAGAATTCTTAAACGAAGATAAATTAAAAGATGTTTTAAAAAAGATAGATTATGATGATTTAACTAGCACTTCAAAAGCATTAATCCAGCCAATTCTAGAGAAAGAAGTGTTGAAATTTGAAGAACAATTCATCAATTTCTTTAATAACTCTACTTCAATTACTCCAAGGATGCATGCCTTAAAATTATTGCCAGGAATAGGACAAAAACATATGTGGGAG
>Ga0209427_10008365_pt1 | contig 11646 bp, 5 predicted proteins | sample DeeMarSWOR136_30_FD_187465 | JGI IMG/M metagenome (GOLD analysis project Ga0209427, IMG submission 187465) | Marine sediment microbial communities from White Oak River estuary, North Carolina - WOR-1-36_30 (SPAdes) (version 2) | ecosystem: Environmental > Aquatic > Marine > Intertidal zone >... | reverse complement strand
AGTTTCCACATGTAAGACACATATAAGTTAGTTCTACAAGGCCAGGGGAATACTGTATTTCATTTTGTAAAAGAGCTCTGGCAATTGCAAGTCTTCCTCTTGATGTATAGTGATCAAATCTCTTTAGCTCATAAATCATGCAAACTCCGTCTACGCCTCGAGGGGGGATTGGCCCACCAAGAGAATAATTGGATACAGTATCTACACAATAAGCACATTTGTAACATCTAAAAACATGTTCTTTATATTTTTCAAGTTCCAAATTTTTAACCTCCATTTGATTTTACCTCCTTTGTCTGGCGTTCATTATCAATAATGGCGCGTTTGGACGGATTCGTACACAGTGACCATGGTAGTTTACGGGCGCCTGTAGGCGGCATGGTTAGGCGTGGGTCAAATTGGGAAGGTAAAGGCTACTGAACCAGTAATTTTGAATTATAGGCACTAAATGAGAAAAGGCGCCTTTCCTTCACGCGCCTTTGCCATTCTTTTTTCGCACTTGCCCGAGGCAAAGTAGGATGTGAAGAATCCTATCAGACATACGCGGCCCAAATTCACTGGTATCACAAAGTCCATGGCATACACAATTTCTGAGATTCCAGCCCCGTTGGTCAACTAACACTGCGCTGAAGTAGTATACCATATCTTCCCTGAAGACCTGCGTTAATATAGGGTCTCGAAGCAGGTCATCAAGTACTTTCAGATGAAAGCCACCGCCACTAGCTTGCTTTAAGACGGAGCCACCAGCTGTTTCCACCAATACCCGGATTGCATGCTCTATTTGAGGAATGAGAAGATGAACCGCCGCCATGTGGTTTCCCTTTGCATACTCCTCTATCCCCTGCTGGATAATCTGTCTTCTATCCTCTTTGAAGATGGGCGAACGGAAGAGGTAATTAACGCATCGGTCTGCAAACGCAGGATATTGCTTCACCAAGGATTCAAGCACCCGTCTCAAGAACACAGCTTCGATAGCTAGATTCTGAGACATCTGCTTCACTGTTTGCCCTGGCAAGTCCTCTTCGAGAGAGCCAACTTTAGCTAACGGTCTCCCAGCGTCATCCTGTAGTTCTATGGGGATTAAGAAAGCAACTGGTGTCTTACTAGCCAATTCTTTCAGTTGTTTCTCAACCTCAGACTTCTGCGGAATATAGTGCGCGGTGATTCTGGTCAAAGCATCTTCGAGCTCTCCTGCGGTGATAGCGGCAATGTATGCTTCCACCTTTTCCTTTGAGACTTCCATTGTGTAGGAAAAGGGCTTGAGTTCCGACTGCGCCCTCTTCCCAACTTCCCGCAGTTGGATAGAAATCTCGTCCGCTTCCTTTGGGAGTCCGAACTTTCTTAGGGTAGAATGCACTCGTTGAAGCCAAGCGGATGCTTGCAGAGCGGACGCCTTAGCACTCGCTTGTACGAAGGCGTTTCTGACCGCCATGATAACCCGTTTAATATCTTCTTTGCTTCCAATCTTGCGGTAGTGCTTGGCGAGTCGTAAAGCGGCTGATTCCACTGCCCACGGGTCTATTTCCTTATTATTGGAGGCATCAGACGCACGCTGGAGATGACCTTCCAGGTCATTTATCAACTTCTGTGTCTGGGCGGCGGATAATTTGACCTTATCATTATCGTACAGCATGTCATAGGCGAATCCCCAAAGCCCTGGCTTTAAGTCATCTGTAACGGCGTCCTCGTATGCTATCGTTGCATCTGCAACCTTTTGCACTCGGTCATCGTCATTGAGAGCAATGGCAATAGACAATGCCCTCTCCAGTCTCTTTTTTACATCCACCTTCACGGAATGGCAATTCCTTTGTGCGACCTCGATAGTGCTGTCAATGACTATCTGTGCCATTGAATAATGCGGAGGCTGTTGAGTTACGAGCTTCTGAAAATCCCATACTAAGTCGGCATAACGTGCTCGGAGAATTGGGTGTTTTGCAGCTTTGGCGCGCTCAGTCCAGTATTCGATTATCTCTTTAGTGATTCTCTTCACACTGGGTGGTTCTGTGACTGTCCCGTCTCCATTATTGAAGACGAACATCGGCCCATAGTAGGTTCCCCACCCTGTGGCTTGGTCGTGGTAGTCCTCGCAAAAATCAAACGCCATAGCTTCAGCCACAAGTTGCACCGGAGCTTCGGAAGGACCTTTTAGCTCGCCGATTAATCTAATAGCTTTGGCAATGTCTCTTTCAGATATAGGCTTGGTCTCTTGGTCAAACTTGACGAATGTCTCCGTAAGAGCATTAAGTATTTTATTCATTTGTCTTGCCAAAGACCTCTCAACCATCCATAAAATAAAACTAGAACGATAAGAAGACACACTATTAACACAATGTCTGGCCAAAAACCTGATACATGGTTCCGTATCTCTCCCCAAGTCGTTACCGTGCCTACTAATAGGAGCGCTGACCATAGCACTTGCCTTGCATAGACAGCAGTATTTACTATTTTATTGAGCCGGTGTGATACTCTCCCAGTTTGGTTACTCCATAGATAATATGCGCCTAGCAGAATCGAGTAAACCGCAAACAGAGCAAAAATACCGATGAATACTACATAGGAGAAATTGACCGATACTACCGTAAAAAATACCCACAGTATCACTAGGGTTGCTAGCACTATTAACCAGACTCTTTTCTTCTTCCGCAGAAGAAACCACCCTGCTCCAATGACTATCAACGAGCTTATCGCGCGCCCAATCCAATCCGCTGTAGTCCCCCATCCCCCTTTTACACTTTCACCCCAATATATGGTGGCTACTAACAAGGAAAGCAACCCCATTCCTAAAAATAGCTCCATTTGGGTAAGTAATTCTTCTCTTTGTTGCTTATTCATAGTTTTTCTCTCACGTCTTTTCAACTTATCATAACCAGCAAAATAGAAGCAGTTTGGATTTTACACCCGTTCCGGATTTCTCGCAAGCTGTTCAACGCCCAAGTAGTGTATCCGAATGAGCATACTTCAACTAAATAAAGGCCTCCGTCACAAATAGAGAAGTACAGGATTCTCGCCTGGGGGCTCCGCCTAATAGGGCAAATGCGCAACGGAAGCCTGTGAGGCTTATGGTACTGACGGAGGCTTCAACGAGCCCGTATTCGCGACATGGCGCTCCGTGCTCGGGATATTACTAACGGATGATATCCCCTCATGCTGATCCACCTGGAAATGATGCGTGCAGGTTATAGCAACGTCGGTACCAAATAGAAACCTTCAGAAGGCCTGGTCAAGGCTGAAAAAAGTAGTAATAAAGTAACTCAGCTTGTTTCAGAAAAATTTGTGTAATGATGTCAACTTTAGATAAAAGGAGGTAAGAAGTTTTGGCAACATCATACAAGACACGGGGGGTATACGTAGAAGAGATCTCGAAGTTACCCCATTCCATCGCCCTGTGGAGACAGCGATACCAGCGTTTATCGGATACGCCGAGAAGGCTGAAAGGGAAACACCGGGCGATTTTATCAATGCCCCTAAAAAGATTGGTTCTGTTTCTAATTATATACTCAACTTCGGGGAAGGAGCAGCACCCAAAATTGAAGAGGTTGTCCTTGGCGACTCCAAGAACATCGAATCCGCAACAATCGGGAACGTCTACTATATATATGACAGTCTTAGGCTATTTTACGCTAACGGCGGCGCGAACTGCTACATCGTCTCCGTTGGCGGTTGCAAGCCTGAAACAATAGATTGTCGCATACTTTTCTGCTCGGGCGGAGTGCTATGGTAAGAATCTGGTGGGCTCTATTCCTCCTCTCATTGTACTGTTCAGGCGATTCCCGCTGATAATCTGGTCGTTTCGCGCCCACAACTCTGGAGTTAACGGCACCATCCCATACTGGCGGCCGCTTCGGCGCAGAATCACGGGCGCCGGCGGGCCCCTAGATGGCGCGCTGGGCCATTTTTCTGCGGGATGGATTCGGGGTTTTCTGAGGTTGAATAGTGATTTTATCAGGATTCTGGCCACGCTTCCTCACCCCTATTGGGAGAGTGCGCTGAATCTTCCCGCAGGCGTATGACACTCATTTAAACATTAACGAGCCCAGATTCTTGACGTGTCGCTTATAGAGTAGCCTTATACAGCTCTATTCCACGGAGGGGTACGCCTAGGAGTCCGCTAGCACCCGTGATCTCGGCCATGGGGCCGTATAGTGATGGACCTGTTAACATAGGATTTAAGTCATAAAAATGGATAATGATCAAGCCTTCCAATGCATAGAAGTCAATAATAATACTATCTTTTGCCTATTCCATTTCTGAAGACTTGAAAACGTGCGCAAATTGTCACATAATTTCAATAACTACAAAATAAGCAATATGTAACTGTGAGGTGACGCTATGTTTGAACCTTTTGTGCCACTTGCTCTACCGAGTGGTATTGATGCCGTTTCTATAGCAAAAACAAGCCTTAGGGGCATTCTAGATAGTTACCATGGAGATTGGGATTTTCTCATTGAACTTGTACAAAATGCAATAGATGCACTCGATCTGAAATTCAGCGAATCCAAAGGAATGACAGAGAAACCCGAGATAGAGATAATTGTGAACGAAAAGATCGGGAGTGTGCGGGTTAGCGACAATGGTAAAGGTATGGATGCCAATGCTTTCAGACTAGCCTTGTATCCGAGTTATACCGATAAACCTTATTCCCGAGGCTCTACTAGTAAAAGAAGTCTGAGAGGACATAAAGGAGTTGGTCTTACCTTCTTAGCTTTCGGCTTTAACTTACTTAAATATTGCAGCAAGAGAGATAATCAGCTTTTCTCAGGAGAATTTTCAGGTGGAAGGTCATGGGTTGATAGCGAAGAAAACGCTCAACCACCGAAAGTAATTCCATCAGAATACTGCCCAGAATTTTTAGATGGGCATCCGTCAGGTACAAGCGTTGAAGTACTTGTCGGTTCTGACTTCTTCAAACGTACCAGTTTAACTTGGTTGGGATGGCACTTTGTAGTCAGATGCTTTACTGCTGCTGGCTATTGCGACATAAATGAATTATTACCATGGAACAAAGATGCATCTGTGCTGCTGAAAATCATTGATGAAAATGGCAATAAGTTAGAAGCGCCAAATGGATTCGATGATCGTTTGAATCTCGAGTATTTTTACCCCGATAAAGTATTGAAGGCCTGTAACTTAGATGAATACTTTGATACTTATCGTGATAGAACTGAACCGCCAGAATCGGAGAAGAATAAATATGAGGCACTGTATATAAGATGGGACACCGATCGTATAGAAGAAATCCTCTTCGATAGAGGGAATATTGAAGATAAGCAGAGTAATAGATATTCGCAGTATCTCTTTACAAAGGAACATTTACCTACCATATATGCTATGTTCACCCATTCTCAGCGGGTTTGGAGGGAGCGCCTAGACCAAGGATACTCAGATGATAAAAGAAGGCGCTTTTGGAGACCGGGCATACAGATAGTTACACAACAAATGCCAACCGGGCAGATTCAAGATGTATCCTTACCATTTAGAGCTGGGAATAAGGATAGGTTTTTCATGTTGGTAGAATTACCAGACGCAAAACCTGACTACGGGCGTAAAGGATTCAAATCGGATATCAATTCTTATGCGCAATTTATGAGCTCAGAGTTAATCCTGGATTACTTCCTGCGGAACAGGGTTCTACTAAAGCCCACATCAATCGCACATGGGCCAACAGCTATAGATGCAGAAGCAGCAGCTGATCAGAGAGCTCTTCAAGCGAAAGAACTACCAGATCTACCGACCCAAATACTCAATTTCAAAAAGGAACCCCAATATGAGAATGATGTAATAGCGCTTTTTTCAGAGTTAGTAGGGCGAGATATGATCAGAGGGTTCGAAATACTATCAGTATCATCAGGAGCACAATATGATGGTGTAGTAAACTATCGGTTTACCAAGAACCCAGAAAAGCTCTTGTACCACCCAGCGAATAACCCCTTAGGTATTCCAAAAGCCAACATATCAAAGACGGACCTTCTAATAAAAAATCTTGAGTTCAAGAAGTCTTTAATAGATCTCATAAATGATTTCGATGAGGAAGTTAAGAGTCCGCAAAGAGTAAGGTTTGCAGTGACATGGGATGAAGGTGACGTTATAGGTACTGGTTATGAAATTATCAACCTTCTAGAAAGTGACAACTACGAAAAAAGAAGATTTCATGGAGAGACCCATCAAGTAGTGCTGGAAGGTGCCACTATTCCTGTTGTAATGCTAAAGTACATTATTGGGCTTTTGTTCCCGCAAAAAGCAAAGGCTTCGGATATCTAAAAGATTTACGAGGCTGAAATAATAGAATTCACAATCAGGATGACTTTAGTCATCTCCCTTCCACACATACCTGTCTAATACCGTCAGTAAACATAGCTGCTTGAGCTTATAACCACAGAGTTAACGACGTCATCACCTACCCATAGCTAGTCTGAGTCAGAATCACGAGATGGCACGGGCTCCGTGCGGCGTGTTGGACAATTTCCCTGCCGAATCGCCGGGTCGAAGATGACACAGATATTAATCAGCAGGGCAAAGCCCCGGAATCCATCCGGCATATGGGCGGTAATAAGACCGATGCCCACCAGCCCGAACGAGCCTAGATTCGCGACATGGCACCCTGTGTGGTGTAAAATGCTACTCTATTTTCGGGAACTCGCCCCGGAGTGCTTTGGTAACTATATCTTTTACCTCTGGGGAGAAATTCCTCTCGAGAATCCACGTCAGGAAGCCAGGATTTTCCGCAGCGATGTCCCTCAATCGACGCCCCTTATTCTCCCTGCTGAACGTGCAGACGGCCTCGCCATCCTCCCAAACAAACCTGCCTTCGGAGTCCACAAAATTCTCCGGTACATCGTAGCACAGGCTACCGAGGCCGCCCACGTCCCTGGGCAGGTCCCCGTACATCCCCAACTGCCCATCCAGCACTTGGGCCGCCGCCTTGGCGTCCTCCTCTGCGCAGTGGGCATTCTCCATCTCCCCGCCGCAGTACTTGCGGTAGGCGGCCTCAAGGTCCCGACGCTCGCGCTGGTGGAAGATTACCATGCTGTCGACAAAGTGCCGCCCCTCCCGCGAGAACTCAATACCCGCCCTGTCGAACTCGGCTTCCAGGCACGGCAGGTCGAACTTGATGACGTTGAACCCGGCGATGTCGCAGCCCTCGAGGAAGTCCCTCACGCTCTTGGCGTACTGGCGGAACATCGGTAGGCTGGACACATCGGCATCAGTGATGCCATGGACGGCGGTCGCGTCAGCCGGTATGGGTACCCCCGGGTTGACCCTGTGGCTCTTGTACTCCTCCGTGCCGTCCGGCTGAATCCTGAGTATTGACAGCTCCACTACCCTGTCGGAGTTAGGATTCGTGCCGGTGGTCTCCACGTCAATAAAAGCGATAGGCCTTCCCAGTTTGAGGTTCTTCAGCATATATTCAACATCCTTCGCTGCAGCAGGTATGAAAATAGTACACCCATATACACGCCTAGTCAATACCAGCTGAATGTCCAGATTCCCACCTGGGGACTCCGCCTAATAGGGCAAATGCGCAACCGCAACCTAGGAGGCTTACGGTACTCACGGGCTCCCCAACGAGCCCATATTCTTGACGTGGCGCTCCGTAGCAGACCTATGGCGCCGTTAGCGTACCCTGTCCCCCTGCCCTGTCCGCGCCTACACACCCTTTATCGGCGGCTGATAAGGCATAAGAGACAGGCACATAAGTATATATACACTCTTAATATGAGGCCGTTCCGAATACAGACCGCGCAACAGTTGCGAGGCAGCTGCGCGGCAGTAAACAAACACGGGTGCTGAAGCCGCCCCGAAGCTTGACACAGGCGTCCCCAAGTCATAGACTGTAGACGAATTTTTGGCACGGGAGAGTATATCCTCATGAAGTGCCCCCACTGCCAGGCTGATAATCGCGAAGGAATCAAATTCTGCGAGCACTGCGGAGCGGCGATTGAGTTGATTTGCCCCAACTGTGGAGCTAGCATTCCTCCAGATAGGAAGTTCTGTGGTGAGTGCGGCCAAAGCTTAATAGAGAAAGCACCTAAATCTACAAAACCAAAGCCCAAGAAGCCCTCGACAATCGAGCCCACCTCATTCGCCGCCGGCCGCTACCAGGTCAAGAGGTTCCTCGGAGAGGGCGGCAAGAAGAAGGTCTACCTCGCCCACGACACCATGCTGGGCAGGGACGTCGCCTTCGCCCTCATCAAGACCGAGAAGCTGGACGAGGTGACCAGGACGCGCATAACCCGCGAGGTGCAGGCCATGGGCAAGCTCGGCGACCACCCGAACATCGGCACCGTCTACGACATCGGGGAACACCAAGGCCAGCCGTTCATCGTGCAGCCGTACATCGGCGGCGGCGACGTCGAAGGCCTCATCGAGAAGGCGCTGGACCACCGGCTCCCCATCGACAGGGCGCTGGGCATCGCCAAAGCCGTCTGCAGGGGCCTCGCGTTCTCCCACGCCAAGGGCATCGTCCACAGGGACCTGAAGCCCGGCAACGTCATGCTGACCGAGGACGGCACCGCCAAGATAGTCGACTTCGGCCTGGCGGTGGCTGTGGACCTCTCAAGGCTGACCCAGTCCGGGATGATGGTCGGTACGGTGTCCTACATGCCCCCGGAGCAGGCTATGGGCGGCAAGGTGACCGCGCAGGCCGACCTGTACTCGCTGGGCGCCATGCTTTACGAGATGGTGACGGGAAGGCCTCCCTTCGTGGGGGACGATTCCATATCCATCATCGGTCAGCATATTAATACTCCACCCGTTTCCCCCACCTGGCATAGAGAAGATTTGCCCCCCGCTCTTGAGACACTCATATTACAGTTACTGGAGAAAGACCCCGATAAACGGCCTGAATCGGCTAACGTTGTCCTGCAGGCTTTAGAGTCTATAGATGCCGGTAAGGTAAGTAAAGAAGTAACCAAAGAAACATCAAAGATGGCTGAAAACCCTTTATACAGAAGGGTATTTGTAGGGAGGGAGTCGGAACTCAAGCAACTCCAGAGTGCTTTTGATAGTGCTGTATCCGGGCAGGGCTCCTTAATGATGGTAGTTGGTGAACCTGGCATCGGCAAGACAGCTATCTGTGACCAGCTCAAGACCTTTGTGACCTTAAGGGGCGGGAAAACCCTGCTCGGCCACTGCTACGAGGAAGGGTCTTTATCATTACCCTACCTGGCCTTCGTCGAAGCCATGCGTTCTTATGTACTCGATAGAGAGGTAAAAGACCTACGTGAAGAACTGGGCACCGGCGCCGCTGATGTTGCCCGTATCGTCTCTGAAATCAGGGAGAAGCTCAAGGTAAAGCCAAGGCCTAAAGGTGACCCAGAGGAAGAAAGGTACCGGCTGATGCAGGCAGTCACTACTTTTCTGTCTAATGCCGCCACAGTACAGCCTTTGCTGGTGGTACTGGAAGACCTTCACGACGCCGACAAAGGCTCTCTGGACATGCTGACCCATGTCTCACGGCATTTAGCTGGGGCGAGAATTCTTGTGGTCGGGACATACCGTGATGTGGAGGTAGACCGCAGCCACCCCCTCTCGGCGGCTTTAGCAGAGTTAAGGCGTGTATCCACCTACAACCGTGTCATCCTGCGGGGACTGAACGCCGACGAGGTACGCCGTATGCTGGAGAGCATTACCCGTGAAGAAATTCCTTGGAACCTCGCCGAAGCGGTGCACCGCCAGACGGAAGGGAATCCACTCTTCGTGCATGAGGTAGTCAGGTATCTTGTTGAGGAGAAATTACTCACTCATAAAGAAGGACGCCTTCGTCCCACTCGCGACACCCCGCTGGAGATGAGCATCCCCGAGGGGCTTCGTGACGTCATTGGCAAGCGGATGTCGCTAATCAGCGATGAGTGTAACCAGCTACTTTCTATAGCCTCGGTTATCGGGAGAGAGTTCGCTATGGATACACTCAAGGCGGTTTCCAATCTGGAGGAAGAGGCATTCGCTGACAGTCTCAAGGAAGCTGTACAATTATCAATACTCGAGGAACGGTCACAGGTCGGCCTGGTACGCTACCGCTTTACGCATGCCTTTTTCCGACAGACTCTTTACGAGGAACTTATTGCTCCCCGCCGTTTACGGCTGCACCAGCAGGTGGCACGGGCACTGGAGACTCAGTACGCAAAACACCTTCAAGAGCATGCTGCCGAGCTTGCCGAGCATTTCTCGCAATCTACTGGCTCTGCCGACCTGAAGAAAGCCGTGAAATACGGTGAGATGGCGGCGCAACGCGCTATGAATGTCTACGCTTATGGAGAAGCAGCAAGGTTATTGGAGCAGGCGCTCAAAGTGCAGGAAATCCTCGACCCCGAGGACAAGGTAAAGCGATGCGACCTACTTCTGGAGCTGGGAGATACACTCAGTATAGGAGGAGAACCGCAACGGGCTTTCGGTGTTGTTTTAGAAGAAGCATACGACTTAGCTGAGTCTGCAGGTGATAAGATACGCGCCGGAAGGGCTTGTTCGATGGCGGTTTTTGGTCTTTGTGCTTATGGTTCCATGAGATCAAGCACATGGATGAGTCCCGAAGCGTCGCGATGGATGGAGCGAGCTGATCGCTGCGCCGAACCTGATACTATTGCCCGTGCCTGGGCGGATATAGGCATGGGACAACTTAAATGCTCAATAGGATTGTACACGCAACAAAACGATACTTTTCAGGAAGGACTACGTTCGTATAAACGAGCCATCGAGCTTGCCCGCCTTCTTGGCGACCCCGAAGCGTTCTGGTTCAGCGCCTGCATGTGGACAACCTTTGCCGGCGCACCACAACATACTCAAGAGCGCTGGAAACTCGCCAATGAAGTGGCCGAATGGCCACGAACGGGGCTAAGGGCCTCGACACACGGTATTACGTTGTTGGTAATCGGCAATACCTTTCTGCAGTCCGGGCAAAGGCAGCGTGCCGAACAATGTTTTCAGGAGTTGGAAGCAGTACATGAACGTAGCGGGCAGGTTCACCTGATATTCTTCGTGATGGCATTTAAATGCATTGATGCCATCATGAATGGCCATTTGGAGGATGCAGTTGAAATAGGACGTGGTATTTTCTCACGCAGCGAAGAATTGGAACTACCTGAATACGGTCGCTCAATCGGTCCTGTATACATCCCTGCGCTAGTTCACCTGGGCCGAACCGATGAAGTTCTTGGACTTGTAGATTACCTGCCTCCAAGTCAAAAGGCTGCCTATATGATATCTCTCGAACAGGTTTCCGAAGCTGAGGCGATTGAAAACCTGGAAAATCTCATTATTAACCGCCCGGGTGCCGGTTCACCTGAAGATGAGACATATTCATCCGTAGACGTTATGTTATTAGAGGCGGCTGTGCTGATAGGGCACCGAAGTGCTACTGAATTACTATTACACCGTTTGTTGGATAGCGGTATGCGTACTCTTGGTCTTTCCTCCCCGACGACGTGTATGCAGCGTCATTTTGGGTCGGCGGCGGCTCTCCTGGATAGATATGATGAAGCGCGGAAATATTATAAAGAAGCTATCGAAATATGCACGGAAATGAGATTCCGCCCGGAACTGGCACTATCACGACTCCAGCTCGCCGAGCTACTATTGGAGCGCTACCCGGACGAGAAAAAGGAGGCCCTGGAGCACCTGGACTTCGCCATCAGGGAGTTCCGCGAGATGAAG
>Ga0209427_10008363_pt1 | contig 11648 bp, 7 predicted proteins | sample DeeMarSWOR136_30_FD_187465 | JGI IMG/M metagenome (GOLD analysis project Ga0209427, IMG submission 187465) | Marine sediment microbial communities from White Oak River estuary, North Carolina - WOR-1-36_30 (SPAdes) (version 2) | ecosystem: Environmental > Aquatic > Marine > Intertidal zone >... | reverse complement strand
AGAAAAGGCTAAAACGGAAAAGCAAAAAAGATCAGTGGCGGTGCAGGTCTTTATGCATGATCTTTTGGACTTCTTGAAGACGTTGCTTCCCGGACAGACCTTTTAACTTTTTACTCAACCCTTTATCTTTCTCTTCCTGGAGAATCTTGGCAACATAGTCAATAACGCTGGGCGGGAATACATCCTCTCGCTCATACAAGGCCCTTTTCTCCAGCAGAATCCGGCTGGACTCATCACAGCTTCCGGGCAGCTTGGGGGAAGACTTGAGATGGGCATTGTCTTTGGGAAGATCACCTTTTGCATAATGCTTTTCAGCCAGCTTCAGAGAGTTCTTGTCTTTTATACTCCATTCCGCAGCCATCACGATCCCGGCAAGAAGAAGATGAACAAGAGCACTGCCATCAGGCGTGCGCAATTCAACGGTTTGACGGTTTTCTGAGTATTCGAGTTCGGTTTCTTCCTGAGGATTTAAAACTCGGGCAAGATTCGTCACATTCGACCAGCCAAGGGGAACACGAATCATCGCGTTTCTGTCCATATCGCTCCAGAAAATGCGCGTCGGGGCTTCCTGGTCCGGGACCAGACGCAGATAAGAAGAAGCCGTAGTATTTCCAAAAGCTGTCAACGAATCGGCATACTCACACAATCCACCTATAAGGCGAAGCGCAGATTCTGATAATCGACGGTCTAAACCCACCATGATGTTTTTTCCGTTTCTTTTTAATTCCAGGTGAAAATGGAATCCGTTCCCCGCGGCTCCCTCCGCCAGTTTCGGAGTAAAGGTTGCTATACAGCCATGTTTGTAGGCAACGTTGCGGATCAACCAGCGCCCCAACACAAGAGCATCTGCCATTTCTTCCACTGGCTTAGACAGGAATTCCACTTCAAGCTGTTCGGCGCTTTTTCCGTTAATCTCATCCACTTTACTCTGGATAGTCTCGATAGAGCCAACCTCAGAATGGATATACTTCACAGCACCCGTTGTCTGAGTGATATAACGCACCATCTCGTTTAGAATCTCACCGCTCTTCATAAACGGTTCCGCTTCATGGTAACCCTGCTGTTTCTGGAGGAGATAAGTTTTCCGACCTGTTTCACTGATAAGAAAAAATTCCAGCTCTCCTAAAACATACAGTTCCAATCCAGTATTTTCCCGGAAAAGCTGGTAAGCTTTGGCTAAGATGTTGTCCACAGCAAAAGGAGCGCGGTTTCCTTCTTTCATTAAAAACCGGCAGACAAAATCCAGGCTTTTGTTATCAAACGGGTTCAAGAATGCTGTCTTATACTCTGGCACCACGTATAAATCTGAGAGAGACACATCGATCATCCCCTTGAACAGAGAAGATCCGTCAACACGCTCACCATCCGCAAGAATGCTCTCGACTTCGTGACGGCTCGAAAAAGGCAGTCTCAATTCCTTGGGCTTCCCATCCAGAGCCGTGTAATGAAACGTGATTCGCTCGATCTGCTTATGCTCGATGATTTTTAGAAAATCAGCCCTTTGAAAATCCTGACCGGGCTTACCCAGAAAAGCGGACAGCGGATTAGCTAAGGCATATGAAAAGTCTTTCTTTGACATAACTGCTTTCCCTTCATGATTTTATAAAAAAAAGGGAATAAACATTTTACAAAAACAGGGGAATTCATTGCAACAAGTAATTCTGAAGATTACAAAAGATATACAATTGTGATAGGCCTATCCCAGCACATCAGTGAGTGAACATTGTGAAGTTTTGGCGCGACAGAGAAAACGAATTTCCTATGTTTCAGTCTCTTCTTAGCATCCTCAATCTCTGCAATACCTGGATCAGAGTCTTTCCAGAGATCGAGGAATTTCTCGTAATGCTCTAGGGCTTTGCTTTTCCGTCCTTCTCCCAGTATATCTCACCCAATACCGCTTTCGCCGAGTTTTTCAAGGACCTTGTATGAGGAATTAGTTTCGGCGATCATTTGCCTAATCTCATTCTTTTCAAGACCATTGTAAACCTCGGGTCTGACCGGAGATCATCCATTTCGGTCAAAACATTGATGAAAGGCATCATTGTATCCCGTTCTTCGTAAGCCCTTTCAAGCCATTCGAAAGCTTCATCCTTTTGACCTAATCCCATATAGAGCTGAGCGATACTCCATGAGGTGACGTATCGCGTCTTTTTTCGTTCTATTAGGCTGTTAAGTATCTGTTCTGCTTCATCTCTTTGACCTGAAATGGCATGGATATATCCGATATAACCCTCTGACCAGGGAAATCCTTCTGCAAGTTCTAAGGACTTTTGAAAACACGAAAGAGCTTCTTTATATCTGCCTTTACGCGTATAGGCGCCTCCCATATGGAAATAGGCATAAGGAAAATTTGGGGCTATTTCAATTGCTTTATGAAATTGTTCTAGGGCTTCATCAAATCTGCCAGAACAGGAATACATACAAATTCCAGCGCCATAATAGACTGGCGTTAAAGGATCAAGTTCTTGGGCTTTTTGGATCTCCAAAATCGATTCATCAAACCTTGACATTGTTAAAAGATACCATGCATACCATGACCGAGTTACGGCATTATGAGGGTTAAGTGAAATAGCCTTCTTGAATCCCTTCTCGGCTTCTGACCAGTTCCAATCATAGTAGAAATTAATGAGAGCCGAGACCATATGAGCTTCACCAAGTGTGTCATCGATCTCAAGGGCTTTCATCAGAGGATCCTTGGCCTTCGGAAACATGTCCTTTGGTGAAAGAATAGTCATGATCGCCAAAGTACTGAAGATTTCAGATATCCCAACATAAGCAAGGGCAAAATTTGGGTCTTTTTCAACAGCCTTTTTGTAATATTCAAGCCCTTTCTGCAATCCATCTGGAGGTCCCTTGGTTCTATAGAAGTGGTTACCCAATAAATAAAGGTTATACGCTTCTGGATCTTCTGTATAGCGTTTCACAACTGCTTCCTTTTCTTCTCCCAAAAGCTTGACCTTCAGCTTATCCACTACTGTAAGGGTAATCTCATCCTGGATGGCAAACACATCGTCCATCTCCCGGTTGTACTGCTCTGACCATAAAAGAGATTCATCAGCAACTTTAATGAGTTGCGCTGTGATGCGAACCCTGGTACCTGCTGTCTGCACACTCCCTTCAAGGACTGTCTCCACATTGAGCCTCTTGCTGATCTCTTCGATGTTTCGCTGTTCGCCTTTGAATGAAGAAGTAGAAGCTATGGCAGGGACTCGAATGTCATGGATATGGCTTAGCGCATTGATGATTGATTCTGATATTCCCTCACAGAAGTATTCCTGGTCTTTCTTCGGACTTAGATCTTTGAAAGGCAGCACTGCAATTGAGGGTACACCCGGCAAGACTGCTCCCTTTTGGGGAAGAAGCTGCCAGATAATTACCACAATAAGTGCAAGAGAAACAACCAAAGCCGGGATGAATAGCCTCTTCCGGATTAACGCTGTAATAAAGGTCTTTCGTCTGGGCCGAATCTTTGTTCCGAGGGGAAAGTCCTCTTCTATGTTCCTCAAATCAGCGAGGAGTTCCTTTGCCTTCTGATATCTCCTCTCCTTATCCTTCTCCATGCAGATCAGTATCAAACGGCTCAGTTTTTCTGAGCTCTCAGGATTAAGCTTCCTCGGATCCTGAGGTAGCTGTGCTTTATGTTTCAAAGCTACACTAAGAGCAGTATCTCCTTTAAAAGGAACTCTCCCTGTGACCATCTCATACAGAACAACTCCCAGAGAATAAATATCTGATCTCTGGTCTGCTTCCTCCCCCTCAGCCTGCTCAGGTGAAATGTAGTCCGGCGTTCCAATAATCATCCCTGTCGCTGTGACTCCTGGGGCCTCAACCGAACGAGCTATACCAAAATCCATTATCCGTGCCCTGCCTTTTTTGTCTATCATGATGTTCTGGGATTTCAGGTCCCGGTGCACAACTCCTAACTCATGTGCCTCAGCAAGTCCATCACATACCTGTTTGGCTATGCTCAAGGCTTCCTCTTCAGGTATCTTTCCCTTTCTTTTTACCAAGCTCTTTAAATCTTCACCCTCCACGTATTCCATGGTGATGTAAGGAGTGTCTTTCTCTTTAGCGAGGTGATACATCCGACAGACATTCTTGTGGGAGATCTTGCGCGCAATCTTCAGTTCATTACGGAAGCGCTCGATGGTGCTCTCATCATCGGCGATTTCAGGTTTTAAGAGTTTGATAGCGACTTGCTCGTTAATTTCTTTATCGAGAGCCTTGTACACCATGCCCATGCCCCCTTTTCCAAGCTCTTCAAGAATCTGGTATCTCCCAGCAAAGGTGCTATCAATTTCCAGTTCTTTCACAGGAATTTGGAGAGTCTTAGTTGGAGATACAGAAATTTCCTCCGAGGGTTTAAGCGGAGTCGTACACTTACCGCAATAAAGAGTATCGTCGGGATTTTCAAATTGGCATTTAGGGCACTTTACTGCCATTATTCCCTTTTCCCTATTTGGCAGAAGAATAACAATTAATCAGGAAATAGTCAAATATGTGTAAACAATAACTGTCAGTTTCAGTATTGAATAAGCAAATTCTTTAATTCACATTTCGTATATGAAAGATGATGATTTCAAATTGATTTTCTCAATGAGAATAGGGGAAGCTCTGGGGAGTTCAATTTGTAGCTATAGTGAGACCGGTGGGGCTTTTCTCAGGATATCTGGTATGAACATATCCTTGTTGATAATTTCATGACTCTTGACAGCAGTATCTTACGATGATATTGAATAAAAAAGTCGCTCATGATGCGGCACATGAACAACAACACGGAAAACTCAGGCCACACACTAAAAAGGATACTTTGTCTTATATATATTGGAGCGTATGCTTGAGCGTTTGATAAACATAGAAGGAACTCAACGTGCTTAACAAAGCGCTTATGTTGGCGGACAAAAATAGCGAACAATTCCAACAAAGCTCTCTGAAATTCATGGTTGTTTCACCGAAGAATTTGGAACCAAAAACCTGAAAGAGGCTAAAGTTTTTTTCTATGCAATATCTTAATAAGGGGAGTAAACAAGAATGAAAAATAGAGCTTTTTTATGCGTGTTTGTCTTGCTGATTCCGATACTTTCTCAGGCCGAGGCTCCTGGCCGCATCCAGGGACAGGTGAGGAAGGCTGGTGAACCCGTCGGTGGGGTTGATGTTGTCCTGGAGGAGCTCTCACTTTCGACGATAACCGATAAAAATGGAGTTTATTTCTTCGATCGCATCCAGCCTGGAAAATACACCATTACATTCACACAGGCAGATAACTCCGTCACTAAGAAGGACATTACGGTCACGCCCAACACCACAACGGTCTATGATGTGGATATTGAATGGGAGGTTCCACTCACCCACGCCATCACAGTCTACGGAGCATCACGTCGTACAGAGCGGGTCGTTGATGCCCCTGCAGCGGTGAGCGTTGTGGGCGAGGCGGAGATTGAACGCGAAGCAGCCCACGGACAGTTACCTAAGATTCTGGAGACAGTTCAAGGCGTTGATTCAACTCAGAGCGGGCTGTATGATTTCAACTTAAATACGCGGGGCTTTAACACTACTTTAAACCGCCGGGTCCTCACCTTGATCGACGGTTTCGACATGGGTGCTGTCGATGGCCAACAGCATTGGGGATACGTATCCGCTTTCCTCGGTGACCTGGCCTCCATGGAAATGATTCGAGGCCCTGGATCAGCTCTTTATGGCGCAAATGCGTACAACGGTGTCCTTAGCATCAGCACCAGAGATCCTCGATACAGCCAGGGCGGTATTGTCCGCCTCTCCTTCGGGGAGCTGAGCATGGGCCGTCTCGATCTGCGCTACGCGGGCAATTTAGGCAAGGGCTGGTACTTCAAGGTTCTTGGTAATTATATGGAGAGCAAGGACTTCACCAAGTCACGAAACGAGTCCACAGAATATGAAGGCCTTCCGCTGGAAGCGGTCCCTTTGCGTCTCGAAAAAAATAAGTGCCTGAGCGCCAAAATCCGGTTGGATAAGCACTTCGCGAGCGGCAGCGTGTTAACTCTTGAGACCTGGATATTGGATTCTACAGGGAGGACATTTGTCGCCGGGGCCGGCCGATTCCAGGATACAAAAGGACCTGTGCCTCTGGCCAGAGTCAATTTCAAATCCCCGCATTGGAACATCCTTGCCTATGGCTACACGTACGACGGGGAATTAATTTCCCTCAGTTCTGGTGTGCCAATGTTTGTTAACACCTACAGGCTGCATGGAGAGGTCCAGGGTTTCACCGATTTCGCTGAGGGAAAAGGCAGGATTGTCGGCGGGTTCTCCCTCCGCAGACAAGGATCCGACTCCGCTGACAAGCAGGGCATTCAAACACTTATATCAGAAGCTAAAGACGATCACATGGAGGCAGTATTTGGCCAGCTCGATTACAGCTTGACCGACAAGCTCAAAGTGGTGCTCGCAGGCCGCTTGGATTTCAGCTCACTGCATAAGACTCAGATCTCGCCAAAAGCATCTTTAGTCTATACCTTTGATCCCGGCCATTCGCTCCGTTTAACCTTTAACCAGGCGTTTCAGACGCCGAACTACTCTGAGTTTTTTCTGAAGTTGCCAGTCAGCCCACCCGTTGATCTTTCCGCCATAGAAAACGCTCTTTCCGCTGCCTTTGGCGTAGACCTGGGCCTGGGCTTCAACAACGTGCCTGTGCTCGCCCTCGGGAACGAGAATCTCAAGGTAGAGGAGGTTACGAGCTACGAGATAGGTTACTCCAATATCTTCGGCCAGAAGGTGATATTTAACCTAAATTACTACAGAAGCCAGCTGAAGAACTTCGTCACCAATCCATTACCCCTCGTGAATCCTGCCTACGGACCATATGCCCCGCCATCCGATCTCCCACCAGAGATTCAGGCTGCGATCCTTGCGACACTGGAACAGAGCTTACCGCCAAGCATTTTTGCAATTATGTCCAATAGCCTCGAGGAAGGCTCTGCAATCTTTGCAGCTGTTTCCTATGCCAACGCGGGTAAGGTGAACACCCAAGGCATAGAGCTTGGTCTTAAATATTTTCTCAACAAACACTGGATCGCTGATATCAACTATACCTGGTTCGATTTCGTTGTTAAGGAAGAGCTTACAGCAAACCCGATCCTCCCGAACACACCCGAGCACCATGTCAACCTCGGAGTTGCCTACATCTCCGATCGGCTCGACTTATCAGTTCGATATAGATGGGTGGATGATTTTCCATGGGCGGTTGGTATCTTTACAGGCAATGTTAAATCTTACAATCTTGTTGACTTCACCGCGAACACTTATTTTGGTGACGGTTTCTCTATCGGCGTTAATATCAGCAACTTACTCAACAACAAGCATTACCAGATCTTTGGCGGCGATATACTCCGCCGCAACATAGTCGCTAGCTTCTCTTATAGCTGGTAGCAAGTAGGGTTCATAATCCGGAGGTCGCTGGTACAAGTCCAGCCTCTGCTTCAATTTCATTTACTCTGCTTTGAGTTTCAAGGGCCCATATAACGGAATCGATGTTGTAAAAACTCTTCGGTCTTGCCTGCAGATGAGCTGGGTAACATTTCGGCCTGAAACGGTGACTATTGGAACTCCACCGGCCGGTTTAACCTATTGTACAATTCCCACCTAATTATCTAAAACTTACCCATATATTCTCTTTGGTTAGGGGAATTTAAAACCATCCAGTCTGCTGATGCTTCCAGAAGTGGAAAACCATAAACTTCCATTTCTATCAACTCCTCCACCACTGATCCACAAATCCAATTTAGACCGTAGGAAGTTCAGAGCAGGAACTGATAGACTACCTGTCAGCCGTTTTCTTATCTTTTTCTGTCCATTGACTAGGCATTTTTCAGTGTGATAGGCTTATTCCAGCATATCAGTGCGTGAACATTATGAAGTTCTTACGTGCTAGAGAAAACGAATTTCCTATGTTTATAAATCCCACCAAGAAAGACAGGAGGTTTATATGGATAATCAAAAAGTAAAAAAGCATAAGGAAGATAGCATTGGAGAGTTTATCGGTAATCTCGTCATATCCATGATTTTTCCATTTATGATGTTGTGGTTCGGACCCAGGTATTTGATCAAAGGTAAATATTTAAAGGGAATTATAATAATTGTCATTGTTGTTACGGAATTCATCATCGTAGGTAAACTCAGAGGCCTATTCTAAAAGAACAACTTGATCCTAAATATTATTATAAACTGAATTCTTATAAATATACTGAGGAAAAAATCGCTGGAAACTCTCTTGTTAATTTGTCGGAAATAGGGATAAAAAGAGATAAGAATGGAACCTGCTGAATATATTGTAGTCACGCTGAATCTTGTTGCCGGATTCAGTTTTGCTGTTCCTCTCTCGAAGCTCTTCAGCAGATTGGACAGGGAGCCGCCAAGAGTTTTCCGATACTATGTAATCCTTATTGGCATCTACTTTCTTGAGTGTGTGGCTATAGTCTCGATGATGCTAGTACCAGTTTTAAGTATAGGACTGGCATTTGTATGGGGCATCAGTTTCGGTTTGTGGCTCCGCGCCCGCACACCGCCACAAAAAGCCCTTAAAGCGTCGTTTTATCTATCTCTCTATTCCAGTTTGCCTGTCGTCTCTTTCATCGTTGTTCCGGTGCTGGCGTTGTCCGCTGGAAGGCCAATATTAAGCGCTGATGAGGGAGCCAGCTTTGGTATTCCTAGCTTTGTGCCCTGGCCAATGAACACCATACTTGGTTTTTATGCTGTCCTTGCCATAGGCGTCCTTGTGCTCAAGACAGTAATCATTTCAGGTGGAGTAAGCTTGCTCTTTCATCTCAAAGAAAAGCCTGCAACTGAAAGCGCCCAAAAATAATATCTAAAACCCACCATCTTTTAAGCTCCCCCCTCAATGTCGATTCATATCCCAAAAGAGCTGATTATTCTTGGCCAACGGGATAAAAATAGCTAAGCCAAAAATAGCCTTATCAAAATTTTTACGGATTTTTGCCTATCAGCTTTCCTTCCTTAAAACCTAACTCAAGCGCCTTCAAGTTTATTTTAAGGTTTTTCTTTCTACTAACTAACTCCAATACATATTTCAGATCTTCGTATTTAAAGGGAACTAATCCCGTTCCCACAGAGTAACCAATGAGGACTATATTGGCAGACCTTGTTGAACCAATTTTAGAGGCGGCTCCGGTTGCATCATATGCCCTGAATGTTATCTCTTGTTCCTTCAGAAATTTCATAATACTCTTGTTGAATTGATCCACACTCTCAAGATTTACAAAACAGATGCCTCTGCTTTTTAGGAATCTCAAGGTATTATAGGTTTCGTTCTCTTCAAAAGAATAGAGAATGTCAGCAGCGCCTTTTCTTATCAGAGGGCTTTGAAACTTGCCAAGCTTCAGATGGGCGATAACTGAGCCTCCTCGTTGACTCATGCCATGGGTTTCCGAGCCCATAATATCCAGACCCATTTTAAGTCCAAGCTCAGAAAATACCTTTGAAGAAAACAGTATTCCCTGCCCTCCGATCCCGGCTAATATTATCTGCACATTCATAGCTTATACTGAGATTGCTTCGCTCCTTTCGGTCGCTCGCAATGACATTTCAATCAATGCACCTGTATCATAGGCCAACTTTTTTTATTTCTTAATCGGGATGATAGCTCCTTTGGGGCAGGCATCTATACACACTCCGCAGTCCACACAAAAATTTCGGTCTATCTCAACGATATTTCTTTCTTCATCAAAGTAAAGCGCGGGGCATTCAAAAAAATCAAGGCAGTAGTTGCAGCCGTTGCAGTCATCCGTTATCTCCACTTTCACAGGGCTTTCTTCGCACACCTCTGGGAATCGGATAATACAGGGATGTCTGGCAATGATAGTAGCTATCCCCCCATCTTTTCTCTGGGTGTACCTTTTTGCCTCCTTCAAAAGCTTTACTAAATTTTTCACTTCATAGGGGTCTATGGTCTTAATCCATTTGACTCCACACCCTTTAATCAATTCCTTAAGAGGTATTTTTCTGCCTGCGCTTCCATCAGCAGTTATCCCCAGGCCGGGAGTAGGCTGCATCCCTGTCATGGCAGTTATTTCATTGTCCAAAATGACTAAAATAAATCTCGCATTGTTATAGACGGCATTTAAAAGAGAAACAGTGCCTGAATGATAAAATGTAGAGTCACCCATGGTGGCAACGATAGGAATATCTTTTCCGTCCTGATGATAAGCTTGATAAAATCCGCTCGCCAAGGTTATTCCAGCTCCCATATCAAGGACGGTATCAACTGCCTTCAGGTTGAGTCCGAGTGTGTAGCAGCCTATATCGCTGGCATAGATAGCTTTTGGGAGTGCCTTTTTTATAGCGAAAAAAGCAGCCCTTTCAGGGCAGCCGGCACATAAGGTCGGCTTTCGAACTTGAAGCTTAAGTTTTTCGACAAGTTTATCAAGTTTAGAATCTGTTATCTTTTCTAAATTAGCTATTCCAAGTTCTCGCAAAACCTCTGCCAGGATATTATGAATCCCATCAGGATCAAGTTCTCCTTCTAAAGGAATATGACCTGTTAGTCTCCCCAGCACCTTACTTTTATCGATAATTTGAGATTCAATAACAGAGTCAGTCTCTTCGATTATTAGAACCTTCTTGTGTCTTTCAATAAAATCCGCAATTCTTTTTTGGGGGAGTGGATAAGGGGTTCCAACCTTCAGTATGTTGATATGTTTTTTTAAGTTTAACTCTTCAAGAATATCCATGAGGTTAGCAAAGCTCACGCTGCAGGTGATTATACCAAGGGAAGCTCTTCGGGATTTGCCAACCTCATAGTTCCATTTGGTATCGCTTTCAAATCTTTCTCGTATTTTCTGCAAGGTTTCATTCAGCTTTTTATGAAGCACAAGCCTGTATTTTGGAGTAGCTGCCCATCGTTCTGGATTTTTTTCGAAGTTTGCTTCTCGATCGAGCACCTTAAGGGGCGAAAGCTTCACGCTCTGCTTGGCGTGGGAGACTCTGATTGTGGGGCGCAAAAGTACAGGAATCTGGAATTTTTCAGAAAGCTCAAAAGCTTCCTTTACCATTTCCTTCGCCTCTTGAGGAGTCGACGGATCGTAGGCAGGAATCTTGGCAAACATGGCAAAGAAACGGGAATCCTGTTCGGTTTGAGAGCTATGAGGACCCGGGTCATCACAGCTAATTATGACCAATCCCCCGATAACGCCAGTATAAGCTGAACTCATCAGAGAATCAGAGGCCACGTTAAGCCCTACCTGTTTCATAGCCACTGCTGCCCTCTTTCCAGTCAAGCTTGCTGCCAGAGCATTATCATAGGCAACCTTCTCGTTCGCTGACCACTCAATGTAGGTGCTTAAGCCAAGCTCTTTTTTGAATTCCACTACTGCCGGAACAATTTCAGAGCTTGGAGTTCCAGGGTAGGAAGTAACAACATGACATCCAGCTTCAACAATCCCTCTGGCAATGGCAACATTACCCAGCAATACTCTCACTTCTTCGTGGCCAGTTTTCCTCATATTCAATCTTTTATTGCTAGATTAAAAAACGGTGAAAGCTCTCGCAGAAACAGTGTCTGCATGAAAGAGAAAAGAAAAATGGGGTAAGTCCCGACGGAGCTTATCCCAAAAAGCAGCTTCCACCCTTTTTTCACACCCACAGAAATATCCCGCCAA
>Ga0209427_10008360_pt1 | contig 11650 bp, 12 predicted proteins | sample DeeMarSWOR136_30_FD_187465 | JGI IMG/M metagenome (GOLD analysis project Ga0209427, IMG submission 187465) | Marine sediment microbial communities from White Oak River estuary, North Carolina - WOR-1-36_30 (SPAdes) (version 2) | ecosystem: Environmental > Aquatic > Marine > Intertidal zone >... | reverse complement strand
GAACCCCCGACCTCCGCCATGCCAAGGCGGCATTCATACCACTGAACTACCAGCCCGCCCAAAAATTGAGTAAGGGATCAGCCTAAAAACCTTCCCCCCATGACCGTGATCAAGGGACACCGTCCCCGGGAGAAGATTATAAAGTAAGTTCCCTCGATCCATTATCGACAACGAATTGTCTGAAAAATCGGATATCCTGAAAGAGTACGCCGAGTACATCTTCGAAAGCCTCCAGAACACCAACAAGGACCTGACGGAGAAGGAGATAGACTGGAGGCCCGTGCCGGAGTCGAACAACATCAGGTGGATACTGAACCACCTCGCCCGGATCGCCAACGTCTCCCTGCCCAGGATAATAAAGGGAGACTCTGAATATGTCCCAGAGGGATGGCCCGCGGACTACAAGGACCAGACTCTCACCCTGGAGAAGATGCTGTCCGACATCGAGAAGGGGAAGAAGGCCGTCGTAGAGGGCATCGGGAAGCTGAAATCGAAAGACCTCGAGGCAGAAATCCCTCTATGGGGAGGGACTAGGAAACGGAAGACAGGCCTCTTCGCATACCTGGGTGAACTCATACACCACAGGGGCCAGATTGCGGCGCTGAGAGGCGACATAAAGAGGCGCAGGGAAAAAGATCCGAACTTCCTCAAGTAGAGCACACATAAACCCTATTTTTTCCTCAGAGAGGTTGACCTGTTATAAGACTCCACCGAAGCTTTCTATCTGTATGCCCATCTTCGAAACATTCAGAGCCCGAGGTCACCTAAACATCAGTTCGAGCCACAGGACAACAGTCATGGTCACCAAAGAGACGGACCTTACTCCTCGAGGGGACTGCGTCATGGCTGTGGGGGCGGAGAAGGGACTGAGGGATCTTGACCAAAGGCTCAAGGATGCGATGAGGAGAAGCGATGCCCAGATCCGGCTCGTTCTTGAGGTCGGAGGGCTGGAGTTCGAGATCACGGGTGAGGGGAACCCTAGGCTCACCCTGAGCCATCCGACGGATATGGTGGCCCGGAAGAGCCGCTACATCTGCGACAGGACGTTAATGATCCGGGCGGACAAGGCGGCATGCAACGCTGACAAGGATCTTGTTGACCTTCTGAGGGACGAAAATCAAGGGGTCAACATCACTATATCTGTGGATTTGTGTCACAGGAAGCAGTGATTAAACGCTTTTCATGTACAAATTATCCTTTTTGTGACACTAGGAGGTCACAGCAGTAAGTAACAGTTAAATACACCTCATATGCCCTTTTGACGCGAACGTCATGAGCGACGAAAGAGGACTGATAAGAGCACCTGGAAGGATCACACAGGAACAGTACAGGTTCCTCGAAGACCTCGTGGAACAGGGGCGCTTCAGCTCGGTCAGCGAGGCCATGCGGGCCGCGGTGAACAGGTTCAGCACTTCGTCCGCCCCCAGCGGAGGGGCTTTCCTGATTGGGGAGGCTCTTGTGGGCGAGGGAGACGAGGTGGCCCACATAGACCTCCTTATCGGCGACAAGCACGGACCAGTGGGGTACTCCTTCGCCCAGTCCCTCAGCAATCTCTCCGCCGGGCACACGCCCCTCCTGGCGGTCATAAGGCCCAACCTACCCCCGAAGCCCCACACCGTCATCGTCCCTAAGGTCACCATCAAGGACATGGAGGACGCCGGGAAGATCTTCGGGCCGGCTCAGTTCGCCGTCGCTAAGGCCGTGGCGGACGCCGTGGAGGACGGGATCTTGCCCAAGGAGATCATCGAGGACTGGGTCGTCATCGTCAGCGTCTTCATCCACCCCAAGGCCAAGGATGAGCGCAGGATCTACCACTACAACTACAGCGCGACGAAACTCGCCCTAAGCAGGGCCCTCCAATCCTATCCGCCGCTAGAAAAGATCATGTATGACAAGGACAGGGCCCGCCACCCGTTCATGGGCTTCAGGGCGCCGAGGCTCTGGAGGCCCCCCTACCTCCAGATAGCACTGGACAACCCGAACATCGACATGATCAAGCGGATCGTCTCCCTGATACCGAGGAACGACAGCATCCTGCTGGAGGCAGGGACGCCCCTCATCAAGAGGTACGGCGTGGGAGTCATCCGCGATCTCAGGGAGGCATCGAGGGACAGCTTCATCATCGCCGACCTGAAGACCATGGACGTCGGCAAGGTCGAGGTCGACATGGCATTCGACGAGACGGCCGACGCCGTCTGCTGCGCCGGCGCCGCCTCTTCGGCCACCATCGACGAGTTCGTCTACGAGACGAAGAGGCTGGGCATCTACTCCTTCGTCGACATGATGGAGGTGCAGGACCCCGTGGCCAAGCTCAAGGCCCTGGAGAGGCCCCCCGACGGCGTCATACTGCACAGGGCGATCGACGTCGAGCAGAGGGGAGGCGAACCCAAGTGGGGATACATAGGTGAGATCCGTGAGGCCTTCAAGGAAAAGAGGATCCTGATGGCTGTGGCCGGCGGCATACGCCCGAACACGGCGAGGATAGCCCTGGATGCGGGCGCGGACATCCTCATAGTCGGGAGGTACATCACCCAGTCGAGGGATATTGAGCGCTCCGTCGAGGAGTTCCTGCCCTTCCTGCAGGGGGACATCGACCTCTTCAGGGTCCATGTCGAGTAGCCTAGACGGTAACGCAGATAAGCCCCCGATCCACCTATCCTTGGAGTCCGGGCGTTGAGGGCAAAGGCAGCGACGGCGTTACTCCTGATCCTTCTCCTAGTCGGGACGGTCCCGCCTGCAGGGGCGGAGGAGGAGAAGAGATACGCCTTCAGGACGACCTACGTATTCGAGAATAGGGGCAATTCGACCTACGTTTTGACGGAGGACGACGCATCCATCGTCATTTTCTTTGACGACGATTGGCAGACGGTGACCATGAGGAACGCGAGCCACAGGGTGGTGCGGCAGTACGAGGACGTAGACGGGAACCCCATCGCCGTCATGGACCTTCCCCCGGAGCTACCGCCCTCTTCATCGGTCCTCTTCTCGATGGAATACGTGATCAAGTCAACGGACAGGATGATGCCTGAGATCGTCCCGGAAATAGCCGGAACGCCAACAGACGTCCCCCAGAGGTTGGTGGATGAATTCTGCCTCGAGACGGAGACATATCGGGTAAACGACGAAATAGAGTACCTTGCGAGGAGGATCACGGCAGGCGAGACCACAGTCCTCGGTGTCGTGACAAGGATCGTCGGCTGGATATTGGAGAACGTGACTTATGGAAACTTCGAGGTACCACGCTACCCCCACGAGACCATTGGGGATAGGAGGGGAGACTGCGACGATCAGGCGATATTGCTGATAACGATGTTGCGATCGCTAGGCGTTCCTTCCCTCCTGCAGATAGGTGTAGTGTTCAGCGACGGCATCGACAGCGAGAGGACCTCATGGGATGACCATCTGACCATCGTGCAGAAGGGGATCGGCTGGCACGGCTGGGCGATGGTCTACGTGCCTCCGTGGGGCTGGCTCCCTATCGACCTCACCCTCACAGGGTCTGAGGACCCCATGGATGCGATCACGAAGGCCCCGGAGTACGCGAGCTACGTCGTCACCGCCTACAATGTCTCGAGGCAGGCATATGTTGGGGACAGCAGGGCATCCCGGGAGAGGATCACCTCCAGCAGCGTGTACATCACACTGACGGATTTAGCCCTTGCAGAGAAGGCTGGTACTGACTGGTTGAGAATCGTTTACATATTCACCGGCATTCTCGCCGGTGGGGCCTTTGTTGCCTTCATAATCGTCATGAACAGACGGAAGCGGATGCTAAGGTACAGCCTTTAGAAACGGAATAAATCTGCATATTCATTAATGATAAATCGAGTAAAACGATTCTCGCCGCCTCGTTGCAGCGTCTTCGTGATACTCCATGTAGTTAGAGTTGCTTGTCGCTATCGATATGGAGACCTTCTTCCCCCTGCACGATCCGGACGTTGTTGGGGCCCTCTGTATGGAATAGGGGCGCGAGATCTTTCTGGAAAAGATTAAAGTCTGGGACGAGAAGGGATAACCGTTGATACTCATGACTGAGTCTAAGGCCGAATTAGAGAAGGCGTACAAGGAGCTCATGGGGAGGGCGAGGGAGCTTCTTGTTTTCCAGTCGGTGGGCTCGATTATAGGCTGGGACATGGAGACGAAGATGCCCCCCAAGGGCATCAACCTCAGGAGCCAGCAACTCGCCCTCCTCCAGATGATAGGGCACAGGATGCTCACGGACCCCGTGGTCGGGAAGCTCATCGAAGAAATAATTAACCACCCAGAATACAAAGGGCTTTCACAGGTGCAGAAGAGGAACGTCCAACTTTCGAAAAAAGAGTACGACGAAGCCACGAAGCTCCCCGAGGAGCTCGTCGTCGAGACGGCGAGGCAGAGGGCCATCACCACCGACATATGGAAGAAGGCGAAGGCTGCCCAAGATTACGAGATGTTCAAGCCCGAGCTGCAGAAGATATTCGATCTGAGGGTGAGGGCCGCGGAGATACTGATGGACGTGAAGGGCACTAAGACGCCCTACGATGCCCTCATAGACATCTTCGAGCCCAGGATGACGGCGGAGGCCATCTCTCGGGTGTTCGACGATATGCGGAGGGGGCTCGTGGACATCATAGCGAAGTGCAGAGACGCTCCAATGCAGCCGGACGTGGACTTCCTGAATAGGAAGGTCCCGATAGACGTGCAGCGGCGTATATCGGATGCCCTCGCGGAGGCGATAGAATACGACGTGAAGTCGAAGCAGGCCGGGGGCCGCATCGACGAGACGGAGCACCCGTTCACCACCGGCTACTACGACGACGTCCGCATAACCACCCACTACTACGAGGAGAAGTTCGCATCCAGCGTCTTCTCGGTTCTTCACGAGGGGGGCCACGCCCTCTACGGTCAGAACCTGCCAAAGGAATGGATGTACCAGCCCGTGGGGGCGGGATGCAGCAACGGGATCCACGAGTCCCAGTCCAGGTTCGTGGAGAACATCATCGGCCGCAGCCCCGAGTTCTGGGGCCACTACTTCTCGAAGCTGAGGGAAATGACGGGGGACATCCTAGCGGACGTCAGCCCCGAGCAGTTCGTCCACGCCGTGAACAGGGTGGTTCCGTCCAAAATAAGGGTCGAGGCGGACGAGGTCACCTACGGACTCCACGTCATCATAAGGTTCGAGATGGAGCGAGACCTTTTCTCAGGGAAGCTGTCCATCGAAGAGCTCCCGCATGTCTGGGACGAGAAGTACATGGACTACCTCGGCGTTGAGATAGAACACGACTCGGAAGGGGTGATGCAGGACACCCACTGGGCCGGCGGCGCCTTCGGATACTTCCCGAGCTACGCCCTGGGGAACCTGTACGGAGGGATGATGCTCGATAAGATAGAGGCCGAAATGCCCGACTGGAGGGACAGGATAGCGGCCGGAAGCTTCTCGGAGGTCAAGAACTGGCTCGTGGAGAACGTCCACAGGTACGGCAGGCTTTACGACCCCGCCGAGTTCATCAGGGTGATAACGGGAGAGGACCTGACAGTCGAGCCCTTCCTGAGGTACCTGAACGATAAATACTCGAAGCTGTACGGATACTGAGGCCCATCGTTGAGCACCCTTGAGGCGCTGAGGAGGGTCTACCGCAGGCAGGGCTACCACCTCGTCGGCGGTCACAGCGCCGTCAAGACCTGCCTCTGGGTGAGGAGGAGCCTGAACACCGCCGGCGAGAAGCACTGCTACAAGCAGAGGTTCTACGGCGTCCCCTGCCACAGATGCCTCCAGATGACGCCGAGCCTTGGCCACTGCCTCCAGAGCTGCGTCTTCTGCTGGAGGGCGACCCCAGACGTTCTCGGAGTGGACTGGGAACAGACTCGTTTCCCGAGAGAGGACGCCGAGGACCCTGAGACCATCGTCAACGGGTGCCTTGCGGCCCACAGGAGGGCCATGATAGGCTTCGGCGGTAACCCCAATGTCAGTAAAGACATGCTCGAAGAGGCGCTGAAGCCCGTCCACGCGGCCATAAGCCTTGAGGGGGAGCCAACACTCTACCCCCTGCTCGGAGATCTCGTGAACGCCTTCTACAGCCGGGGTTTCAGATCAGTCTTCATCGTGACTAACGGCCTCCGCCCGGATGTCCTGTCGGATCTTGGCGAGGAGCCCTCCCAGCTATATGTCAGCGTCTGCGCCCCCGACGAGGAGACCTACCTGAGGACCTGCAGGCCGCTGGTCTCGGACGGCTGGGAGAGGCTCATGAAAACCCTGGACCTCCTCGATAGCTTCGGCTGCCCCACGGTCCTAAGGCACACCCTCGTCCCGAAGCTGAACATGGACAACGCCGCGGGCTACGCCAGACTTGCCGAGAGATCTAACGCCACGTACCTGGAGCCCAAGGCCGCCATGTCGGTCGGCTACGCTCGACGAAGGTTCGGCTACGATGAGATGGCGTGGCACGACGACGTTAGGAGGTTCGCCGAGGAACTCGCGAGGGAGTCAGGGTACAGCATATTGGACGAGCAGCCCCAGAGCCTGATAGTCCTCCTCAGCAGGCTCGAGAAGCCCATAAAGCTGTATTAGACGAGCCTGACAGCGGTCATAATTAAGCCGAGGGCTACGAAGAGTCCTCCGACGACCCTCGAGAGAAGCCTCTCGCCGGATTCGTTGGCGAACCTGGCCCCCGCAACGCCCCCGGCGATCGTCGCCGCGGCCATTATCAGGCTTGCTTGGATGTCCAAGTAACCCCTTAGCAAGTATCCTGCGGTGGCCGACGTCGCCGTGATCGCCATCATGACCGTTGAGGTCCCCACGGCTTTGTGCACGGGGTAGTCCAGTACGAACATCAGGATCATCATGATGAGGACGCCTCCCCCAGCACCGAATATCCCGCAGTTGACGCCTATGGCGAAGCCCAGGATCAGTGCAACGGCAACCCTCTTCCTATTAGAATCGAAACTTACGTACTTCGCAAACCTGCTAGTTATCGCCGCCCTGTCGAGGCCCTTCTTCCAGATGGTGATTCCCGCACCGACCATCCACAAGCCGTAGCTTATCGCCAGGAACCAATCGGGGAGGACCACGGTGCAGCCCGCCCCGAGCTGTGCCCCGACTATCGATCCCACGGCTATCCAGATGCCCTGGGCGAGCTCAACGTTGCCGTGCCTCCAGTAAGAGAAGCCCACAGCCAGAGACGCAAGGACGTCCACGAGAAGGCTCACCGCAATCGCCATGTGCATCGGATATCCGAGCAGCATCGTGAGGCTCGGCACGATGATCATAACAGCGCTGGCGCCTATCAGGCTCATCACGATGCCGCTCGTGAGCCCGATGGCGATGAGAGTCACGGTAAAGGCGCCGCTCATGACCCTGAAGAAGGTGATAGGGTCTTCAAAAAATTTTCTACGCCTTTTCCCATCATCTTACAGGTTGGGGCAGTAGCTCCTCGGGTTGGAGTCGGCGATATGGACGCCCTTAGACGATATATAGGCCACCTGCCAGGGCTCCCCCTCAGCCTCAACTAGACCCTTATTCCTTAGACTTGTGAGATTATAGTCCAAGACTTCGTCCGGGACGCCAAGAGCTCTCTGGAGGTCATCCCTCCGGATCCGAGGGTCGGGGTTCTCTTTAGCCCTCCTGAACAGTACCTCTAAGAGACCCCTTCGGATCTCTTCCTCTGTGAATCCCATGCCCCAGAATCCCATGAAACAGTATAAATCCGTTATCTATCGTTAGTAAGGAGACGGGATCTGTTCCTTTAATTTGTCTTAACGTTATACTTATTCTGACAGTCTCAAGAGTAATCATTTAAAGGCGGCCCCTCACTTCTAATGGGATTCGGCCCGAGGGAACAAGATATCTCGCCGAAGGAGACGGAATGAGATGATCCTCCACATGGGAGTCAGGACTACCGACCCCGTGAAGGTCGCGTACAAGCCGCTTGAGCCGGACGAGGACGAGACCTCCGCCATAGCCGAGCTGCTGGGCAAGTTGACGGTGTACCAGTTTTTCGACCCCAGTGTCTACGACCACTCCATGGTCGTCTACTACGATCCTCCCGGCATTACAAGCCCTAGGCGGGAGCTTCTCGTCCCGGTGCCGGAGGACATCGAGGGAGTCGAAACGAGGATCTTCCCCTCGATAAGGTCGGCCTTCATCGTCTTCAAGGGCACGGAAATGACGATCGAGGAGTACTACGAGCTGCTCCAGACAAAAATAAAGGAGGCGGGCCTAGTGCCGAGGGACGACATCCACAGCATTGAGATAATGTATGTCCCGGATGACCTCGACAACGCTGACTACACGCTGGAGATCATGATCCCCTTAGAAAGCTGAAAAAGGGTTTTAAGCTCCTCTTTTCAATTCGTAGGTCGGCGACCGTGGTCCAGCCTGGCAAGATATTGGCCTTCCAAGCCAACGACCCGGGTTCAAATCCCGGCGGTCGCACCATCCTCCCGGTTACTAGGAAGCGCCGGATAGACATCACGGTATTGCATATCTCGTGAAGCTGTCCGAGGGATATGCGTAGACACATTATTATTTCATGCTTGGATTTTACTCTTCAGGGAAGCCCTTTGTTGACGATCGCTATCATCGGGAAGACGAACGTCGGCAAGACGACCCTGTTCAACGCGGCAACCCTCCTGAACGCCGAGATATCGAACTACCCGTTCACGACGAAGGAGCCGAACGTGGGGACGGCCTACGTCTGCGACGTCTGCGTCTGCAACGAGCTTGGGGTGAAGGACAACCCTCAGAACTCAGCCTGCATCGACGGCTGGCGGTACTCGCCGGTCAGGATACTGGACGTCCCCGGGCTGATAAAGGACGCCTGGGTCGGCCGCGGGCTCGGGAACAGGTTCCTGTCCGTAATCGGACAGGCGGACGCCCTCATCCATGTGGTGGACGCCTCGGGGTCCGTGAACGAGGAGGGGAAAATTACAAAGCCCGGGAGCGGAAACCCGGTGCAGGACATCATGGACATCGAGATGGAGATCGAGAGGTGGATCGCCGAGATCATCATGAACAACAAGCCCGTCATAATCCGGGAGGCGGAGTCATCCTCCCTAGAGGCGGCCATGGCCAAGGTCCTCTCGGGCATCAAAGCCAGGCTCCCCGAGGTGACCAAGGCTTTGATGAACTCGGGGCTAGGAGATGTCCCATTCCAGAAGTGGATTCTGGACGACACGATAAGTTTCGCCGCGGACCTCCTCCCCCTCATCAAGCCCACCATGATCATAGCCAACAAGATGGACCTCCACGCCGCCGAGGAGAACATCGAGCTCCTGACGGAGTACTACAGCCAGAGCCTCGTGGCCGCGTGCTCCGCAGAGGCGGAGCTTGCCCTCAGGAGGGCGGAGAAGATGGGCCTGCTCCACTACGCGCCGGGCCAGGAGAAGTTCAGGATAGCGGAGGACGCCGAGCTCACCTCAGAGCAGCAGAGGGCCCTAGACTACGTGGAGCAGAGGGTGATGGTCAAGTGGATGAACACCGGGATCCAGCACGCGCTGAACACGCTGGTCTTCAAGCTCCTGAAGGTGAACATGGTCTACCCGGTCGGCGACGAGTCCAGGTACTCGGACCACCACGGGAACGTGCTCCCCGACGTCTACCTGATGCAGGACGGCTCAACGCCAGTCGACCTCGCCAGGGAGGTCCACACTAGGCTCGCGGAGAACTACATCCTCGCCATCGACGCCAAGACCGGGATGCGCCTCCCCAAGGAGTACGCCCTCAGGCACAGGGACGTGATAAAGATCATGACCCAGCCTTGGTCAAAGACCAGATAATGCAGGTGTCAAGCCAGTACTTCACGTACTATCCGTCGTATGCGGTGCATGAAAAAGCTCATTTAATCACTATTCCTTTTCTTGAAACTATAGGGGCGTGCGAGTTGATAGAGGCGGTGACCTTCGACCTTTGGAATACCCTCTTCACGAACAGAAACTACACTGAATTCAGGGTCAACTATCTGGCCAATGTTTTGAAGGAGAGGGGAATCGCGCGGAGCCGCGACGAGATCCTAGAGGCGTATGTCTTTGCGAATGAGTATGCTATGAGGGTTGGGGAGCAGGAGAACTACCGCCAGGTGACGAACGAGGAGAAACTTGAGTACATACTGGAGAGGATCAGAGTCGACTTGCCTAAGGGCGTCAAGGCGACGGCCGTCAAGAGGTTCGAGGAGGCGATCTGGTATGACCCACCGCTGCTCAAGGAGGGCGTGGCCGAGACCCTTGAGGCCCTGGAGCCCTGCTTCGGGATGGCGATAATAAGCGACACCGGCGTCACCCCCGGGAGGGTCGTGAGGCGGGTGCTCAGGGATTTGGGGGCGTTGCACTTCTTCAAGTCGACCGTCTTCTCCGACGAGATGGGCCTGTGCAAACCCAACGAGGCCATGTTCAGAACTGCCCTTAATGAACTTGGAGTGGGCCCCTCCGAAGCGGTCCACGTTGGGGACCTACTCCACACGGATGTTGTGGGAGCCAAGGCAGTTGGGATGAGGGCGATCTGGGTGAAGACCAGGGAGACCCCGATGTTAAACGGATTGAAGCCGGACTACGTGATAAGCTCGATATCACAGGTTGTAGGTATACTCGATGAAATAAATGCGTGACAGTCGCGCCCGCTACGACCCCCTCCTCACGGTCCACCTCGGAAGGAATCTTCCCGTGGTCTCCTGGTACTCTCTGTACATGTCTCCAAACCTTTGAGTCAGCATTTCTTCTTCCGTCGCAGTCACTTTCACGTATCCCGGTATGGCCATCAAGGGTATGAGGGAAACGAGGTTGAGCCACATAAGGAAGAGCCCCACGAACATGAGGAAGTACCCGAGGTACGACGGGTGGCGAACGAACCGATAAGGACCCCAGGTGACAAGCCTTTGGCCATCAGGCATCTCCCACGAGACCGAGTAGCAACCCCTCGCGACGACGCTCCAGACGAACACCGTGAAGCCCGCCCCCATAACCACCAAGCCCGCGGCCCTCACGTACAGATCGTGGGCGAAGCTCAACTGAAGAGGCCTGATGCGGAGGTAGGAGCCGAGGCCGGTGAGACCGAGACAGACGAATAACAGGGCCTCTGCGAAGAATACCAGCGTCCCCAGCGCCGCTAGGTTCATGAAGAGGCCCTTAGGCCTCTCCAATTCGGCATGCGCCCTCATGCCCTTCCTGGCCCTAAGACCCCTGATCACGTTGTGTACATTTATCGAGAAGAATGCCAGAAGGTATAACAGCAAGACTCTGGCAAAAAAGGCTTCAGGTGACACGGTTCTAGATGGGGTTTTGAGTAATATATGTGTCTTAGAAAAAGGAGAATGTCATCACGTTTTCTAGGTTTCGGCATTCTCCGGCTCTTTTATGTACATGACGGCGAGCAGGAAGTTGAACAGGACTGCTACGGGCAGGATCATCCAGAGCCAGACGTGGTTGATTTCGTAGACGTAGCCCCCGATGAAGGAGCCCACGGCGGCCGCGGGGAACAGCAGGAAGCCCCCTCCCCAGAAGTTGCCGTAGCTGAACATCACGCCCCTTTCCCCCAGCAGGGAGTAGAGGCGGCCTCGGCGGCTCCTGGGTATCAGGTTGGCGATTAAGGTTGAGAAGGCCGGCATCAGCATCCCGTTGATGAGTGACATGGTGCAGAGGATGGCCGCCACGCCGTAGAATCCGCCCGAGAACAGGTACGAGA
>Ga0209427_10008358_pt1 | contig 11651 bp, 8 predicted proteins | sample DeeMarSWOR136_30_FD_187465 | JGI IMG/M metagenome (GOLD analysis project Ga0209427, IMG submission 187465) | Marine sediment microbial communities from White Oak River estuary, North Carolina - WOR-1-36_30 (SPAdes) (version 2) | ecosystem: Environmental > Aquatic > Marine > Intertidal zone >... | reverse complement strand
CAAATTATGGGTACTGCCGTTCAGGCAGATTATACGGTTACCTATGGTTTACCGAAAATAGGAAATTTAATTTTTCCCGGCTTCGATAAGGGCGGGCGGTTATTTGTAACCCATATCTCTTTTCCACCCGAATTGCATGATTCGGAAGAACTTAAATGTGCCACCAATGATCCTATTTTATTACCTGCACGTAATTCCAATAGCCATAAAGGCAGTGTCGGTAAGGTGCTATTTATAGCAGGCTCATCAAATTATCTTGGTGCCCCATATTTTGCAGCCCTGTCATTTCTCAAAGCTGGAGGTGGTTTGTCTTTTCTGGCTACATCGGAGACGGTGGCTTCGTTTATAGGTAACAAAGGTAGTGAAATTGTTTTTATACCTTTGAAAGCAACTACTACTGGTAGTATAAGCCAGGAGAATGAAGCGGATTTAATTGAGTTTTCAAAGCAGGTCGATATGGTAGTCATGGGACCCGGAATTTCATTAAATGAGGAAACTCAAGCAATGATCCGGAAATTAATCCTGCGCATTGAAAAACCCATTTTAATTGATGGGGATGGCATAACGGCGCTGGCAAAGGATTTGAATATTCTCAAAAAGCGCACTCAGACAACCATATTAACTCCCCATCCGGGTGAAATGTCACGAATATGTGGTGGATCTTTGGAACAAATCTCAAATAACAGAGTCGATATTTTGCAGGAATTATGTCGCGAACTGAATGCGATTATTGTACTTAAAGGTGCTCATTCATTAATAGGCTATCCTGATAGCAGAATTTTTATTAATCTAAGCGGTAACCCCGGAATGGCCACCGCTGGTAGTGGCGATGTCCTAACGGGTACTATTGCAGCCATGTATGGATTAGGTTTAAAAATGGAAGAGGCGGTGCGTGTGGCCGTTTTTATTCATGGATTTGCCGGTGATCTGGCGGTTCAGGACATAGGCCAGGATGGAGTAGTAGCGGGAGATATAATGGCATATCTGCCGGCTGCATTAAAAGCGTATCGACAGGATTTCGAGGCGATCGAGAATAATTCCTACAATAGTATATTTCTTATATAATTGTAAGACACTTAAAAATTAAAGATCCTCTTGGAACTTTTATAATATTTTATTAAATATATAAATTCTTCTATCTTTGATAATCTTTATCATCATATAAAGATATTACAAGGAGACTTCGTTTATGGAAATGATCAGGCTGGGTTATATTGATTGGATTGTAATTGCAACCTATTTTGCCTTTGTATTAGGAATTGGTTACTACCTTAAAAAATTTACAACAAGTGACGAGGATTTTTTTCTGGCAGGTCGGCGTAATAGCTCATGGGTAGCAGGATTGGCATTTCTCTCTGCAAATTTAGGTGCCTTAGAATTATTGGGAATGACAGGTAATACGTTCAAGTATGGCATGTACGTGGCACATTTCTATTGGGTTGGGGCCATACCAGCAATGCTCTTTTTGGCTATTTATATGATGCCATTCTACTATAGCAGCCGAATCAAATCGATTCCGGGCTATTTAAAGGTACGTTTTGATGAAAAAACGAGGGTGCTTAATGGATTTGCCTTTGCTATCATGACCTTGCTTGTCTCCGGTATCAACCTCTATGCCATGGCATTGGTACTACGCACCTTCCTTGGCTGGGATTGGGATATCAGTATGTGGGTCTCTGCAGCAACAGTTGCCATCTATGTAGCCATGAGCGGTTTAATGTCCGCTATTTTTACTGAGATTGTACAATTCTTCCTGATTTGGTTTGGTTTATTCTTGGTAACGGTATTTGGTATTGTAGAAATAGGTAGCTTAGAGGAAATATTCTCCCGTGTACCCGAATCCTTCTCTGCACTTTGGTCCAACTCTGCTGATCCTTCTCAAAATGGAATGTTGATTACCTGGGCAGGCATTGCACTGGGCTTGGGCTTTGTGCTCTCATTTGGTTACTGGACCACGGATTTTTTGGTAGTTCAGAGAGCTTTTTCGGCCAGGGATCTACGTGCGGCTCGCATGACACCAATCGTGGCATCATTCTTCAAAATGGCGCTGCCCTTTATCGTGATTATCGGAGGTTTAATTGCCATCGTATTATCTCAAGATCCACAAAGCGGTTTTGCTTTATTGCAGGAAGAGGGTCGATTGAATTATGACTCTGCATTACCACTGTTGATCGCAAGATATTATCCCAGCGGTCTTATCGGATTAGGAGTGACGGCATTATTGGCTGGATTCATGGCCGGCCAGGCTGGAAATATCAGCGCTTTTAATACGGTCTGGACATACGATATCTATAAAGCGGTTATAAATAAAAAGGCTTCCAGCCAGCATCTACTCTGGATGGGTAGAATTGCTACAGTAGTTGGAATTTTGATTAGCATTGTGACGGCCTATTGGGCAAAGAGCTTTCCCACAATTATGGATTATATGCAAGCTATTTTCTCATGGGTCAATGCACCCCTGTTCGCTACCATGCTTCTCGGCATGTTCGTTCGCTGGATTACGCCCAATGGCGCATTCTGGGGTTTGATCTCAGGTATGGGCTCTTCATTTTTTCTGTTTATGGCTGTAAAATTTGAATGGTTAGATCGAACTATTCTCACTTTGTCCAACTATTCCAGCGATATGGCCGCAAATTTTTGGCGTGCATGGTGGGCCTGGTTGATCTGTTTCACTATGACCATATTGATCAGCTTGCATACCAAAAGAAAACCGGATGCGGAACTAGAAGGATTGGTCATTGATTTAACCAAACCTGTATCTATAACCGAAAAGCTGCCTGTACTTAAAAAACCTGAATTCTATGCACTTATTTCGTTTATCATCTTCATTGTGCTTAATATTTACTTCTGGTAGGATTAAGGAGAATTTTGATGGTTAAAGAAACAAAAGGTATGAAAACCATTTGGTATTTTGTAGGCTTTATATTGTTGATTATGGGCGTTCTCGTCGCAGCCGCTGGTTTTATTGATTATGTCACACCACCCCAAGATCAACCTGTGTTAGCACATCTCCATACCTCTATTTGGTGGGGTCTAATTATGATATTTGCAGGCTTAATTTTCTTATATGTTAGCAAAGGAACTACCGTAGAATAATAATACGTGTCAAAATATGCATAACCTGAATGACAGGATATATCTAAAATTTAAAGATTTATATCATAAAACACCGCTCATGGTGCGCTCACCGGGACGCGTTAATCTGATTGGTGAACATACGGACTATAATGAAGGATTTGTACTCCCGGGCGCCATTGATAAAGCAATCATCATGGCCATAAAAGATCGTAATGATCATGTCTGTAGAATGCATGCTATGGATATGGATGATCACTATCAAGCGAGTGTGCATGATCTACAGAAATCTGATAAAGGTTGGCCGAACTACATCTTGGGCGTCGTAGATCAGCTGCAAAAAGAAAATAGTGAAATCCATGGATTTGATTGTGTATTTGGTGGTGACATTCCCATTGGTGCAGGACTCTCCTCCTCAGCTGCATTAGAAGGCGCGACCAGTTTTGCTTTGAATATTCTATTTAAATTAAACCTGGAAAAAATGCAGCTGGTAAAACTAGGACAAAACGCGGAAAATCAATTTGTAGGCGTACAGTGCGGCATCATGGATCAATTCATTAATATCCACGGGCAAGAGGGTAGGGTGCTGAAACTGGATTGCCGCAGTTTGCAGTTTGATATTTTTCCACTGGAAACTGAGGACTATAAAATAGTTTTATGCGATACCGGAGTGAGAAGAGAGCTTGCTTCATCAGAGTACAATGTAAGAAGAAGGCAATGTGAGACAGGTGTTAAAATATTAAACAAGTATGATTCCTCGTTAAAAAGTCTTCGTGATGTAAGCCTTTATTTTTTGGATAAAAACAGCGTTGAACTGGATGAAGTGGTCTATAAAAGATGTAGATATGTTATAGAGGAAAATCTGCGTGTGCTGAATGGCTGTAATGATTTGCAATTCTGCGATTTTACCTCCTTTGGGCAGCGGATGTTTTTGTCGCATATAGGTTTAAGAGATGAATATCAGGTTAGTTGTCAAGAATTAGATGTATTGGTTGAGATTGCACAGGAGATTGAAGGTGTTCTGGGAGCGCGTATGATGGGTGCCGGTTTCGGTGGATGTACTATAAATTTAGTAAAAAGCGAAAGAATCGCTAAATTTATTCAAAATATTGAAGCTGCATATAAGAAAAGATTAAAGAAAAATATTAATATGTATGTATGCAATATTGCACCAGGTGTCTCGGAAATGTAATAAAAGATTTTTTTTATTCGAACCTGTGACACTAATTATCACTTGAGCGTAATATCACCATCCGTTTCTATCGTAACCACAGTATTGCCTTCACCTAACTCAATTTTTATAGGTTTAACATCTTCATCCTCAATATATACAGGATAGTCTGACCTAATCTTTCCGTGTTTTGTCTTTAAGGAAATAATTACATCAGCATTTTCAGGAAGATTTAACCTGACCGGTTTATAGGTTGTAATCAATTTAATATATCCACCTTTGGGCAGTTTTTCTATTTTATCTACCTCGATGGGACTACTACTACCATGCACTTCAATAGATCCCGATGACCTTGAGATAGTAACATATTTATAAGAGTTTGACACATTAATGTTGCCCGCGATGCTATCGAGAATTACGGAACATGAAGCTCCATCAATATCAACATTTCCACCTATGTTTTCACAGCGCAAGTCTTTATATGAACTGCGAATTATAACATCTTTTCCGATGAATTTTGCCGTAACTGGGGAGGAACTTCCTTTCACCTTCAATCCACCACTTATATTGGCAACATAGATTTGTTTGTATGAAGATGTGACCGATACATTTCCCACAACATCATTTATGGAAACCGTACAGCTGCTGCCGTCAATATCGAGATCACCACTGATGTGCTCCAATGATATGTCTTTATATGAAGTTCTAATAGAAGCACCTTTTGAAATATTTTTCGCAGAAACTGAAGTTGATGTGCCTCTTATATCTAATCTGCCCATAACATCTTCAATTATGAGCGGTTTATAGCTTGTTTCAATTATAGCATCCTGCGCGATATTTGCTGCTGTAATTGAACAGCTTGTACCATCAATTATTAATTCACCCGAAACATTTCTTATTTCAATAGATTTATATGAAGTGGAAACGTCGCATTTGCCCTGCACATCATCAACAAAAACATCACAACTTTGCCCCCGAATTATAAGATTTCCACCAACTTTTTCGAGCCTAACAGGTTTATAACTCGCTTTAATATTAAGGTCTCCCGAAATATTTTTCGCAGTAATGGCATTGCTACTCCCTCGGACAGTAACATCTCCATCAAAATCATAGATTTCATTGAAAGCATAATTATTTTGCAATTGCAATACACCAGCGCAATTTTCCATATATATTTCGCCTGAACTGTTTTCTATAATTAAATTACCCTGTACATTTTTTACTTCAATATCACCAAATTCATTATCCAGATCGATTGATTGTTCTACAGGTATTGTTATTTTAATCTGCTTATAAATTGAAATATCCCTTTCCGCACCAAACAAGCCTCTAAAGAAAGAGAATAACCCCTCCTTACGATAAAAGCGTCTATCATCTGCCGGTGTTTTTAAATGTACTCTATAACCACCACGATAGTTCACAAGATCCAGTTCAATAGCGTTGAAAAATTCTTCACGGAGATCCGATGGTAAATCACTTACCTCGATAGTAGCCTCCACATTAATTTCATTTTTGTCACTGCCCGTTATCAAAATGTCAGACTGCAAATTTTCAATATAAAGTGCATTACCCGGTGTTGTGCTGATCTGTTTACTATACGTTTGTTGCTCTGAGAAGCTCATGGCGGAAAGAGCAGAGGTGCTAATAAGGAATAAAAGAAGCAATTGTAATTTTTTCATAACACTTACTCCGTTTTTAAATATTCTTTTGTAGCGATAAAAGTAATGCCTCATTCTACCTCCTGTTCAGCATATATGATCAATTCATTTAGGGTTTCTTTCTTATCAATCAAGGCCGCTAACAAGTATTTTCTGATATGGGTATTCGCGGGATTTTCTTCCAGTGCTGCTTTACATCTCTCAATCTGGGCATCTATAGTCTCAATTTTTGTGCGATAAAGCGATGCTATTTCTACATCTATTTGGCTTAGCTGTTCCCGGGCAGCCTGCTCCAATTGGTTTATAGCATTCATATGTTCCCGTTCAGTTTTTTCGACTTTTTGTAATGCCGCTTGACTTAAGATCATTGTATGTGTTGATTCTTCACGATTGGACAGATACAAGGTCAGGCTTACTGCGAGAATAAGAACAGCCGCAACTCGTAAGATCCAATTTCTATACAAAGGATACACCTTTACCTTTTTCTTATGCAGTAAAGCCCTTTCGATGTCAGGCCAAAGGTCAGGGATAATTAAGTTTTGATTCACCTTCTCGGCCATTGCCATAATTTTGTTATCTTCTCGAACTAAGGCCTGGCACTGTGAACATATCGCCAGGTGTTCACGAAATTGCTCTTCGTTTAATTGTCCTAGCCCGTGTTGTTCATATTTCTTACATATCATCTTGAACCTCATCAAAATAATCGCTGAGCTGTGTACGCAATTTTTGTTTTGCCTGAAAAACGTGTGCTTTTACCGAACCTATACTAAGCTGCATCATATTAGCAATCTCGCCCTGTGGGAAACCTTCAACTGCATAAAGGATAAAACACTCGCGCATACGTTGAGGCAGGTTTTTTATTGATTTGTCCAAGTGCAGGTGCATATCGTTGGATTGATCATTAGTAATTTTTAGCGCATGCAAATCTTCCGATTCATGGTATTTTCTTTTAGCAATAATGTCATAGCAGACATTTATTAATATGCGAAATAAATAAGTGCTGAATTTAGCATTATATTTAAATTTCTTTATTCCGCGGTATAATTTTAAAAAGGTCATCTGTATCGCGTCCTCAGCATCTTCGCGCTGCTCCAAAACGCGCATGGCATAACTGTATAATGGCTGCTGAAAGTGCCGGTATATTGCTTCAAATGCATTTATATTTCCTTTTTTACATTCTTCTATAAGTTTACGCTCGTTATCTAGCTCTTGAATCAATTATCTCTTCTCCGGGTAATTTCGGAATCCATGTGTAATTTACAATTTTGACGTTCTAAAAAGAAAGAGTGATACAAATATCATAAAAATCAGTCTCCATGGAGAGATAATGATTCAAAGAGCTTTACCCCTCTGTTCATATAGTTTAGACTGGAGATAACACTCGAAGGTTTAGTGTGGAGTCAGAAAATGTTGATTATTTTAGGAAATAATAATGTCATGCCTGCGGCATTAAACAATTTTGTATTATTTATCTCTGTTCGTTTTTTTCATTTAAATATTTTTTAATAAACCCAATACCCTCTTCTTCAGCTTTTTTCGCATTTCTGATATTTCGTGCAAAATCTGATAATAGCTTAGCACTTGGATTTTTCTGTTCCGGGAAACACTCCCAGATTGGTTTTAGACAGGCAGCAACTGTTGCATATGCTTGTGCTGCCTGTTGCAGATTTTTATTTCCATTGGCGATGGTTCTAAGGTAATCGCGAGCATAGCAACGTGCTGAATAATGATGGCCAGCATAGTATGCAGCAAAATTTGGGATATCTTCAGGAAGATTTTTGCTGCGCTCAGCTTCTTCAATCATGACCCAACGGTCAAATAATAGTGCCCATAAATCAAAGGCAGGTAATCCATCCTGGTATTTGGGCCGATCCATCCATTCTTTTTGTGCAGCATGATCAATTGCTGCAGTTAATGACTTGAGAATAACTTCCTCTTTGTTGCGCTTGTTTCGCACTCCGGGAATGGCAACCGATAATATATCAATGCCGTTTTTACCTAATCTATGATAAGGAAGGGTGCCATTTGTGCCTACATGTGAAAGTGTGTGAAAGAGCTGATTCTTGTCATCATAACCTACAACCAAACCCCACTCCACATCAGCAATATCCCATACAATAGCTGGGATGCCATTATTAATGGCATTCATAATCTCACTTTGTGCTTCAGCTCTACGACTGCTTTCCAGTTCTTCTTCATGCCACAACCTGCTAATATGAATACAATGATAGCCCATTTGTTCAATGGCTTCAGGTAAGATCACTGCCCAATGAAATATACTCATGGCACTGGGACACATCACCTCATTAACGAATATTCTAAAAGCGAAGGCACTGCTGCCCATCAACCATATTGGATCAAAATCATCTGTTATATAATTCAAAGTAGTTGCAAGACTGGCCATATATGAATGATATATTCCGGGCTCACCATTTTGTTGAGCCCTGGTATCCACATACCAGGTTAAGTTTTCTAATTTATTTGTGCTCATGATTTATATATACTCCATGATGATATAGTGTTAAAAATTGCTGACATTTGTATCAGTAAACCTCCGGAATAAAAGTCTGATCTTCGATCGGTGGTCTGATATAGCCGGCACGATCCTCCCGGGGTGGTAAATCAATAGGTTTTGGCGTTAAGTCTTTATAGGCAATCACGCTTAACAGGTGGTTAATACAATTCAGTCTGGCACGTTTTTTATTGTCTGCATCGACAACATACCATGGTGCTTGTTTAATATCGGTATGTGCGAACATTTCATCTTTTGCCTTTGAATATTCCACCCATTTTCGGCGTGATTCCAGATCCATAGGGCTTAGTTTCCATCTTCTTACAGGATCGGTAAGACGGGCTTGAAAGCGACGTTCCTGTTCCTCATCGCTGACAGAAAACCAATACTTAATCAAAATAATACCAGAGCGAACTAACATACGCTCAAATTCAGGGCATGAACGCAGAAATTCGCGATATTCTTCTTCACTACAGAAACCCATTACACGTTCAACACCGGCGCGATTATACCAACTTCGGTCAAACAATACGATCTCTCCCGCAGCCGGTAGGTGGGGTACATAGCGCTGGAAATACCATTGGGTTTTTTCTTTTTCTGTTGGTACACCCAGGGCAACAACACGACAGACGCGTGGATTTAACCTCTGTATGATACGCTTGATAATTCCTCCTTTGCCCGCAGCATCACGACCTTCAAATAAAACAACAACTTTCAATCCTTTATGCTTAACCCATTCCTGTAATTTTACAAGTTCAACCTGAAGTCGTGCCAGTTCTTTCTGGTAGAATTTTTTTGTCAGTTTAGCCTTCGCATCAATCTTATTCTCCACAATACCTTCTTTATTTTTCCGATTCATATGGCTCTTATTTACCCTGGTCTTGTGCTTCTTTGACATTTCAATTAGGCTCCACTGTTTTAAATGATGAGGTAATTATATTAGGTTGAGTTAATATGTATCAATCACATTATACTGGCAGTAATATCTATCAGTACATCTAATATAATGTACATATTTTGGAAAAAAAAGAAATATTCTTTTAGGTTCGCAGCATCGTTTTGAAGATGGATCCTGAATCTGCAAATATTTATTCCTTTAAAAAAAAATCGTCTAATGGTGCCCTAGCTCACAAGAGTAGACTATTAATAATATATACTTAACATATCATTGATTATTGGGGGTAGGAGAGCCATGCGTAAGATCATTCAAATGCAATTATTTAAAACTAATTTCATAGTGGTACGAATATATTCAATTATATTAATCCTTTCTATTTTAATATCAGTCGCTTTTCCAGATGATACCGCGAAGAAAATTAAGATTAGTGTATTGGATTTTTTATATGTTTGTGATGGTGGTTATGACCCCCAGTACAGTTTCGAAAAGAATATTGAGAAACACATCTTAATGCCAGAACTTGCCCATACGTTAAAGAACTTCGATCTAACTAATTTTGATGTGCAAGCAAAGCAAATCACCCACGGCAGGCTTGATTATTATCAGTCTTTGGATGAAAATACATATAATAATAGGTCACTATATAGCGATTATGACCTTTTAATATGGGGAGTGGTTGTTCCTACAGACTGGCCGGACAATTATAAATTAAACCTGTTTGTATTCACTAAGTCTACAGATTTTGGACTATCAGGGATTAGTGTTACCTTACTGATTAGTAGAGGAAGAATAATCGAATGGAATGACCAGAAATGTAATTTGCGTGAAAAAACCATCACGGTACTACCGGCCATATTGGGTTATAAACTGGCAAAAGGTAATATTACATTCCAGAGAGATGCTACAAATGCAGAAATAAATAAAGAGATCAGAAGATTAATTAACAAATCCCAAATTGAATTGCCCCCTTATATCCTCGATAACATATTAAGATGGAAGCCATCAAAGACCGATGTATATGGCTCGCTGGAATTGAATTTGCTACAAAATGAATATCTAATATTTAATCTCACAAAAAGTATAGTAAGGCAGATTGAGGAAGTGAATCTACTCAACAAACCGCTCAATTGGGCTTTAGAACAGAGTGGTCTGGTAATGCCAGAAATTTCAATTACAAGCGAAAATTCAATCGAAAAAGCAGAGATAAACGATTTTGATGTCACTAAAACCCAAAATGAAATTCTGATAGGTATTTTGCCATTTGAAAATGTGAATAGACCTGTCAAAGACGATTGGCTGGGATTTGGTTTGAAATATCTTATAGCTAATAAACTTTCCGCTATCTCAAACTTAAATGTTTTAGACACAGATATCATCGAAACAGCATTAATTGATTCTGGTTATAAAAAATATGTACTAAATAATGCCGGTCTTGAGAAAATATCAACTACTACCGGATTTAATGTGGCAATCAGCGGCACTTATGCAACCAGTGCAAATGAGATTGAAGTGAATTTAGATTATATAAATATGGTGGATAGTATTACTATATCATCGTATCGTTATCAAGAGAATATGGATGACTTATTTAACATTGCAGATGATATAACGGAGGATTTTCTTAAGTTAAGTAATACTTCTGTAGCTCAAGATGAAGAAATATTATTAGATCATCACTTAACCAATTCTATTAAAGCATTCGAATATTTTTGTATGGGCTATTTGGAGAATGATAAGGAGAATAAAAATCTAGACCTGATTATTGACTACTTTAAAAAAGCTATAGCTCAGGATCCACAATTTTGGGAAGCACAGTATAACCTTGGAATTGCATATTATAATAATAAAAATTATTACCGGGCCCTGAATCAATTTGACAAATTAATTGATGTAGTCCCAGGTTTTGAGAAACCATATTTAGGCAGAGGATTAACCTTTATCAGACTGAATGATTTTAATAAAGCAGAAAATGATTTTCTGTATGTAATAGAGTTAAAACCAGGATACTATAAACCATATTATTATTTGGGCAAGATAAATGTAAAATTAGAACGATTTGATACAGCAAAAAATTACCTAAAAAAAGCGCTGGATCTTAATCCGGCATACGGAAATACATATTTTGAGATAGGCAATTTATATTTTACGCAACACAATTTTAATCTCGCGCGACCGTACTTTAAAAGGGCTGTGGAATTAACCCCTTTTAATTTAAAAGCACATCAGAAATTAGGTGAATGTTTATACCATGCCCATAATTTTAAAGAAGCCATCCGTGAATTTGAAATTATTCTCAAAGAAGATCCCGGTGATTCGGAAGCAAATTTTATGTTAGGT
>Ga0209427_10008356_pt1 | contig 11652 bp, 9 predicted proteins | sample DeeMarSWOR136_30_FD_187465 | JGI IMG/M metagenome (GOLD analysis project Ga0209427, IMG submission 187465) | Marine sediment microbial communities from White Oak River estuary, North Carolina - WOR-1-36_30 (SPAdes) (version 2) | ecosystem: Environmental > Aquatic > Marine > Intertidal zone >... | reverse complement strand
ATTTTGCATAAAACAAAACTGTTTCTTTACGACCTTTATATATGGAACAGAACAAATCCGAGTAAAGCACTAATGTTTGGTTCTTATCCGTATCCGGGCAATTTCTATGCACAGAACACAATAGAATTTATAAATATTTTTGTTAAGGATGGCTATCCGGAACTTCCGACGCATGATGTAAAAGAAGAATCAAAATTAACACAAAAAGAATGGGTTGAATTCACCCAGCAAGTGTGGAACATCCCGATTCCAGGAAGAGATGATGTTGCTTACGGGGAACATCCGGCAATAATGCCGGAGGAAATCGTTTATCGGCTGGTTAAATTATTTTCATATAAAGGGGATATAGTTCTTGACCCGTTCCTGGGCTCCGGAACAACAGCAAAGGTCACGGCGGAAATGGACAGAAAATATGTTGGCTACGAGATTAACGCCTCATTCAAAAAAACAATAGATAAAAAGATAGGTTTAATTCAAAAAAAGTTACAATCGTTTTGCAGTGAAAAATACTATGAAAAAAGAGCAGCTATTGCAATTAAATAAACTAAATAAAGGTGTTGGATGGTATTTGATCCCAAGGGCGCAGTACTTTCACAAAGAAAATATAGAAGAATTGCACAGGGTATTTGAGTTACTTAAACAAAAGCAGTATGTTCGGTTAAAAGACCTCAAAGAATACCAGACAAAAATAGGTGAGAAAATATCGGCAGATTTATTGGTTTATAGAGAATGGGATCAAGAGGCAAAGTTAGAGATTTTCAATCAAATGAAAAGTGAAGGAATTATAAAACCTTACGCAAAAGAGCAGACGATTAATGACCAACTTGCAAACTTAAGAAATTATACAAATCTGCTTAAAAAACTCGGTTTTGGTTTTTTCAACAAACAAAAACATTTATTTATAAGCCCTACAGGAGAAGAATTTTTAAAATCGGAAAACATCAATGAATGGTTTGAAGTATTTGAAAAACAATTAATAAAATTACAATTCTGGAATCCTTCCATGACTGAAAGAGAAAGAGAAAAATATAATGACTTTGAACTCTTTCCGTATATCTTTACTCTTGATGTTTTATTAGAGTTAGATAAAAAGGAATTGAGTACAGAGGAATTTGCGTTATTTATGAGTTATGCCAAAACACATAAAGATAAGAGAATGATATATGAACTTATTAATGAGTTCAGAGAGCTGGATAGGACAGAACAAATAAAATTAGTAAACGAGGCAGAACTTACAGTTCCACAAATAGCAAATGCGCATGTTACTATGGGTTTATTCGGTTGTACTCCCTCGTTATTATTCTGTAAAAATAAAATTGAATGTGTAGATATTAACAAGGCAAAAGAACTTGTTAAGAAATATATGAATAAATTAAAGTTCGTCGGATATGTTTCTTTTGAGGATTGGTACGAATTCATGGGGGATCCAAGAGCAGAAATTACTGTTAGAGATGGAATACAGTATTATACGGAAATTGGAAAAATAGATGAAGCAAAGGATTTCCTTAAGACATATATTGATTCGCCTACAACCATGGAAGTTGAAGAAGGACTTACATTTGAAGATATGCTGCAAAATTCTATTTCAGAACGGCTTATTGAAGATGTGTTAGAAAAGAGGGTTAGTTTATTGGAAGATGGATTGAGATTAATAAGAAATGGCAGGCAATACTCAACTGAAATCGGCAGGATTGATTTATTAGCCCTTGATAAAAATAAAAATTATGTGGTGATTGAACTTAAAAAAGGTATGATTCCAGATAAAGTTATGGGTCAAACCCTGCGTTATATGGGTTGGGTTAGGGATAACCTATCTAAACCACGGGATGTCAGAGGCATTATTGTCGGTAGAGAGGTTACGGAAAAATTAAAATACGCTAAAAAAGGCATGCAGCCAGCAGAGCATCTTATGAAATTAATTGAATTTGATATTGATGTATCCGGGAGCATGTCTGTTGTTGGAGAAAATAATTAATTCAAAAAATATTATAATCAATTTCATAAATTTAATTTAAAATTAAAATACCAGAAGATGTTAAAATCAACCTTCAATACCGAATACATAAGCATTAAAATAGGAATAATTTTTTCAAAATCAGGAATTTCCCCGAATGCGTGGACTCTTCTTGCATTGATTCCCGCTTTTTTGGGGTTTTTGAGTTTATACTATCACAATTTAATTTACGGCTTGATTTTCTTTATGATTTCAGGATTCATTGATGCAGTTGACGGTGCCGTTGCAAGGGTTACGGGAAGCGAGACAAACAAGGGGGCTTACCTTGACGGCATAATTGATCGGTATGTTGAAATTTTACTGTATACCGGGCTTTTAATTTACGGTTTGGATGAATTTTTGCTGCCGTCGTCAATCTGGATTTCCGCGTTGATTTTCGGGACGGTCATGACATCATACTCAAGGGCTTATGCTGATCACAAAGGAATTGTTACGGAGCCGGACGAATTAAGAAAAATGGGTGGGATTTTAGAAAGATTTGAGCGGCTTATGCTGATTTTCATTGGAATGGCAGCCGGATACTTTGTTTTAATATACTTAACCTACGCTGTTGTAATTACGGCGGTTCTTGCAAACATTACGGTACTCCAGAGAATTATGTTTGTTGCCTGTAAAAAATAAAATTTAAATTTAATTTATAAACTTTGATATGGCAGTAAAATCAACAATGAGGGAAATTGCAGAAAGGATAAACAAGACAATTGATAAACTGAGTGATTCCGAGATAGAGGCGATGATAACTAAAATTAAAGTCAAGGGTAAAAACAACAAAATCTTTGTTATGGGCGTCGGAAGGTCAGGTCTTGTTGCAAGGATGTTTACAATGCGCCTTGTCCACCTGGGGCTGACGGCGTATGTTATCGGCGAGATTGTTACTCCTGCTATGACAAAAAATGATTTGCTTATTACGGTTTCCGGTTCAGGCGGTACAAAATCGGTTGTGAGTGCGGCAAAAACAGCAGGTGAAATCGGGACGGAAGTTTTGTCCATAACCTCGCACCCCGAGTCGGAATTAGGTAAAATTTCAAATATTATTGTTAATTTAAAGGTGAAAAGAGGGGCAAAGATTGACACGAAAAAGGACTATTTCACAAACCAGATCAAAGGCAGGCACATATCGCAGCAGTATTCGGAAGAAGAACTCATTCCCCTGGGGACATTATTTGAGGATACCGCGATGATATTTTTTGACGGGGTTATCGCACGGCTTATGGTTGAATTGAAACAGAGAAATGAAGATTTGAAAGGCAGGCATGCAACGCTTGAATGGTTTGCATGATGATAAATTTTTATAAAATTTTTTAGGTGACTTGAAATGAAATCGTAATTAAATTACAATTTAATTGCCAACCTGATGATGAGATTAATAATCCCGAACCTAATCCAGAACCACCTTACCCATTAACAATCTCAATCAAAACCCCCCCGTACTTCTCAAGCTTCGCCTCTCCCACACCGTAAATCTCCTTCAACTCCTCTTTTGTCCCCGGCTTCTTTCGCGCAACCTCTCTGAGTGTTTTATCCTGGAAAATACGGTACGGTGGAACATTATTCCTGTCTGCGAGTTTTCTTCTCCACATCCTTAATTTTTCAAACAATTCAGTTTCCCCTGGAGTTAGCATATCTTCTGCTTCTTCATGCGGCGTCTTTTGTTTTTGCTCTTTCTCCTGATACTCTTTAATTTGAGATAATGTATCAACTTCAATCTCCTCTTTCTTCAGTATCGCAAGCCCTCCCGTTCGTGAAACCTTAACCGTCGGGTACATAAATTCCCCTGCTCTTTCAAGATAACATTTCTCTATGAGTTCGTCAATGACCGCTGCAATATCCGCGGCTGTGAAATTACCAAGAACACCGTAATTTTTACTTTTATTATAGCCGCCTTCCATAACGAACTTCGCGTTTGATCCGGTCAGGATGCCTGCGATTTTATGAACACCCAATCGTTCATTGAATTCATAGACGCATTCAAGAACCGCTAATGGAATTAAATTTTTATTTTCAATTTTCTCAACCGCCGGCATTGAGTTTATCTTCACTTCCTCAACCTTTATTCTCTCAAAACTTTTTTTCTCTTTCTCATCCAGGGTTTTCTTTTCCGCTTCTTGAAGTGCTTTTACGACAAAATCCTTTTTGAAAAATTCACTGCAAATTTTCTCTGCTTCATCCGTAGCCTCTATGTCGTAGTCAGGCGGAAGACACCTTTTGTATTTAGCGTAATCAAACCGCGCATCCATTAGAATAACTGCTCCCACATCGTTTTCGCTCCTGATTCCTCGCCCTGCTGCCTGCATTACCTTGCTTATCGCAGGATAAATATAGCCGTAGAGTAAGCCCTTCTCCTGCCCGAATTTTTTAATGTAGTAATCCCTCTGGTTTTTAACTTCAAGAGTCGGCGGGCTTAAAGGAAGACCTGCAACAATTACCGCGCGAAGAATATTATTTTTATAGTCAATACCCTCGGAGAGTGAGCCTGCCTGCACCCCGAACAAAATTTTATTGGAATTAATTTTTAATTTATTGAATAATTTATTTTTAGCGGCTTTACTCATCCGCCTTTCCTCAAGAATGATGTCCTCTGATTTATCCTCTATTTTCGCATCGGAATTGAATTGAAATTTACGGTAAACCTCATCCATCAACGAATACGACGGGAAAAAAACAGCAGCATTACCGCCGATGGCATCATGCACCTGTGCAATCTTTTTCGCCATCTCATTATACATTGAATCACTTCTCATGGAGTAAAGAGTCGTTAATCTTTTTGTTATCAAAACAAGCTTGTTCTCGGAAGGAAAAGGTGATTTATACTGCTTGAGAAGTGAGTTTTTAGCACCGAGAATGTCAGCGTACATTTCAACCGGGTAGAGGGTGCCTGACATCATAACAGAGGCATGAGCGCCCGAAATTATTTTTTCGCTTAAAACCGAGGGGTCAAGAAGCCGGAAAGACAGAACCGGGTTTACTTCGTTTCTGTAAACCCGCGAGCAAGGAAGGTTTGTGTTCCATCCTTCAAGAAACTCAATAATTGATGTTAAAGGAGATTTCTCTTTTTTCTCGTGCTTTTCTTTTTCAGCGATTTTAACTTCAACATCTTTTAATGATTCAACAAATTCCATGTAGCTAAGCCCCCCGCCTAAAACTTCCTGGAGTGCCTGCTCAATCCCTGATGTGATTTCCTCGCGTGAAATATTTAATTCCGTATTTCCTGGTTGTGTTTCAATAAACCTGTCAAAAAACCTTCCGACATCCCGGAGGTGCCTGTGAAGCTTCTTGTCAAGCGGGCTTATTTCCTTTGCCGCCTCACCGATCAGATTCAATGTAAGTTCTCCTGAAAGATGATCCCTTATCCTGTCCGGGAGGTTATGTGCTTCGTCAATAATTAAAATTAAATCATCCATTGGTTTTCCTGTTTTCTCAAGAACGCTTTCAAGAATATCCGTGAAAACATAATTGTAATCACAGACAACAACATTCGCCTCAGCCATAACATCAACCGCCGTCTTATGAGGGCATAAAACATTCTCAGCACATAAGTCCTTCAGTTCCTCAACATGCAAAATATTACTTAAAATTTTATTTGTCACATTCTTATCGCTCCTGAAATATTTGCACTTGCGGGTTTTCTGTTCGTGGATGCACATTTCATTAAAAACAGCGTAATACTCTCTTGCAATGTCGCGGGGACACATCGCCTGCTTGGAGATGATGTCAACAACAGAAAAATTAATTTGAGATTTATTCTTCTCCTTAATCAGGCGTAGCGTGTCAATAACGATTCTATGCTGGGACTGCTTTGATGTGAGAAAGAAAATAATTTTATTATTATTTAAAGCGTACTCAAGGCAGGGTGCGAGTGCGGCTGCGGTTTTCCCGATGCCGGTTGGGGCGTGGGCTATTAAAGCGTTTCCGGTTTCAAGGACGGTTTCAATGTCCTTTATTAGTTCTTTTTGTCCGTCACGGATTTGGGGGAAGGGAAATAAGGAGGTCATTGTTAAATTAAATTAAAATTTATGGGGGATAATTGGGCGACTGGGTAAGATGTGACATTAACATTTCATTCAAACATTCTTCCTCTGGTTAACTTTACTCAGATAAAACACATATTATTACTTTCATCTCTCCACTATTAGTGTTTAGCTTTGAATTAAAAACTAAATTATTATGTTCTGTGGTGAGACGTATAGTGATATTTTCATTAGCATCAATCTTTTTAAGTAATTTTAATATAGTTTCGTGGTAAAACGTGGTTTTATTAATATCGTTTGCTTTTGATGAAACTATATTTAAATAGGACTCTGCTTCTCCCATTACTGTTTGTCCCATGAGATATAATTTATTTTTTTCAGACCAGCATGTGGTTTTTTTAGAAAAAATAGATATTCTATTAAAACTATCCTGTAACTCTTTATTTTTTACTATAAGTTCCACATCATCTCTGATTTTTATATCTTTCCACATATATTCCGAATCGCGTAAGTCAAGAAGTCCAACAGAAAACTCGGCTTTTTTATATAACTTATCCTCAGAATCGGATTTTTCCAAAAAAATTATCTTAAGTTTTGAATCGTATTCAATTAGTATTTTTTCAGAGTTCCAACTATCAGATATTTTTTTCAAAGTATCTACATTAACTTTTAAGTGTTCTTCATCATTTGATAATTTATAATCTTCTAAAAATTTTGAGTATATTTTAAGGTTTAAAAAAAGATTCTGGTCTTTAACAGCGTTTGTGCAAATACCCTCCAGTGTAAATGAAAGAATCGCATCTTCAACTCCTGCCTCATGCAGTATTTCCATGAAGTGTTTAAATACACCCCCCTCTATACAGAATTTGAACATTTTTTAACTTTTAATTTTAAATTTTTGCTTTAGATTATCAATAAGAGGACTTATATAATTGTAAGCTAAATTTGGGATATCTTTTTTCCATTTGTAATAATTTCTCTCTTCAGCTTCTTCTAAAAATCCTGTGGAAATTCCCTGTTTTAAAACATTCTTCCATTTTTTCAGTCTTTCGTCGCGTGTTAAATGACCTAAAATAGGGTGGTATTCATAAAATTTAGTAGCTACAAAGTCAATGTCCTCAACATTAAATCTATTAATCCTCTCTGAAACACACCAATCAATTAATCTCTCTAATACAACATAACTTATTATTTTCAGATTTGTGTGGCGAGTATAGAACAATGGTTTCAGTGGATGAGGGGGTAACGAGATGCCTGCACTTAATTTATCCTGTAATTCTTTATGTGAATGCGATCCTTCAATTAATTGAAGGATTTTAGGAGACATATTATCCTTAATTATCCATAATGGAATATTATTCTGATCACTTGAACTTTTTAAATCTGTTTCATAGTGTTGATAGTTTTCAAAATCAGTGGCTGCAACGGTCTCTATATTCTGAATGCCCGATACTGAAAATATCTCTTGTATTGATTCCTGTGAAATATTTTTGTATTTACCAATTTTTTCAACTAATTTATTTATGTCTATTCCAATTTCTTGAAAATCTATTCCATCAATTGGGCTTTTTCCATCTAAAATTATGATAACTGATTCTCCTTTATTAATTGAAATCAGGTCGGGGGTACATTCTTTGCCACCATTAAGGCATATTTTTGGGTCTGGAATGCAATCATATTTTAATTCATGTCGTATTCTGTCCAAAAAGGCATTATACACCCAGGTTACAATGTTTGAATGCCGGTCGTATGGATAAAGTGGATGACTCATTTTACTTTAAATTGTGGGAACTCCCCCATTTTACACGTTCTTTTATTATGCGATAAATATGGATTAAAGATAGTGGTGATGCTTTTACTGGATCGATTTTTAGTTTACTTTCCTCTTTCGATCCATTGAAAACTAAAATCAGTTCACTTCCGTCTTTTGGATAAAATATTTTACTCATGAAAGATGATTCATTTTTAGTTATTATATAACCGTATGTTCCAATTGCTTTTTGTCCATAGTTGAACATTGTTTCAACAAGCAGCGGGTTTATTCTATTATCCTCTTCATGAGGTATGGTGATTGTATAATCTTCAAATTTTTCGGGGAATGTGATATCAATGCGCCCTTCATCATCCTCTTCCCGTTTTATTCCAGATAAAACTTTTTTGAATGGCTTAATTTTTTCTACTGAAATTCCACTCACATCATTATAAATCTTTTCAGTGGCTTCTAAATTGCCTCTTTTATGTTCGATAACAAAATCTTCATTTAAAGACAATTCTGATTCTCCGGGATTTTCAAAAGAAACTTTAAACTCTGTTTTTATAGTCTCTGTTATTCCTCTTTCTCTAAAAACTTTATTAAAAACTTCATCAAAACGATATTTAGGTGCTTTTATACTGACTGAAATTTCTCCTGGCTCAAAAAGTTGCCTTTGACTTTCTTGCATTTCATCATATATCCTTTTTGGTATTTTCGCACCCTTTGGTATGTAAAATGGATCAAATTCCATTGATCTGCGAACATTCTGGTAGTCCTTTACATATTTTTCAACTATGCCATCTAAGTCATTAGGTTCAAGCCATGCGGGTTCTAAACCAAAAATATCATTTTTTAAAATGTTCGCAAAAATGTTTCTTATATTTTTAGGCACATCTACAATAAAAGTCCATCTATCTTCTTGGCAAAATATGTGAATATCGTTACTTTCACCACTTTTTAAATCCATAGTCAATGTCCATATATCCTTATTGATTTTATTTAAATTTTTTTCGTTTATGTCTTTAGAAACTAAATATCTTTTTTTGAAATTGTTTAGTTTGCGAACATCCCTATTCAAGTAATTTAATAAATCTTCTGGTGTCTTAAGCACTGAATAGTAAGACGCTATTGAGAAGGATTTTGATTCATCTTCTGATACCATATCAAATATTTTTGACTCCACATTCACCATTTTATAGTATTTGAATATTTTAAGTATTTAGATATTTATATTTATTCTTTAAATTTGAACTTATATTACTTGTCTCAAAAATTAAACTAAAATTTTCAGTGCGGAATAGTGAGACATTTGATTTTTTGTCATGTCCCATAATTCCTCGCTTCGCACTCGTCGGGGGCGTTGCCCGACAATTAAATTAAAATTCAGTTGAAATATTAGACAGAAAAATTAATTTACAAGATATAAAAAATAACGGCTTTAATTATTTGTTTCGTGAAAATAAAGTTAATTTTTCCTGTATCACAGGTTTATCCTTATTCTTCTCATGGGTTAATAAATCTTTGCAGGTACTGTTTAGTTTTACTCTAATCAAATCCAGATCATCGTCGTTTTCAAATATTATGTCTGCACTTTTATCTGAAATTAATTTAGCATTACCTTCTGTTTTTTGATGGTCGGTAAATTCCTGCGTAGGTTTAAAAACAATCAGGGTGCGATGTTGTTCTTTACAAAACCTCGCTGTGTGCATAGTTCCTCCTTTTATGCCAGTCTCAACAACAAACACACCCAGGGATAATCCGCTCTGGATTCTATCACGCTCAACAAAATAGCTGCGAAAACTGTTTTTACCCCAGGAATATTCCGATACAATCGCACCGTTTTTTTCAATTATTTCATCCGCAAGTTTTTTGTTTTCGGCAGGATAAACCGTGTGCAGTCCGTGGGCTAAAACAGCAATTGTTGTGCCGTTAACATCAAGCGCTCCTTTATGTGCCTGTGTATCAATACCGCTTGCAAGACCGCTTACGACAACAAACCCTTCCTTTGCAAAAACCCTGCCGAGTTTTCTTGCCGACTCTGCACCGTGTTGCGTTGGTTTTCTGGTACCGACTACTGCAATCATATTTTTTTGTGAAAGTGAATCAATATTTCCTTTAACGTGCAGTAATACAGGAGGATCGGGAATTTCCGCTAAATATTTCGGATACCCGGGACTTTTTCCAGATATTATTTTAATGCCGTTTTCTTGTGATGTTTCCAGTATTTCCTTTGCTTTATTCCAGCATTTTTCAACCTCATGGATGTCCGGTACTTTTATTCTTTTATTGATTTCATGTGCTTCTTTTAATCTGTCAAGTAAATCCTTTGGACTGCCTGGTTTAAAATCAGCGAATATTTTTAAAATTTCATCTATACTTTTTCGCCCGATTCCTTTTATCTGTTCCAACGCAAGTATCGGTAATATTTGTTTTGACTGCATTTTAATATGTGGTTTTTCCAAGAGCAAGGGCAATTACTTCAAAAGCCCCTGCTGTTTTTAATTTATGTATTCCTGCTTCAAATGTCGTGCCTGTCGTTGTGACATCATCCAGCAGCAGAACTATTTTATCTTCAATAATATTTTCATTTTGCACGCTAATGGAGGTGATTTCTTTTTCAAGATTTCTTTCCCCGCCAAGATGTTTCTTTGGTATGCTTTCGTTACGATATATACACCGGGTTCCGTCAATTATCGGCGGTGTGCATAATGATTCCGCAATTGTTCTTATGCCCGATGCAGAGGTTCCTTTTGTAGAAGAAGGCATAACGCACATAACAAATTCTTCATTATTTGAAAGAATATTACTCATAAGCGACTTAAAGTAATTGACGGCGTTCATATAATAGTAATATTCTCCCGATTGTTGATCTAACATTTCTTCATCTTTTTTCAGGTCAAGAATCATACGGGAGAACTCATCCATCTCCCCATAGTTTCCGCCGCCCTTTGGGTAATATTTACCAATAAAGAACAGGTTGGGTTTATGCTTCTTAATCCTTTCGCTGTCTTTGAATATTTTAGAAACTGCCTGATTTATCTTTTCCGTCTCCAGGTCATACGAAGAGGTGTTTGAATGAGGTGAGATCATCCTTAATTTTTTAGATTTAATTAAAAATTTATTTTTTATTCTTTAAATTTGAGATGGAATAAAAAGATTATCACGGCTTCTTAAGTTATTATGCCCTGCCCCAAATATTCTATCTCCCCCCTACATCATTTCATACCTCCCCATGACCCCTTCCCATGAAGGAATATTCGTCTGGCAGCCCCATTTTTCAACAATGAATGATGCGGTCGCATTCCCGATTTTCACTGCTTCAATCAGATTAAAACCTTGCAGGTGCCCTGCAATAAACCCTGCGTTAAACGCATCCCCTGCTCCTGCCGTATCCACGACTTTTGTTTTAAATTTAGGAATATCTTCATAAATGCCTTTTGCAAATATTTTACAGCCGTAAGAGCCTTTTGTAATCAAAAAAGCGGCAGGTCCCATCCTGAATTCAAAGTCAAAGCCCCTCTCTTTTAGCCACTCGTACTCGTGTTTATTTAAAACAAGAACATCCGTGTTTTTTAAAATCCTGTAGAAGTCCTCAGGAATTTTTTTAAAATTAAAGACCCCGTAGCCGGGATTGTAAATTAAAAATTTATTTTTGCAGTGCCTTGAAACTTTTTTCTGCAGGTTTAGATAGGTGCGGGGCATAAAAATTGCACCCGTCTTTTTAATTAATTCAATATTCTCTTTGCCTATTTTTATTTCATCTGTTTTTTCTGCAATGCCTTTATGCAAAAAACTTATAAATTTATGAACTTTTTCTTTTTTGAAAAACATGGAATGCGCGGTCTCGCCTAATATTACATTCAGGTGTATGTCAACGCCCCTCTCCTTCATGTATGAAACGCATTCCTTTTCATCCC
>Ga0209427_10008355_pt1 | contig 11652 bp, 11 predicted proteins | sample DeeMarSWOR136_30_FD_187465 | JGI IMG/M metagenome (GOLD analysis project Ga0209427, IMG submission 187465) | Marine sediment microbial communities from White Oak River estuary, North Carolina - WOR-1-36_30 (SPAdes) (version 2) | ecosystem: Environmental > Aquatic > Marine > Intertidal zone >... | reverse complement strand
TGTAGTTCCTGAGTTCCTACCGCAAGCTTATCTGGTAATGTTAATGGTTGGAAGCTTTTTGATGCTTGTTCTAAGAAGAATAAGGTTGAAATAGCAACGCATACTCCACAAGTGCGAAGAAAGCATATAGATTTTCTAAAACCTTAGTTGAAACAGTAGTACTGAAGAAACGGTTTTGAGCATGACTGTACAGAATATGACCCAATGTTAAAAAAAACTTAAGTGTTAGAAACGACATAGAATTATTGTTAAATCAAAAAAGGAGAAAGGGGAAATTGAAAAAGAACTTAAGTTCTAGTACTGTTGCTTTTCTTTTGATTTCACTGATGTTCATCAGCTCATTTGCAATACTATCATTTAACATAGGTTTTGCTCAAGAAGAATCTATGACTTTCACGTCAGGCGATAAAATCAGCTTCACCAGCACAGAAGAAATGACTATCAAAGACTATGAATCAATGGAGTTCTGGTCTGGCGTCCAAATGAAATTTGCATCAAACATCACAATGCAGTTCAGAGAAACGACGCCTGATGGTTGGCTTGATGCATGTGACTGGATTGAGATAATCTGGCCAGCCGGATATATCCCTCCTGAATGTTCGTGGTGGGAGGTATTTGATCCAGACACTGGCAAAGCAATAGGAGAAATCCACATAGACGGATTTGAACCTCCATTCTGGGTCCATATTGATTCGGTTTATGTTCCCACAGGAGGACCCATACCAATTCCGTTTGGTGCTGTAATCCGAGCGCAGAAGAAGATAGACATCATAGAACCTTGTGGATTCTATGAGGTTCACTGGCCTTCGGGTTGGTGGCCTGAGCCTTGTACTTGGTGGGAGATTATGGATCCTGAAACTGGCGAATCGACCGGCTATGAGTTCCATGTTGGCTTGACAAACGAGAGTTGTGAATTCCACATAGATGCAGTAATACCTGAGCCTTACTTTCCTCCGTTTCCATGGTGGGAGATATGGGCGAGGCGAAAGATACCTGACATCAAAACCTGTGATTATTTCGTTGTTGAAGAACCTGAAGACTGGTGGCCTGATCCTTGTACTTGGTGGGAAATTATAGATCCTTTCAGTGGAGAACCAACAGGCTATAACTTCCATGTTGACTGGACAAACGAGAGTTGTGAATTCCACATAGACTTGATGGATCCTGGGCCTTACATCTTTGATTTTCCAGTGCCTTATGTATATGCTGAAAAGAAGATAACGAACATCACAACGTGTGACTGGTTCGTAATTGTTGACCCTGTGGATTATCTGCCTGAACGATGCACTTGGTGGGAAATACTGGATGACACAGGTGCAGCAACTGGTTTAGAATTTCACGTAGATGTAAATGATGGATACTACATGTTCCATATAGATGGTACACTGCCTGACGAAGTGATCTATATACCACCATCCCACACTATAACAGTTAGAAAGAAGATAGATACTATACAACCATGTGACATCTTTAGAGTCGATGATATTGCAGCTACTCCTGCACCTTGCACATGGTGGGAAGTCCTAGACGAATCTGGCGAACCAACTGGCTGGGAATTCCACGTAAGCGACTCTACACCTGGATATTTCCACGTGGACATCGTCATACAAGGATCCATCCCGATATTACCGACACATGTATTAACGGCAGAAAAGAAAATCGATGACATCCAACCATGCGACTGGTTTGTAGTAATCGACCCGACAACCGGCTGGGTTCCCGAACCATGTTCATGGTGGGAAATAACTTGGCCGCGCGAATGGGCTGGAGTAAAATTCCATGTTGACCTATCTGGAGATGGAATGTTCCACATAGACACTGTTGATCAACCACCGACGCCGCCCACACCACCGCCATTCAACGTGACTGCAATACCTTATGAACCGCCACCGCTGCCATGGTATATGAAAGCACCATATCCTGACTACGCGCCTAGTGGAATGCCTGACTTCGATCAAAGACAATGGGGAACCTACATATGGCAAGACCTAATGGGTTTATGGAGCCATTGTGGACCTACTGCAGTGGCGAACTCTCTGTGGTGGCTTGACTCAAAATTTGAACCCAATAGGGTTCCGCCACCTGCAATAAGTGACGGATTCCCTCTTGTACAGTCATATAGTCCAGGCGTTTGGGACGACCATGATCCACAGAACGTTCCACCACTAGTCGAACACCTAGCATACCTAATGGACTGTGATGGACTAAGAACAGGTCTCTTGAAACCAGGACCATACCCATTTGGAACCAACGTCTTCGATATGCAAGCTGGAATCACACATTACCTTTCATGGAGCGGGGTCAATCCACTTGGAGATGTTGATGGCGATGGAATCGTCACAATCAACGATCAGGACATAGTCACTGCAGCTTTGGGAAGCGTGCCTGGCGCACTTGGGTGGGATCTTAGAGCAGACATATGGCCAGAGACACAATTCGGTCCATACGTTGCCGATAATGTAATCGACATGAATGACCTTAACCTAGTCTTGATGAATATGGGATTGAACGGTTTATTCTATGAACATACCGTAATGGCGCCAATGTGGGATATCATTGAAATAGAAGTCATGAATTCCCAGGATGTCGTATTACTGATCGCCCCATACATCGATGATATTCGCTACGACGAATCTGCACATTACGTGACAGTTGCAGGTTTGAACGGTACCCACTTCGGCGACATCGGAGATCCTTGGGAAATAGTACTGAGCGATCCAATACTAGACAATGCAGAAGCTGGAGGTTACGGAGACGTACCAGTGCCCCACGTACACGTAGGTCCTGAACCACCATACACCACACACAACAATGCAAGCTTAGTTTCTCATGATGCATACCATGTAATAATGGATCCATGTCTAGGCGGACCATTGACAATAATAGACTATCCGCGGATTGGACCATACCCACAAGTCAAGTGGCAGATTGAAGCTGCTGTGATAACATGTCCTTACGCTGTGCCTGACGTTGCTGTCACTAACGTGACTCCTGCAAAGAATGTTATATGCCAAGGTTGTCATGGAAACATTACAGTGACTGTGGAGAACCAAGGAACCACAGATGAAACTTTCGACGTGACTTTGTACGCTGATACAACATCTATTGGCGTAAAAGCTGTAAGTCTAACGAGTGGAGATTCAACGGACATCGTCTTCACATGGAATACAACAGGTTTCAGTAAGGGTAATTATACGATTTCTGCTGAGGCGGAGATAGTTCCGGGTGAAGTGGATACTGGTGACAACACATACATTGATGATTGGATTATAGTTTCAATGTTGGGTGACATTACTGGACCTGAGGATCCGCCTGGAAGTGGAGAGAAACCGCCTGACGGTGAATGTGACATGCGAGACGTAGGCTTAGTGGCACGATACTTCGGGCAAGATGTGCCTCCTGCACCAGCAATCTGCGACTTGACAGGACCAACATCGGGAGTGCCAGACGGCACAGTCGATATGCGAGACGTAGGCTTAGTAGCCAGACAATTCGGACAAACCGACCCATAACCCTTCTTTTTTTTGTGTGTGTTGACAATTTGGGTTCAATAATATACGTGTAGTGAATAGGCGTATGTTTGAGCTCTGAAAAAACATGCTATAGAATTTTAAGCTAGATAAGTGTGGAAAAACTATTTGATGTTGCAAAATTTATATACTGAATGTTTCGCCAAGACGATTGCTTCGTTATCTGATTGCATATTATATTATGCTTGATTATCTTCGTCTGCTGATTTTCTTTGCTTCTCTCTCAGTTTCTCTAAGCATTAGAATATCTTGAACTCGCACTGGACCTTTAACATTTCGTGTTATTATACGTCCTTTATCTTCTCCTTCTAAGATGCGTACTCTAACCTGTGCAATCTCACCTGTCACGCTTGTGCGCCCAATTATTTGAATAACCTCTGCTGGCATACTCTCTACTTCCTCTTTCTTCTTACTCATAACTCCACTCCTCTTACAATCTTCAACTTTCGATTTCTTGAAGTTCGGGTGTAGGCTGTAAATCCATGCCATATCTTATTTATATCTTTAGGTATCCTTTTTCTCTCAACCATCCAACCTGGTTGCGCTTGTACCGCCAGATTATGTCGCCTCTCTTCTCGAATTGGAAGTCCCAAGGAGAAACAAGGACTATGTCGCCTCGTTTTATCCATGCTCTTCTCTTCATCTTCCCACGGATTCTGCAGAGACGGTTACGACCATCTTGACATCTAACCATAATTCTATCAAAACCAAGAAGTTGCTCCGCTACTCCTAGAACGTCTGTCTTCTGCGGTAACACCATAGGTTTATACTCTTTTTCACTAGTTATCTTCCTTTTTCCCAAGCTGAAGCCTCACCTGCCTTATCTAGGAGTCACAACTTAAATACCTTTATCAAAATATCTTAGAATAATGATAATCATCCAATTCTTATATCGCGCGCTTATGGTGAACAAATTTTCTCTTATCAAAACGCCACGTGCATGAATGTCTAATCTCAGACTTGAGAGGTCTATAACCAATTTAAGTAACATGTATATATCTATTAGAAGCAATGGGGTAACTGATGAGTCACAGACGGAAAGTCTTGCGGAAACTAGCGAGAGACGAGCAGCGACACGAGATAGAACAACGTATGCTGGAAAAGGATCGTTCGGCTGATAGAGCGGTTATGGAAGAGGTTTTTGATCGTTCAACATTGATGGTGATCTACGACTTCTTAAACAGGGGAGTCATTGATGAAATTTATGGAGTTGTAAATGCTGGAAAAGAATCACGTGTTTATTGGGGGAAAGACAAGCAAGGAAGTGAACTAGCAATAAAAATATACTTAACTGTTTCAGCTGAATTCCGTAAGGGCATGCTAAAGTACATTGAAGGAGATCGCAGATTCAAAGGTGTAAGACGTGACACTCGATCGTTGATCTTTGCATGGGCTCAGAAAGAATACAAGAATCTGAAACAAGCAACATCCGCAAAAGTTAGGGTTCCAAAACCAACTGCCGTGGAAAAAAACGTGCTCATAATGGAGTTTATTGGAAAAAACGGGACAAGCGCTCCATCCATGAAGGAGCAACCGCCAAAGAAACCTGAAAAAACCTATGAAACCCTTTTGAATCATATACAGCGTCTTTACTGTAAGGCTCAACTGGTTCATGGAGACTTAAGCGAATATAACGTTATGATTTGGAGGGGTCGCCCAGTGATATTTGATGTTTCTCAGGCTGTTCCACCCTACCATCCACTGGCAGACTCTCTCTTACATAGAGATTTAGAAAACCTGAATAGATACTTCAGTCGTTTAGATGTCAAAGTCTCTTCAATTGAAAAATGCTATAGGAAGGTTACAGGTCATGGCGCAAGCTAGCACATTCCTCAAGATTCCAAAGGAAAGGATAGGAGTATTAATAGGACCAAATGGAGAAATCAAGAAACGTATTGAACAAGAGCTTTCAGTCAAGCTTAAAATAGAGAGTGACACGGGAGGAGTCACAATAACTTTAGTTCAAAAATCTAATGATCCATCTTTGCTTTTTAAAGCCAAAGACGTCGTAACCGCTATAGGAAGGGGTTTCTCCCCAAAACATGCTTTCAATCTGATTCGCGACGAAGAAATTGTCTTAGACATAGTAGACCTGCGCCTTATCTTCGGAAGGTCTGAATCAGACATTAAACGAGTGAAAGGGCGAATAATAGGAATGGCCGGCAAGACCAGAAGGATAATCGAAGAGTTGACAAACGTCAACATGTGTATTTATGGACACACAATCGGGTTAATTGGAGACATTGAACAAGTCCAAGCTGCAAAAGGGGCTATTCAAATGCTAATCAGAGGAAGCCAACACAGCGTAGTCTACCGATATCTTCACAGAAAACGGCGAGAACTCAAAAAAAGAAAACTGGAACTCTGGGAAAAACCAGATGGAAAATAGAAAAGCGCGCATTGCAATTATTATTTAGAGATTAGACTCAACTACTCCCTAAGATGAGGGAGTAGTCTACAAAAATTTGGGATTGGGGGGAGACATCACCATGTCAAGAACATATGTTTGTTTGGTCTTACACGCACCAAGAACCGTTCAAAAAATTCAAATGGATACATACAATTGAATATGGAAGGCAAGTATTCAGAGTTTAAGGCAAAGGTGTAATAAAGTGTGTGATAAATTTGATTTTCCAACAGAAATTGTGCAGGAAGGTAAAGTTAAGGTTCTGGTTCCAAAGCTTGAAGCCTTTGTGAAGTCACCATCTGAATATGCTCCTTCGAAGGCGCCTGTCTTCTATAATCCTGTTATGGAGCTGAACCGTGATATCGCAGTTTTAGCTTTACAATCTTATCAAAGGATGGTTAACCGCGAAATTTCTGTTTGTGAACCACTAACTGGCTGTGGTGTAAGGGGATTACGATTTGCAATAGAAGTTGAAGGAGTAAAGAAAGTAGTCATTAATGATGTTAACATGAAAGCCTTTCAACTTGCCTGCCATAACGTGCGCGTGAATGAATTGAGTGAACACGTGTTTGTGAGAAATGAAGATGCAAATTCTCTTCTTGGCAATTATGGTCGACCACTTAGAAGATTCGACGCTGTGGATATAGATCCGTTTGGTACTCCAGTGCTTTATTTGAACTCTGCTATTCGTGCACTACGTAGCAGTGGATTTTTGATTTTGACGGCTACAGATATGGCTCCTCTCTGTGGAGTCCATCCAAAGGCGTGCATTAGAAAGTATGGAGGAAACCCCTTGCGCACAGAGTACTGTCAAGAGCTGGCTGTGAGGCTTCTAGCTGGAAGTTTAGCTATGACAGCAGCAAAACTTTGCATGGGGGTAAATTTAGTCTTCAGTCACAGTATAGATCATTACATTAGAATTTATGCAATCCTGAAATATGGTGCAAAAAAAGCTGATGAAAACATTGAAAACATGGGGTACATACTTCATTGTTTTAAATGCTTCCACAGAGAAGTTGTGAAAGAACTTTTTCTATTCGAGCATTCTGGAAGATGTAGTGAATGTGGCTCAAAAATGAGTGTTGCAGGGCCTCTATGGTTGGGAAGAATTGTTGACAAGCAGTTCTGTGAATCAGTTGAAGATGAAGCTAAGCGGAGAATGTTTAAACTTGGAAGAAAAATACGGAAAATTCTTATGTTGGTAAAAAATGAGGCTGAAGCTCCGATTACCTATTATGTGCTTGACAAGCTCTGCAGTAGACTGGCCATACCTGTTCCTCCCGTTACAAGAGTTGTAAGAGCTTTAAGGAGAGAAGGTTTCCACGTTTCTCTAACACATTTTAATCTTAAAGGAATAAGGTCGGATGTGCCAGCAATGAAGATAAAGGATCTTTTACGGGAAATCAGTGCCTGCAAAAGATAAGTCTTAAATAATTTCCGGTCTCAAGACACTAGTTTAGGTGACTGGAATGAGTAAGAAAGTAATTGCCTTGATTACATTGGCTTTCACAGTGTTCTTGTTTGTACCTTTGGTGAGTGCGCTCGCGCTAGACACGATAACTCTTTGGACAAACAAGTCAGAATATATTCCTGGAGAGATTGGAACGTTATACATTGTTTTCTACAACAACAAGAGAGTGACATTGACAATTGAAAACATCACCATAATCTTCGAATCTTGGAGAACCTACAAAAACGGTCAATGGAAAGGAAATTACACTATCGAAGTGAAAAAAGCTTTTGTTGCCGATGAAATCCTTGAAAAAGAAGTTTCCTTCACTGTACCGACAGATGGAAGAGCGGTAACTACAGACGCCAGAGTTGAGGTGTATGCCAATGGTTATACTTTTGTGGAAAAATGTGAAATTTCTGTCTCTCAGACGCCGCTCCACATGGAACATATCATCATGCTCTTCACGATTCAAGTGATACTGACAATTGTCTGCACAATCATCATAGCTGCAACAATATTCCTTTCAACACGTAGACCACAGGTTGCAAAGAAAGAAACGGAAAAAACAGAATAAAACAAAACTTACTCTATCTTCCATTTTATTTAAGTAATAGAATCTGTAATTGCTAATAAGAACGTTTGGACAGAGGAAAATTGGAGGTGCCGTGAAGCTCGGAAAAATTTTGGTCGCCTGCGGATGGCCATATGTCAATCATCTTCCCCATTTAGGTACGTTAGTTCAAGTTTTATCAGCTGATGTTGTAGCCAGATATTATCGGTCAGTCGGCGAAGACGTTATCATGGTAAGCGGTTCAGACGAGCATGGAACACCAATTGAAGTGGAAGCACTCAGACAAGGAATTCCACCTAAACAATTGACAGATAGAAATCACTCGAAAATCTTAGAACTATTCAAGGATTGGGGATTTTCATTTGACAATTACACTAGGACCGAAAACCCAGTACACAGAGAATTCGTACAAAACTACCTAACGAAGATTTACAATAACAGTTACATCTTCACTCAAGAGACAGAGATGCCTTACTGTGAAAAATGCCGTCGATTCCTCCCCGACAGATTTGTTGAAGGAAGATGTCCCTACTGCGATTATGAAGAAGCCCGAGGAGATCAATGCGATTCATGCGGAAGACTGTTAGAACCAACACTTCTCAACGAATCTTACTGTGTAATCTGCAAAAACACCCCAGTCATAAAAAAGACCAAGCACTGGTATTTTGACCTGCAGAAATTCTCCGAGAAACTCAGTAATTACATTATCAGCAACAAACAGTTGCCAAATAACGCCAGAAACTTCAGCTTAAACTTTATAAAAGAAGGATTGAAGCCGAGGGCGGTAACAAGGGATGTTAAATGGGGAATCCCCGCACCTTTCCCAGACATAGAAGACAAAACAGTCTATGTTTGGATTGAAGCTGTCTTAGGTTATGTTTCAGCCACAGTTGAATATTTCAAAAACCATGAAAACCCGGAGAAATGGAAGGAATACTGGTTCAACAAGAATACTAAAACATTGTTTTTCATTGGAAAGGATAACATTCCGTTTCACACAATAATTCTTCCAGCCTTATTATTAGCTTCCCATGAAGACTACGTCTTACCATGGAATGTCTCAGCAACAGAGTTTCTCCAGTTTAGAGGTGAAGCTTTCTCAAAAAGCCGTAAAATAGGTATATGGATAGATGAAGCGTTGGAACTTTTTCCAGCAGACTGTTGGCGTTACTTCATAATGGCGATAAGACCGGAAACGAAAGACACAAACTTCTCATGGGAACTATTCATCGAAAAAGTCAATTCAGACCTAAACGACACATTCGGCAATTTCATCCACAGAACATTAACTTTCATAAACACGCAATTCAATAACCGAGTTCCAAAACCAATTCACTTAGACAAAGATGATGAACAGATTCTGAAAACTATAAAGGAGAAAGTGGAAACAATAGCCAATGAAATCGAAGACTGTAAGTTACAAGCGGCTATCAACAATGTAATAAATATGAGCCGAAATGGAAACAGGTACTTAAACGAGAATGCTCCTTGGAAAGTGATCAAGAAGAATATAAACAGAGCAGCGAAAACAATCTACGTAGCAGCTCAAATCGTCAAAGCCCTAGCAATAGCTTCATCCCCTTTCATTCCATTTGCAGCAGAGAAGCTTTGGAAGACTCTTAACATGCCTGGAAACGTTCACGAACAAAGATGGGAAGAAGCTTTGAAACCGTTACCAGTAGACCACAAAATACTTGAAGCGAAACCCTTGTTCCAGAAAATCGAGGCTGAAGGAAAAGAACTGAACGAAATGCTAGAGAAAGTTAGAGAAAACTTGGCTGGAACCATTTGAGCCTTATCAAGGCTGTGAATTCTTGGAGCTGAAAATAGACCTTCATGTCCACACATTCTATTCTCCTGATTCTTTAATCACGCCAAAAGACTTGAACCATTATACTGAAAAACGTGGATTAGACGGAATTGCGATAACAGACCATGACCGAATCGACGGCATCTCAAAAATAGTCAGAGATATCGACTTCCTAGTGATTCCTGGAATAGAGATTTCCAGTCTGAAGGGACATATCATAGGTCTCAACGTAAACGAGTTGATCCCGCCTAAACTAAGTGTCGATGAAACATTGGACAGAATACATGACGCTGGAGGTATAGCTATAGCTTGCCATCCAATAACCTTCTTCAAGGAGAGCTTAAAAGGACACATAAACTCACGGTTCGATGCAATAGAAGTCATAAACTCTTTAGCCTTTCCCTTCAATTACTCTGTCAAACACAGCAGAAGAATTGCTTCAGATCTTGGAATTTCACGGGTTGCAGGCAGCGACGCTCATTATGGACCAGAGATAGGCTACGCATATACGCTTGTAGATGCTGAACCAGAAATTGGCGAAATTGTCAAAGCAATAAAAACGGGGTCATGCTCACCATATGGCAGAGCGGTACCATGGACAATGAGAATTAGAAAAGAATTATTGCTTCTTCAAAAAAAGTTTGGATCATAGAAAGGGTAGCGGAGAAGAGGTCACTAGAAGTTTTCCATTTGATAAAGATTCAGTTTTGTGCCTAATGGTTTTTCGGGTTCTGCATAAGGTTCCAAGTTGAAGAGTTGTGGTGCGATGGTTCCGAATCCGCTTAAGAGATGTGGCGACTTCACACCTGTCATCAAGAGTGTGACTTTTAATATGCCTTCTAGTTCTGGGGTAACTCTTGCACCCCAGATGACCAAAGCGTTGTCATCCATCATTTCTGTTACTATTTCTCCTACACGATTTGCTTCTTCAATGGTCATCTGATTGTCACCTGATACATGAATTAATGCTCCTGTCGCACCTATATAATCCACATCTAAAAGCGGACTGGTTAGCGCGTTTTTTACAGCTTCTTCTGCACGATTTGGCGCGTCTGACTCCCCTACTCCAACAACAGCTACTCCGCTTCGTTTAACGATTGTTTTGAAGTCTGCAAAGTCAAGATTAATTAGACTTGGGGATGAAATCGTTTCAGTAATACCTTTAATCATATTTGCCAAGACTTGATCTGCAACTCTGAAAGCTTCGTCTATAGGCAGTTGAGGTACAAGATGCATAAGCTTGTTATTGTCTATTACAACTACGGTGTTGCATTGTCTCCGCATTTCATTTAAAGCGTGAGCAGCATATTCAATTCTACCTTTTTCAATACGGAAAGGAGTAGTTACCACCCCGACGGTTATTGCTCCTTTTCTTCTTGCTATTTCCGCTATAACTGGAGCTGCTCCAGTTCCTGTGCCTCCACCTAAACCTGCCGTTATGAAAGCTATATCCGTGTCTGAAAGCAGATCATCAATACGCTTCCTTGATTCTTCAATTGCTGCTCTGCCAAGGCTTGGATCTCCTCCGACGCCGAGACCATTTGTCAGTTTTTCACCTATCAAAATCTTTTCATGAGCTCTTGAAGCATTCAAATGAAGTGCATCTGTATTTATGGCTATACATTCAGTGCCAGAAACGCCCATCTTCATAAGCCTTGTCACTGTGTTATTTCCCGCTCCTCCTACACCTATTACCAGTATGCGACAATGACCTAGAGACTGGGTTCCTGCATTTACAGCGTCGTGCCAAGCATACTTGAGCGCCTGTTCCGCAGGATGTTTATTAACCAACCGTTTGCCTCCGCCAGACTTCAGCGTTTATCAAGTCTCGGATAGCCACGCGGATTGCTTCAGCCCTATTTGGATAAAACTTCTCATCTA
>Ga0209427_10008349_pt1 | contig 11654 bp, 9 predicted proteins | sample DeeMarSWOR136_30_FD_187465 | JGI IMG/M metagenome (GOLD analysis project Ga0209427, IMG submission 187465) | Marine sediment microbial communities from White Oak River estuary, North Carolina - WOR-1-36_30 (SPAdes) (version 2) | ecosystem: Environmental > Aquatic > Marine > Intertidal zone >... | reverse complement strand
CAATTCGATTAGCATGTTTTATTTTTGTAGCATTGTTTTTGGTTGGTTGTGGACAGATGGAGAATAACAAGATGGCATCTAATCCTGTTCTGGCGCCGGGTCAGCATCCTCAGGTGTTCGATAAAACAATAACCAAGAAATTAAGTTGTGAATATTTGTTATTTTTGCCGGAGGGTTATAGCAAAAAACAGGACTGGCCTTTGATCCTTTTTCTGCATGGTGCCGGTGAACGCGGCAGCGATTTGAATAAGGTAAAGGTACACGGCCCGCCGAAAATAGTCGAAAAACAAAAAGATTTTCCATTTATCGTAATCTCGCCGCAGTGCCCCCAGGACGACTGGTGGACAGATAAAGTTGAGGTACTGATTAACCTTCTGGATGATATCGTGGCCAGGTATAATGTAGACAAGGAGCGAATCTATCTGACGGGCCTTAGCATGGGTGGTTACGGCTCGTGGGCTTTGGCGGCTGAATATCCCAAGCGTTTTGCCGCCGTAGCACCAATTTGCGGAGGGGGTAATCGCATCATGGCGTTCAAGCTCAAAGACGTGCCTGTTTGGGCCTTTCACGGGGCAAAAGATAACGTTGTACCTTTGAAACAATCTGAAGAAATGGTCAATGCCATTAAAGCCCGTGGCGGAAATGCTAAATTGACTGTTTATCCCGATGCCGGCCATGATTCATGGACGGAGACCTACAATAATGAAGAACTCTATGAATGGTTTCTTAAGCACCGCATAGCAGGTAGCACGAAATGACAGGTGATTTTCACAAATGGAAGACCTGAGTGCCATACAATTGCGTGAAAAGATAGCCGCCGGCGAGATTAGCAGTGTTGAAGCAACCGAGGCGATTTTTAAGAGTATAGAGGAACGGGAGCCGGTCATCGGTGCTTATATCAGCATTTACCGAGACAAGGCGCTGGAAAAGGCGGCTGAAGTTGACAAGCGGATAGCCGCCGGTGAACCGACAGGACAGTTGGCTGGTGTACCGGTCGCGGTTAAAGATAATATGTGTACAACTTTTGGGGCCACAACCTGCGCTTCGAAGATATTAGAGAATTTCCACGCACCTTACAACGCCACGGCCGTTCAAAAACTCATCTCCGCTGATGCGGTAATAGTGGGTAAGACGAATATGGATGAGTTTGCGATGGGTTCGAGCACGGAGAACTCCGGCTTAAAACAAACAGTGAATCCATGGGACCACAGTCGGGTGCCCGGCGGAAGCAGCGGTGGTTCCGCTGCCGCAGTAGCAGGGGGGCTGTGTTTTGCTGCGCTTGGTTCAGATACGGGCGGCTCAATTCGCCAGCCTGCCGGTTTCTGCGGAGTTGTGGGGCTAAAGCCAACTTACGGCAGGGTCTCCCGATTTGGACTTGTGGCATACGGTTCGAGCCTGGACCAAATCGGGCCGATTACCCGCACGGTGGCCGACGCGGCATTGATGTTGAATGTTATAGCAGGCCACGACTCAAGAGACAGCACCAGTGTAAACGAATCAGTTGCCCCTGTGTGTGATTACCTCGAAAAACTTGATGAGCCGATAGAGAGGCTCAAAATAGCAGTTGTGCCGGAATTCAATGCCGGAGCCGACCAGCAGGTCCAAAAGGCCCTGACTGATACCATAGAAATTTACAGAGCTCTTGGGGCCGAAGTAATAGAAATAACTATGCCGCATCTGGATTACGCAATTGCCGCCTATTACGTGATAGCTACCGCCGAGGCTTCGAGCAATCTGGCCCGGTATGACGGCGTCCATTATGGCCATCGGAGTGAAAAAGCTGATGATTATATAGAAGTCTACTCGAAATCCCGGGCTGAGGCATTTGGTCAGGAAGTCAAAAGGCGGATAATGCTGGGAACTTATGCCCTATCCAGTGGATATTATGACGCTTATTATTTAAAAGCACTCAAGGTAAGAAATTTGATACGGGCCGATTTTACCAGCGCTTTTGAAAAATGCGAGGCCATCTTAATGCCGGTTTCACCCACGGCCGCTTTCAAAATCGGGGAAAAAGTTGACGACCCGCTGAAAATGTACCTTTCGGATATTTATACAATAGCTGCTAACCTGGCGGGGATACCGGCCATTAGCGTTCCATGTGGATTCGACGATAATGACCTGCCGATCGGCCTGCAAATTCTTTCACCTGCATTCACGGAGGACAAACTACTGCGAATAGCAAGAATGTTCGAAATGCAAACAGACTGGCATACAAAAAAACCAGCAGTTATTAATTGAGAACGTAAATGAGTAATGAAGTACAGTATAAGGTTGTAGTAGGATTGGAAATTCACGTCCAGCTTTGTACTCAAAGTAAAATGTTTTGCAGTTGCGCGGTCCAGTTCGGCCAAAAGCCTAACAGCAGGGTATGTCCGGTCTGCCTCGGTATGCCTGGCGTCCTGCCGGTAATGAACAGGCAGGCTGTAGAGTATGCGGTTCTGGTGGCAATGGCACTCAATTGCGAAATAGCCGGGCATACAAAGTGGGACAGAAAGAGCTATTACTATCCCGATTTGCCGAAGAATTACCAGATAAGCCAGTACGATTTACCGCTCAGTTCCAACGGTTTTATTGAAATACCTCTCGAAAAGGGACAAACAAAAAGAATCCGAATAATCAGGGCACACCTTGAAGAAGATGCAGGTAAAAATTTGCATCCGACAGGAAACTTCTCACAGGTAGATTTGAACAGGACTGGGACACCATTACTGGAAATTGTCACCGAGCCGGATATGAGCAGTGCTGCTGAAGTGCGGGCTTTAGCGATTGAATTGCAGCGAATGGTCAGATACCTCGGCGTTTCCGAGGCTGATATGCAAAAAGGCCACATGCGTTTTGAGCCGAACATAAATCTCGTTATCAACAAAGATGGAAAGGAGTATAAGACACCTATAGTTGAAGTAAAGAACCTCAACAGCTTCCGCGCATTGGAAAGAAGCGTCGAATATGAAATACAAAGACAGATTGACGAATTCCTGGAAACCGGCAAAACAATAGAAACAGGTAACAAATCCACACGCGGGTGGGACGATGAAAGAGAGGTAACCGTCCTCCAGAGAGAAAAGGAAGATGCCCCCGATTACAGATACTTTCCCGATCCCGACCTTGTGCCTGTCGAATTAACGGGGCAATGGCTTGATAATATACGCTCTCGTTTGTGTGAGCTACCGATTAAAAGACAAATTCGCTACGTCAATGAATACAAGTTAAGTGATTACGATGCCGGGGTTTTGACGGCCGAGCGATCGACAGCCGATTTTTTCGAAGAGGTCGTTGCCCAAGGTGGTGACCCGAAGCGAGCATGCAATATAATCACGCAAGACCTGCTGAAATTGGCCAACGAAAAAGGATGCAGTGTGGTCGATTTGGAAATTCCTGCTGCACATATTGTAGAATTGTGTAAGATGGTTGTGACGGGAGTTGTGAGTGCTACTGCGGCGACAACGATAACAAATATAATGTTGGCATCTCCCGATAAAGGGCCGCAAGATATTGCTAACGAACACAATCTTATTCAGAAAAGCGATGCAGGCGAGCTTGAGACAATAGTAGACCAGGTAATTGACGAAAATGCCAAAGCGGTTGATGATGTAAAAAGCGGCGGCAAAAAGAGCAAAAAAGCCCGGGGCTTTCTGCTGGGCCAGGTCATGCAAAAAACGAAAGGTCAGGCAAATCCAAAAGTTGTTTCACAAATCCTCGCAAAAAAACTTGGTTGAGCATTTGGCTTATGAAACAAAACCTTATGAAAGCTAAAGGAGAGAAGATGAAGATAGAAAAAAGCAGCAATATTGCCAAAGCAGCGGTAGAAGCAGAGGGGGCAAAAGATGTGGAGATAAGATGGCTCATTTCCAAAGACGACGGAGCGGAAAATTTTGCGATGCGAATGTTTGAATTGCAGCCCGGCGGACACACTCCTTTGCATACACACAAGCACGAACATGAAGTGTTTGTAATTGAGGGACGGGGCATTTTTGTTTATGAGGGCCGGGAACATCAATTTGGACCGGAGCACGTTATATTTGTGCCCGGCGGCGAGGAACACCAGTTCAAAAATACGGGTGATTCTATTTTACGAATGCTTTGCCTCATTCCGGCATCGGCCGTATAGGTTTGCAGTCGGAGATGATTCACCGGAAAATTAGATTGACTTTCAAGGAAAAGTCCCTACACTGGGGACTACTTTCATACGACACACAATGAAAGAGCTGAGTAATGAAGTAATCTAACGGGAGGCAGAATGATGTGTGATTCCGGATCGGGGAAAAAAAGTCCGTTAAAGAAATCCAGGAGCCGCGCGCGCAAGTCTAAATTGGAGCGAGTGAGCAGTGACATTACGGAGCACAGGAAAACGCAGGAGGCACTGCGCGAGAGCGAGGAAAGATACAAGGTGTTGGTTGGGAATATTCCTGGAATGGTTTACAGGGGTAAACCTGATTGGTCGGTGGATTTTATTTCTAATCCTGAGAAAATCTGCGGATACAATGTTGAGGAATTTACTTCTCAAAAAGTAAACTGGGCAAAGATCATTGATCCTGATGACAGAGAAAAGGTCTTGGCGGATGCCTCTAAACTCCAAAAAGAGGGTACTTCAACTATTCAGGAGTACAGGATTAAAGCAAAAGATGGCACTTTTCACTGGATTGAGGACCATAAAGTCTCCATCGTAACGGATACAGGTGTTTTTATTGGAGTGGATGGGGTCGTCTTTGATATTACCGAACGCAAGAAGGCGGAAGAGCAATTAAAACAATCCAGGGAATTCCTTAACAATACAATCAACGCCCTCGATGACAGTTTTTTCGTAAAGGATGAAGAACACAGATGGATAATATTCAACGATGCTGCCTGTAAAGCAATAGGACATCCCAGAGAAGAACTTATCGGGAAAACTGATTACGATTTTTTCCCGAAGGAACAGGCAGATGTATTCTGGGAGAAAGACAACATCGTATTAGAAACCGGCCGAACAAGCATAAATGAAGAAGAAATTACCTGGCAGGGGAAATTACATGCGATTTCAACCAAAAAATCGCTGTACAAAGATTCTGTAACCGGGAAAAGATTCATTGTGGGCACCGTCAGAGACATTACCGAGCGCATGCAAATGGAGAAAACACTGTGGGAGTCGGAACAGAAGTATCGAGCATTAGTCGAGCAGTCATTGTTTGGTATCGTCATCCTTCAGGACTACCGGATTGTCTTCGCCAACGCTGCGGCAGCTGAAATCCCCGGATTCAAAATGGAAGAGTTGCAAAACCTTTCGCTTGAAGACATGATGGCATTTATCCCGCCCGAGAACCGAGCGGCCTCCCTGGAACGGCTTAAGAACCGTTTCGCAGGAAAGAGTGAACCGGGAAATTACGAATTAAGGCTGGTACGCAGGAATGGAGAAGAGTTCTGGCTGAATCTGTTTTTTAGTAACATTGAATTCCAGGGCAAACCTGGAATTCAGTTGGCATTTACAGATATCACCGAACGCAAACGCGCTGAGGAGGCGCTGCGCAGGTCGGCGAAACACTTCAGGGACATCTTTGAGAATACCGCTGTAGGTGTGTACCGGACTACACCTGAAGGACGAATTCTGATGGCCAATCCCGCTCTTGTTAATATGCTTGGGTATTCATCGTTCGAACAGCTCGGGCAGCGGAATCTTGAAGAAGAAGGATTTGAGCCGCAGTACTCGCGCTCGATGTTCAAGGAAGAAATTGAGCGTAAGGGACGGATTGTCGGTTGGGAGTCGATCTGGACAACTCGGGATGGAAAAAAACTCTATGTGATTGAAAATGCAAGAACCGTGAAGGATGAAGATGGCGGGATACTGTACTATGAAGGTACTGCCGAAAATATTACAGAGCGCAAAAAGACCGAGGAAGCCCTGAGTGAATCCGAACAGCGATACCGTGCGATCTTTGAACAGGCGGCCGATTCGATTGTACTCGTTGATGTAGAGTCCGGAGAGCTTGTAGAGTTTAACGACAGGGCGCACAAAAACCTCGGCTACTCCCGTGAGGAATTCCGAAAACTCAAGATATCTGACATTGACGTCAATGAGTCCGCCGAGGATGTAAAGAGACACTTGGAGAGTGTTGTCAGAACCGGTCTCGATTCGTTTGAGACGAAACACAGAACAAAGGAAGGCGAGATCCGGGACATTCTGGTAAGTACCAGAGCGATTTCCATTCGCGACAAAGACTTCGTTCAGAGTATATGGTACGACATCACCGATCGCAAAAAAGCCGAGGAAGCGATAACGGAGTCTGAGGAGAAGTTCAGAAATCTTGCGGAACAGTCGCCAAACATGATTTTTATCAATAAGAGAGGAAGAGTCGTATATGCAAACAAACAATGCGAAGAGGTTATGGGATACAAAAGAGAGGAATTCTATCATCCGGATTTCGACTTCATGACCTTGATCGCGCCGGAATTCATACCGTTAATCAAAACGAACTTCAGCAGGCACATGAAAGGTGAGGATATTAAGCCTTATGAATATGGATTAATCACTAAAAATGGCGAAAGGTTAGACGCAATCATCACTTCGAAACTGATAAAATATGATGGAGAAGATTCGATCCTTGGAACAATAACCGACATAACGGAACGCAAGAAAGCGCAGGAAGAAATAGTAAAGCTGGCCAAATTCCCGGCCGAGAATCCGAATCCCGTCTTGAGGATATCAAAAGAATGCAAGATTCTCTACACTAATAGTGCCAGTTCTGTTGTCCTGGACACCTGGGGCAGGAAGGTCGGCGAGCGCCTGCCGAAGGCTTTCTGTGAACGTGTAGAAGGAGTGTTCAGGTCAGGAACGGCATCGATATTCGAGTTTCACTGCCATAATGGGCAGATATTTGAGGTGAAACTGACGCCCATTGTGGAATCAGGTTATGCCAATGCATACGGTCTTGACATAACCGAGCGAAAACTCGCGGAGGAAAAACTCCTTGAGTATCAAAGGCAGCTTAAATCTTTGGCTTCTAAATTGACTTTGGCCGAGGAACGCGAAAGGCGTCGCATTGCAATAGAGCTGCATGACGAAATCAGCCAGTCACTGTTCATTTCGAAGATGAAACTGGAAGCCCTTTCCAAATCCCCATCCGATAAAGAGTTTAATGAGACATTAGACGAAATCAATTACTCTCTCGGCCGGATAATCGCCGCCATGAGGTCACTGACATTTGACCTCAGCTCGCCTATACTGTATGAGTTTGGTTTTGAGGATGCCGTAGCTGAATGGCTTAATGAACGAGTTGGGAGAAAGTACGGCATAGAAACTGTGTTTGAAGATGATGGACTGCCCAAGCCGCTGGATGAAGATATTCGAGTACTTTTATTCCGTAATGTGCGAGAGCTGCTCATCAACGTCGTGAAGCACGCCCGTGCAAAAAAGATAAAAGTCTCTATCCAAAAAGTCGGCGACCGAATAAAAATCTGTGTCGAAGATGACGGATTGGGATTCGACTCTGCCAGGGCGGAATCGATGATAACTGATAAAAAAGCGTTTGGGCTGTTCAGTATTCGAGAACGGTTGGAACATCTGGGAGGAAATCTCGATATTAAATCTTCACCCGGCTGCGGGTGCAGAATTACAATTACATCGCCGTTAAAACGGGAGGATATTAACGAGGGAAGACAAGTATGAGCATAAGAATTTTGTTGGCTGACGACCACCAAATGGTGCGTGAGGGAATACGTTCGCTGCTTGGAAAGGAAAGTGATATTGAAATAGTCGGCGAAGCAGAAGAAGGGCGAAAAGCGGTCCGTCTTGCACGGAAACTGCAACCGGATGTGGTCATTATGGACATTACAATGCCAAATCTCAACGGAGTGGAAGCCGCACGACAGATTGTCGGCGAGTATCCTGATATCAAAATAATCGCATTGTCCATGCATTTTAGCAGGATTTTCGTCCTTAATATGCTCAGGGCCGGAGCTGTAGGTTATATATTGAAGGGTGATTCATCCGAAGAGCTTATCGAGGCTGTGCGAACTGTGTCGGAAGGCGGCGCCTATTTTAGCCCGAAAGCAGCAAAGACGGTAACTGAAGTCCTCGCAAATCCCATGACAAATTCACCCTTGGATATTCTGACTCCGAGAGAACGAGAAGTGTTTCAGCTTATATGCGAAGGGAAAAACACAAAGCAAATGGCTTTAGAACTTCACGTCAGTACCAAAACCATAGAGGCAAACAGGCGTAAAATTATGGAAAAGCTGGATACCGGCAGTATACCTGAGCTTGTCATATTGGCCATCGAGAACGGAGTAATCTCTATCGAAAGGCAAGAGCAGGAAAGATAACAACGACTCGCCGCTGTGACAAACAGCCTTGATATATTCATATAGTCATTCGTTATTATTTTCGAGCGATATTCCCCTATATATTTGCCCAATTCTTAGAGAAACTATCGATATGCCACCTTCTGTCGGTGCGGGATCTGCCTTATTGTAGACCGAAAATAACAAGACTAATAGCATGAAAAACAGGACCTGTTGGTCGTGTAGTAGGGAAAGCGCAGCACAAAAATAGGAATATCCTATATGTTGTTGCCGGTGATTTTTCCGAAATCTCAAGTAAAATAGTCTGGAATCAATGCTATAAGATGCTGGTTGCTCTGTTCTGATATCGACAAAAAGTAAAAAGACGGGGGGAGAGGATGGTATTGAGATTGCTGTCTGTGGATTGGTGCTTTCGACATTTGCTGTTTAATAGTTACCAATATCGTCGATCTGGCTCGCCGAGGTTTATTGTGAGTCACTGGTATTGTAGGGGAATAATATTTTTAGCAGTTAAAAGTTTTTCTTCTGCTGACAAAATCTCATAATTAAGCCTTACAAGGAGATGATTAAGGTGTTAAGTCTGGCACGGGAAGCGCTTATAAATATTTCAAAAAATGAAGTGCTCCTTAACACGGCACTGGCTGATATGATTAAAATAAGTCCTTACTATGCCGAGCTTATATGCAAGTCCCTGAATAAAGATGAATACATTATTATGGATCGTGATGGAAATTGTAAAATTACAACAAAAGGAAAAAAATTTCTAAATGGAAATAACACAGGAACATAAAGGCCCTATCGAGCAAATCGTCGGTGAAATGGAATGTCCGAAGAATTTCGGATGTTATGAATCGGGCTTTGAACATCTCAGCAAGGTAAAGATTATTGCAGATGGTGAAAGGATTGAGTGTTTAGGTGAAAATCCATTAAGGTGTAAATTTGCATTATGTTACGGTTCACTGACGCTTTGTGAATGCCCTCTGCGTAACTATATTGCCAGGTACTTTAAAATATGAGGGCAGGGAGTCCTGCTTTGATGATGAGGTGAAATAGTCTTTGGTATAAGTAAAACAGAGATCGCGATTTGCTTTTTTTTAAGCCCCTGCCACTTCTCTCTTCCTTGTTCTCGCCGGCAGGGGCTTTTTTTACTGCCAAATATCCGGAGCGCAAGACCGGCCCACGGAGAATTGCTGAGCCCGTTATTTCACACTTATATTTTGGTAAGTATACGTGGCAGAAACGTAAAAGTTCTTATTCACTGGCTGAATCCTGCTAAATTCGGCTGAATTTTGCTTCCTCCTTTAAATCCTCTCTAAAATGTGGAGATGGTATTGTTAATTTCCAAAGATTGTGTTATAATACATGGTCGAATTGTTATTACCAGACCTGAGAGTTGGTTTCTCGGTATAATCCTGGTTAGTATTAGAAAAAACGTCAAAATCTCTCGGAAATTGTAAGGAGAACCTATGAAAGGCGATAAAATATCGAGAAGAGCTTTTATTCGAAATACTTCTCTGACCGCCGCAGGAGCGATTGTCGGTGCGCTTTCCAGCAGAAGTCGCGGCCTCAGCGACAGCACAGAGTCGGCCATCAGAAAGACCCCCAGCTATAATCCGGATATGGAGTATCGGCGTCTGGGAAAGACGGGCCTTTGGGTTTCGGCCGTGTGCCTTGGTGGCCACTGGAAACGCGTCAACGTAATGAATCAGGACTTCGACCAAAACCGTCGCGATGTTGTCACACGATGTATGGAGGTCGGCATAAACTACATCGACGCATGCTGGGACAACGAGGTCAAGGCGTACAGCAAAGCACTCGCCGGGCGACGCGACAGGATGTATATGGCCCTCTCTCATGGTGCCAAGGAGACGCGAAACGATAAATATCGTACTGCAGAGAAGCTCCTGGGCAGCCTCGACGAACTGCTCAGGGATTCGAAACAGGAATACACTGATTTGTGGAGAATCACCTGCTTCGAGCCGGGCGGCAAACACTCTTTCAACACATCATACGAGATGGCTGAGGCGCTTGAGAAAGCGAAAAAGCAGGGCAAGGCCCGTTTCATCGGATTCTCATCGCACGACCGGCGATGGATTAAGTTCATGATTGAATACTTCCCTCAAATTGAAGTTGTGCTCTTTCCTTACACTGCCAAGAGCAAAGTTGCACCGGAAGACAGCCTCTTTCCCGCACTTAAAAAATGCGATATAGGGTCATTCGGCATCAAACCTTTTGCCAGCAATTCGCTTTTCAAGGGCAGCAGCGCCCCGGACGATCCTCATGCCGAAGAGGACGACCGCCGGGCAAGGCTGGCCATCCGCTACATTCTTTACAACAATGTTATCACAGCTCCGATACCGGGCCTTATCAGCCCGCAACAGGTGGACAATATGGCCAAAGCAATACAGGAGCGCCGAAAGCTGGATGCTGCCGAGGCACAGGAGCTTAAGAAGAGTATGGATGAGGCGTGGGCCAGCCTGCCGCCAAACTACCAGTGGCTTAAGAACTGGGAGTACGTATAAGAGCAAACGAAAGCTGAGAGGCTTTAAGTATAATATTAAAGCAAATACAGACCGTACAAATTCTATATGAAAGGGATTTTGTGAGCAATTTTTTGAATTGTTTGTGGATGCTCGTACTGGTAACGGTTGTTGTTTCGCTTGTCGCCTGCAAACAGCAGGTCAAAGAGAAGCGGGAGCAGCCGCTGCTGCTTGAAGACAAACCTCTTTTGCTTGATGACCCGCCGTTGTTGCTTGAAGATGGGAAGGAAACCGGACTGCTCGCGGACAACAGCCGTTGTCATGTTTGTCATATAAATTACTCGGAAGAAGACTTGGCCGTAACGCACGCGAGGGCCGATATTAGCTGTGAGCGGTGCCACGGGGCCTCCGATGACCACTGCGGCGACGAAGATAACATTACCCCGCCTGATATTATGTATCCTCCGGAGAAGATAAGGCCGTTCTGCATGGGATGTCACAGCAGCGAAGAGATTGATATCGCGGTGCACAAAAGTATTATTTCAGATACAGGTTCTAAAGGAATCTGCACGAATTGCCACGGAGAGCACCGCTTGGCCTATCGAACAAGAAAATGGGACAAGACAACCGGCAAACTTATAGACGATGACAAAGTCCGCATGACCGAAAAGCTGAATGAATAGCTGACAGTTGCCTCGGGGCAGGGGGGCAGGGATCCGGTGTCAAGTCATTCGTTATTCCTTGTTCTCCACAGGACACCTTGCGGTGGATATTCGATATTCCTAACAACGCGAGCTAATCTCAATTCTTTCTAGATAATATGAAGGCCATCCTTTCAAGGATTATAATTCGCAAAAAGACAAGGATGCGAATGTAACTAAATATTGAAAGGAATGG